>Ga0180433_10003808_pt1 | contig 21848 bp, 21 predicted proteins | sample SS_ome_8_FD_132980 | JGI IMG/M metagenome (GOLD analysis project Ga0180433, IMG submission 132980) | Hypersaline lake sediment archaeal communities from the Salton Sea, California, USA - SS_1_D_1 metaG | ecosystem: Environmental > Aquatic > Non-marine Saline and Alkaline > Hypersaline >... | reverse complement strand
TTTAAATATTATAATAATAAAATTATTCTTTAAAAATAAATTTAATTTCATGTAAATGAGCTTTTTGAATTACTTTATTATGACGATTTTTATTTTCAATATAAGAAGAAGAAAAATTAAATGAAAATGTTTCCATATTCTTGATGTCATTTTTATTCGTATTCACAATCCAGGTAGTCTGTAGAAACACAGATACAGGAGTTGGGGGTGAGTTGATGGAATATTTATTTCTGATATATCCAGGTACATCTCCAAATTCGAAATACCACTCAACCAGATTTATTCCATCTCCCGGTCTGGAAGGGACATTTTTATATATGGGTTCATCTAGAACATTGTAAATGTCATGAAATCCGGCTTCGAATTCACAGATATTTATTTTGCGATTAACCCCATCATATTTATTAAGATAATCCGCTCGGGTAATTTTTCTCAATCTCTTGAATCTAAAAGTAATAAGTCCCATCAAACCCTCCTGGAACCCCCTTCCAATTCATCGCAATCGCTTCCGATGTATGGATGGATTCCTCATGAGTGCATTTAACAATCCAGTCAACATAGTCCTTTTTATGAAAGAGTGAAAGTGAAATCAGCCTGATCGCATCTTCGACAAACATTGGATTCTCAGCCGCAATTCTTGCAATCTCCTGTTCGTCCGGCCTCTTTATAATCGGATACGGAAGAGTCGCAATATTACTCTCAACCGTTTCGATGATGTCCTCCAGCCAGACATAATTTGGAGGATCAATCTTAACGACCACGTCCGCATATGATCTCTGAGCATGTGGAAATCCTTTCTTTCCTTTACCCTTCAGATCCATCGACAACGCTGCTGAACATGGGCAGTAACTCGCATACTGAACTCTAACCCCCTGAAAGAACGAGAATTGATCGTAATCCGTAACACTCCCCTCAAATTTACAATCATAATATAATGGGTATGCATGATTCGTTGCGGGGGAAGTTCTCGACATCGGGAGTTTGAAATCGAATGACATGAAACTTTCTTTTTCATCTTGGGACCCTGCTAGATCGGAAAGAATCTGGAAGATCAATTTATGTTTCAGAGGTTGATTCAAATATTTCGAAAGGGTCATATGTAATCTGGACATCGATATCCCTCTGCGCGATGATAAAAGACTTGTCCTCATCGACACATCTGCGATCATCTGATGAAACCCACCACCTCTAGATTCCAACATGAACGGAACTTTCACATTTTGAACTCCGACTTGACTGATGGGTATTTCTATTTTGGGTTTTGTTTGTTGAATGTCTGGAAGTTCTGCCATGTTAAATCTCCTATGGGTGGACCCCCCATAAGGAAGTCCACCCGTTTAATCTTTTGCGATACCAATTACCGTTAAATATGAGTGAAGCAGTTTGACAGACTCAGGAATAATCTCATCGCTCGTGACATCTTCAGAGATCACAGGATCAATATCGATAGCCGCTTTAATATAATCGTTCTTCAGAGTGATACAATCCGATTTTGTTGTGAGCATCTCAAATAGATTTTCTATTCCATCATGAGCGATCATACATGCGGTTTCCATTTCTCCACATCTCTGACCTCCTCGAAATTTTCTTCCGGCTAATGGCTGAAGAGTCCTTTTCGTGTATGACCCAATCCCTCTCGCAGCTAATCTCTCCTCTGCGATATGGACCATCCTGAAAAAGTAGATATATCCAACCGTTACCGGATTCAACAGATAATCCTGAGCCAATGGTTCATATACCTTATATTCAAATGGTGTATTGGTGTAGTCCATAGCCTGATTTGTCAGATCCATCGTAACCGATTCAAATGGGGCCTGGATCAATGTCAAATCATCGACAAATTCTAAACTGATTTCTTCAGGGAGCTGTTCTTGGAACTGTCTCGAATACCACCCGTCCTTGGTGTTGTCAACTATATCGATATAGTCAGTGAGATATTTCTTAATCTCGTCTTGACTTTTATTATCAGAAATCATTTCCCTTAACTGTTTCTTCAGATCGTAAAGGGACATCGAAAGATGAGCCTCAAATAACTGTCCGACATTCATTCGGGAGATGATGCCCAAATGATTGATGCATATATCTACATGACGGCCATCTTCCAGCTTCGGCATTTTTTCTTCTTCGAGAATCCTAGAGATAACACCTTTATTTCCGTGTCGATTTGCGATTTTATCTCCGGGTCTAATTTGTCTCTGATGTATTCCGACTATCTCAATGTGCATCCCGTTGATCAAGTCGTGTTTGATTTTGTATTTGCCCTGTTGAGAGAATTTGCTGAGATCCTTATCTCTGATATAACTTGCTGATTCTTCTTTCGTAAGGAAGTTCTCAACGACCTTTCTCAAATTGGCTTCATCATCCCTCTGTTTATCTATCTTGCTCTCGATCCAATCACAGAACTCTGGAATATCTGTGTTCCACGAATTCGCATAAATATTTACATCGACAATCTGCATATTTTTCTTCGATGTTAATTTCAGCTCTTCCTTGAAGACTGTGAAATAATCTGTCACTGATTCAGGAAGTTCTTTGATGATTGCGTAATGATCCCCCACACTGATTCGATCATATGTATTTGGAAGTGGTTTATATTCTTCTTCCGTGAGACTTAACAGAACTTTATTTGGTGATAAGTTGAATGACATGTCCTTGAAATGGATCGAGGTGAAATCCCCAGATTTGACCAGCCTATCTGAGATGATAATTCCGTCCTCATAATTATTTCCATAATGGACCATGACCGCTGTCAGGAGATTTCGACCAAAGACTATTTCCCCATCCTCACAGAAGTTGCTCTCCGCTAGAATGTCTCCGGCCTTGAATTTATCTCCAGTCTGGACATACACTTTATATACGTCCATATTCTCAACGTATATTCTCCGATGAGATACGTCAAATATTTCTGTTGTGTTGTCGTCATATTTGGCAATTATCATTCCATTCCCAACGAACACAACCTCTCCGTCCTTCTGAGCTCTCTTAACAAATTGAGTGAAGTCCGTATATAATCCCTCACATCCAGATTTAACCATCGGTTGTTCGAATCTCTTCAACATGATCGATTGTCTCATCTGAGATGCCGACATCTGCAATCTGGTCTGATCATCGTGCTCACAGAATGGAGTCATTGATACCGGAGCAGATATTGGATGTTGGAGGAATTCTTCTGAGAATCTCAAGTTCTCATCCAACTTCACATTGGGGAGAAGATTCTGAAGAACCCCACAATTCTCACGATCAGGAGTATCCACAGGACATACACGACCGAACATGGAAGGGGTTATATCCCTGAGATATTCAGGGATGTTCTCACGATTAAATCCACCCGGACCAATCAGAGTGGCCCTTGATAATTTCGTAATCTCGTCAATCGGATTAATTGCGAAATTGAACTGAACAATATCCGATGTATTACACTCTGTCAAGATCTGTTTTGCATTTATGTTGAATTTCGGTTGCCGGGATGTCCTGTTCGACATACACAGATCAAACACCGCTTTCGATACTTTTGAGAGAACCATGTATTCAACACATCGGATTCTCTTATTTCGGAAATCAGTGTCGTCATATTTCGATGGATCTTTCAGGACTTCGACAATCTCGGTCAAGACTGATTCTGTTGTGAAGAATTTCGTTGCGAATATGTCAGTCTTGAGCATCAAATCGAGGGCATAAACTAGATCTTCCCCTTTGACCTTTGGAGAATATTTTGAATAGAATCTCCCAACTTCCTTGATGAAATCGTCCTGAGTGTAATCTGTCGAGGCTTCATATGTCACCTTGAGGTCATGAATAAGTTTGTCATACAAAGATGCACCCGCAATTGTCAGGTTATCGAAATTATACATTTCGTTGAGCTTTTCCATCCCGTAATATGCAAACATGACCAGACACAAAGGAACCTTTCTTCCGAGAAGGCTAATCGAAACATACGGCTCCTCCTTGTTTTCCATAATGACCATGCTCGCAACATTTGTCCTCAATTTGATAGATTTACCCCTCGTCACAATCGGGATATCAAACAATTGAAATTGTGGTATTTTCTGTCTCCCATTGATTATGACAAAATTTCCATCTAAGAGCTTCGGGATTCCCATTGAAAGATCAATCTCTGAGGCCCCCTTCTTCAATTTAATAATGAGATTTTGTTTTACAGTTCGGAACAATTCACCATGTGAGACTCGGGCATCTTTCAATTCCAATTGGGTTACTGAGAATCCCAACTCCTCAGCCGGAGACACAATTTCTCTGGCTCTCTCCAACATGGTAGAGAATTCAGTTCGTCGTATCGTGTATAAATTTTTTTCCGGATTAACCGAATAGTTTGGGTTTATGATCTTCAAATTTTTTCCTCCAATAATTGAAAGTTTGAGTAATTGAGAATTGAGGCACATTCAGCGCATAAGGTTCTAACCCACCCTCTCGTGTGTCCGATATTCTGTGTTGCTCCACACTCTTCACACATACGAGAAGACAGACGTTCTGTCATATGAACCGTTGCGGCAATTCTCGCTTGAACCTCAGGTGAATATTTACCTTCAATGAAATAATAGAAACAGAGTTCTCCGAATTTCTCCTTTATCTGAGTGATTCTGATCTTAATCGGTTTCGGAGACATAGCGATTATCATCCGTAGTTGGAAGAATAGGGAATCAAGGATAGCATACCAACCACTTCCACATTCAAATGGAAATCTTTCAAGGTCGTAATCTTTGGCATATTTCTTATTTAATATTTCCATTAAGTCCTGATCAACTGTCAGATAACCGACCCGTCTGCTCATTCAATTTTCTCCCCACAAAGGAGTTTATCCATCACTCCCTTGTAACACCCGCTATACAAAACACCTTTAATGATGTGTTTCTTCGGGTTGCTGAATGCCAATCCGAGGAGCCAACTCTCATAACTCGGAACCGTCTGGACGCTGTGAAATTCAGGAGTCAATTTCTCCCTTCCGTTCAATAATCTCCATTTGTAATATCCGTACCACATCAACTGACTCACAACACATTCAAAATGAACGTGATGAATTCGTCGGTTGCTGTTGTAGATATTGAATAAATCATTTGTGATCTCTGCGGGTGTCTTCCCCTGAAATTTGTGCAATAATTTTGATGCAGATGAAAGATCCCCAACAATATCCTCCTGTTGCATTTCCGTAGATGAGTCACCTTTGATAACGGCTACACCTGACGTATGAAATGTTCGAAGAATGAGTTGAGTATTGCATTCCCCCAGAGCTTGGGCCGCAATTACCCCGACAAATTTGCTTCTGGTAACTTCATGGAGATTTCCGTAACAGGTTTTACATAATCTTTCAGATTTACAATAGATCGGACTTCTTACGAGAATGGTCTTATTGACCAACGATTTGAAATTCTTCTCGGTGATCATATCCAGGTTCCCGTTTTCATCTTTGAAGAATTTCCCAATCATCATTTCAGCTTTCCGCTGAGAAGGGATAAATACCTCTAGAAAGTCTGTCGACCCGCAGTCCTCATTGTTCTTGTCGATCTGAAGATTAGCACATGTGAATATCAATTTCCTCGACAGATACCCCGAAGTACCTGTATTCAGAGCAACATCCAACAGTCCTTTCCGACAACCATATGTTGAATTGAAGAACTCCTCTTCTGTCAATCCTGAAAGGAGACTATTCTTGATCGGTGTCGGGAGAATCTGCCCATGAAAATTCGATACAAATCCTCGAGTTAGAATTATCTGTCTCACCTGATCCCACGATCCTCTTGCTCCAGATTCAATGAGATACGAATATTTGAATTCCCGTTTGAGGAGATCTTGAGTCTCAGATTTTGAAACCTCAACTAATTGATCCCGAACTTCATCTGATGAGTATATATTATCCCTCATCTCCTGAGCTCTGTCCAAATAACATGACTGGAGAGACATTGATGATCCGAATAGGGTTGAATATTTGAACCCAATAGTTTTGATTTTATCGAGTACATTCTTAGTCTCTTCGATTGGATATCGTTTGCTGATGTCGTTCAGAATTTCTATAAGGATCTTCTCCCTGATTTCTCCATCCACAGCTGGATAATCCTTCGGGAGACATTCATTGAATATTACTCTCCCTTGGGATAAATGTGTCCCCTTATAATCGACTTTGTCTTTAAATTGTGGAAACTTATTAGCTGTCAACATATAAATACCAAGAACAATATCTTGACTCGGGACTGTTGTCAGACTGTTGTTTGATGGATTCCTAAGATTTTGGGTGATCATGAATTTATCCCGAACTTCCTGTTTTGCTTCTTCGCTTATCGGGATATAAACTGCCATCTGATCCCCATCAAAATCTGCATTGAACCCAGGACAAGCCAAAGGATGAATCTTAATCACTTTATCGAGGGAGATTTTGATATTGAATCCCATCATACCCAATCTGTGAAGAGAAGGTTGCCGATTCAACAGACATACCTCATCGACCGCTATCTCTTCTGCAATTTTGAGGAGAACTTGATTATTCATCTTTTCACATTCATCAACAAAATCAATAGCTTCATTTAAAAGCCTGAAGATCCCTATTTCAATCAATCGTTTAGAGATAGGTAATTTGTACAACTCGATGAACATGAGATATGGAAGAACACACTCATCCAAATTCAATGTCGGATCTGGGATGATTACAGCTCGACCTGAGAAATCTATTCGTTTCCCCAGAATATTTCCCCTGATCAGTCCTCCCTTCTTGGACATCTTCTGAATTATGTGTTCGTACAATTCGTCTACGTCCCTCTGTAACTGTTTGAAATAACTATAAAATGTCTTCTTGTCCAATTCGACAATCGTTTCTGTCATCGACTCCTTCTTCGAAAGGATCTGAGTATAATATCGATTGATCTTATCGACCTGATAACTGTATTTATCATCCCCCTTTGAAGCGGGTCTTAGATCTGGGGGTAAAACAATTATCTCTCTTAGGAAAAGTTGATTTATATTATCCTGAATTATTTTCCATCGATCATCACCAGAATCAATTGATTTTTGTGCAAATATTTCAACTAGTTTCCGAATAGCATCATATGTCTCATAGAATTTTGTACCATTCGGAATTGCACTTGTATTTTTAACGATGACAAGATCATCACCATCCATATATAAAGCGGATAGATCATTTTTCATCAATGTAAATAAATTATCTCTTATCTGAGATCCACCGATTTCATAGAGAAGATCAAGCATTATGGGATTAACAACTCTGAACGGAAGAATGATTTTTGCAAATCTTCTTCGTCTCTCATTACTATTTGTGATGTCTACCCCACATTTATTGCAGGTTCCTCCTGATCTGGATATTCCATGATAAACCCCACATTGACAAGTGTAATTCTTTACTGGTCCAAATATTTGCTCAGAGAAAAGACCATGTTCATAGAATTTTCTCTTATCAAGTTTCTTCGTAGATGTGATCTCCCTTAAATTTTCGCAGAACTCTTGATAATTCAAAATACTTGGCATTTTCCCTCCTTATACTTTGTCTATGAACATTGAGAAAACAGTTTTCAAATGTTGTTTGACATGTTGGGATATCGACTTATCGAGTTCTGGAATTAATTCCTTTGCAATTTTCTTTGCGTTATTTTGGTTCACCTCATCTATTTTCTCATCAAGCATCTGAGAGATTATATTTTCAACATCCTCCCTCATTGCCTCAGACAAAACTTTTAATTTAACTTTTGTCTTTTTCTTTTTTGTTGACATAACCCTCCTTCCCTTTGACAATAACGTGCCCACTTTTTAATATTTTTTTGATATCTTTCGAGGCCTTAGGCTCAAACCAATTCTTAATGCATTGGATGAGAAGTTTGAGTTTTAGTCCCCGTTCAGGCATCACCATTATTTTTCTCCTCTTAGTGTCCGATATGAATGATCTTGGGTATTCAGTTCCACAGATAACATCGAAGATTCCACTTGTAATTGGCCGAACCAATCCTCATAATCGTAACATTCGTCCAGATTATAGACAGATAACATACACTCCAGAGTTTCTAATCCGACTGGAGTGAATAAATATTGATATGAATGTCTCCCGAAACAGAAGGTTTTATGTTCGTTGTGATAATGTGGGTGTAATACCCCATCGGATAATTTTATATGGGATATCACTCGACCACGTCCTAGATTCTCAATATAAACCCTATATTCCCGAATTATAAATTTATCGGAATACCCTTTCACAAAATACACAAAATTGTTTTTTATCACAATTTCGGGAACAATAAATCTATCTTTTATATCGTATATCGGACTTCCAGAATTCTTTTTTGAGAATAGTTCAGGATCAAAATCCATCATGCTCCTCCTTGAGTTTTAATGATGTGAACTTCGATCCCCTCATTTGTTTTCCTTGTCGCAAGAAGACTTCGAGAATAATTCACCTTCCTGACAAGGTTCAGAAGGATATTATATAAGTGATCCTTCGATTTGATATCTCTCTTTGATAGTCTGATTCGATTTACTCCATGTTCCCTAACAACAATTTTCAAATTATTTGTTTGACTCATATTCAATAATTTCGGGGCCTCGATTCTGAGATTTCCGATCATCTTCTCTGCTTGATGTTCTTCCTCAAATTTTTCATTTTTCATCATATTTCTCATCTCATATTTATTTGGCTTCTGGATCTTCATCATTTCATCCCGAATATTATCCACTCGAGAATCTAGATATATAGTCAGAACATCATCAAATGATGTGATTTCATCGAAAGATATCTGAGATAAGAAATCCCCAAATAATTTTGAAATGTAGATCATGTCATTAATCGTAACTCGAGATGTATATCTTCCCTTAGATACCCATTCATGATAGGTTTTATCATTCCTCATATCGATAATCAGATCCCGACCAGTGATATAGAGCTTGATGTCAACAGTACTATTTAAATTGACAAATGTGTCTGAACAATCAATTACAAATCCATAGACTTTCTTCCAATAATCCTCCCCTTTAAATATTCCGAATGATGGTTTTATAATTTTATCTTTTGAAATACATTCTCTTATGATCTGAGCAATTGAATCGGATTTCCATTTTCCGATATGCCACGGTCTGAATAAAGATAGATCTAAATTCTTAGCTTGGACTATCTCATTATCAACTAGAATGATCTTCCCAGTCTTTCTCGCAACCTCTAGAGCGATATGAGATCCGAGAGATCCCAACCCTATTATTACAGCGCTATCCAGGTACATATTTCCTCCTGTAGTTTGTAGACAACCGGATCTATTTCATTCAATCTCCTCCATTATCGAGATGATTCGGTCAATGTTTTCTTTTAACCATTTTATCTCCTCGATAGTTAATCGTCCACTATTCCCGTACCCAAATGTTTCATCGCGTTTTAGAAACCTACGGATGATTTGAAGTTTGGGTGGTCCGTTATTGTATGTATGAACAGAAAATTGGAGAGCTTTATTCCCATCATCTCCAATCATCTCAAGTAATCCATGAACCTTATCTTTTTTCTGGTCGTACATATTTCCCCCAAATGGGAGGGACTCGTATGTCCCTCCCGGCCTTTGCGATTTTCTATTTTTTCTCTTCAGTTTTCTCTTCGTCCTTCTTGACCTTTCTCTCATTGATGGTCTTGAGATATTCTTCCTCGAACTTGTGAAGTTTCGGTTTGAATTCCGATTTGTTCTTGAAGAATTTGGACGTAACTGTTAGAGGATACATCAGAGGAACATCAAAAATTATCTTCCCGATTTTGTTTGCCCGCTTAGTTATAGCGGCCGGGTTTTCCTTAATTTGAACCAGGGAAGCATTGAGAAGAGCCATGGTTTGGGGTATTTCTTTCTGCTTGATCTTCATGATCCTGCGGATTTTCTGGCCCTCATATCTGTCTGTTCGGAGCTTGATCGGCTCAGAATTCTCCTGCCGCACGATGGCCCGGATAGCCCGACCCATAGCCTTGTTCTTACCTTCACGCTTCCGATATACATCTCTGGCTGAACAGATAGAGATTCCCCGACCGAGGACCTCATCCTTATCGTTTACCAGAAGACATGCGGTAAATATATTATTTACGAGAGGACTCGTATGATAATAAAATCTGACTTTCGTGACACCAAGTTCTTTCAATGTCTCGGATATGGCACTCATATCCTTTCTCCCGTCATTGTCCTATCCTTTCTTTTGGGTTGGGTGGTGGGCACCACAATACTCCGTGGTGCCCCGATCCAATTGTTGGTGAAAACTAGCCTTTACGGCCAGCCGGCCTCACATATTCGACTTTGTCCTGCGCACCGATCACATGATCGGAACCTGCTGCCCTCCCGTTGACCAGGGCTGTGGAGCCGGGGGCAATGTTCAGGACTTCCCGCAGTCTCTCCGCAACGGCCCCGACAGTCTTCCCGAGCACGTTGAAATTCCCGGATGCGGCACCGGCAGACACCTTGATGGTGGTCTTCACATCACCGGTGGGGGTCTTCACATTTGCGCTGAAGGAACTGTATACACCGTCTTCTTTCCCCCCGGCCTTGGTGGTCTTGATGGAGGTCTTACCATCAGATGCAGGTACTCTCTTCGCTTTCCGGGCAGCAGAGGTCTGGGCTCTCATGATCTTATCGATCAGGTCGTCTTTCCGGATCTTGCGAAGGCCATCGATGCCCATATTGGTTGCAATCTGCTTGAGCTCGGGTACGGTTTTCTCGGACAGGGTGGCACGAGTAAAGTTAGAGGTAGCCATAATGGTACTCCTTTCTTTCTTTTTTTCTTTTGGTTTGGTTTGGTTCGCTTTTTCGATTGTACGCTTTTACTACGCTGCTCTTGGGACCTCACGAAATTTAGAGTCAGTCTTCATGATTCCGATATCAAAATATATCTCGGAAGAATCGACCTTCTTCAGGGTAACGACGTTGTAGAAGGCCCAGCACATAATTGTGGCCACGCTTAAATTGGTGAAGAATAATTGAGGTGATGAATTTGCAAGCTCCTCACATGTCATCTCACTCGGAAGTTTATCCGCTGGTGTTTCAATTTCCGGATGATATGCTGTCAAATTGGGTGTTAGGTCGCGTCCCTCCTTTCTGACGAAAATTTGAATATTTCCGTCTGTAAGCTCATTGCCACCCGATATGATTGTGATGTTCTCCAATGTGGATGCAAAGTCGGATACAATTTTTCGAGTCTTATGATTGTCCACGGCTAACATAACAATATCACCATCCTTAATTATATCATGGACATTCATAATTGATACATACGAATTATTATGTTCAATTGATAAATCTTTGAATTTTTCGTAGAGATCTCGAGCTTTAACCAGAGATTTTGACCCAAGAGTTGAAAATTCCTGCCTTTCTACATTTTTCACTTCATATTCATCCCCATCAATCAGAGTGATTTCGGCTTTCTGATCCGATGTGAAATTCAAGAATCTTGCAAGTTTCTCAGCCAGGATAGATCCAATTCCACCCAGGCCGATAATTTTGATTGAAAGTGAATCCATCAATCCCCCCTATATCTTTCTTATGAAATCGAGTTCAACGTCACCTAATTCACATGGATAAATTTCATCATCTTCCCATTTACTTGCGGGAAGAAATTCATCTTGTTCAGAATGCGAGAGTGAGAAATCTCCTGCCGCATTCATGGTCATATCGACATTTTGGAGATCTTCGAGTTCATCCCATTTAGGAGGTTCATCCGAAAACCATCCATCTGTCTCCATATCCTCAACTGTCGTACACATAACTTCGAGCATATCATTTTTGTGCATACATGTTTCACATGCCGTATTATTTACAGCCTCATCTAGAAAAAGAAGGACGATATCCTCTTCCACCATGGGGTCTTCTGTGAATTCGTCCGGGTCGCTGGGATCTCTGGAATCTCCTGTGACATAGACTCCTTGACTGGAGTAGTTTGTTCTTCCAGTTTTGAAGTAGTCGAGTTCTGGAAACAATGACTCCTGTGTAAGAGTCGTATCCTCCTTTCTGGGTTCCCCCATTGTAAGTTGTCTCTGGCCGGTGATTTGGTAGGATGGAGATATAGAAGAGGCTGCTGCCCCCATATGTTTTCCGAGGAAATTTGAGTATCCTCTGGTATATGTGACAACCTGCTTCTCGACAAATTCATTCCAGACTTCGGGATAGGTCTTCAGTTCATCTTCCACCTCAAGAACCCACCCCTTTTCGATCCTTGTCTTGGGTTTTTCAGTTTCGCTCTTGTGTTTCATCCTTCCCTTATGGATTTGGAAGAATCCCCCATAATAGGAATAATAACTCGTGACTGGAACCTCTGTCTCAACGAGGGTTATTCCCTCCATATAATCAGATGGGTCCACAAGAACTCTGGCTCCGTTCACCACGATGGATGCGGAAATAGATCTTTTTTCCTTTCCATTATCTCCGATGGTGATATGAAGCCCATCAAAATTGGCCTCGTCATTCTTGTCCGTTCCTGAATGAAATGCCCCAAAATTGGCATGTGAGTGAATTGTCCCGATGTAGAGATATTCGGGCATGGTCAATTCGAAATTCTCGTATGATACTCCCGCAGCTGAGACCTTCTGGAATGGGACTCTGATCCAGTATTCTTTGTTCTCCTCATGATAATACAAGAGAACATTAACTTCGGATCTGAGATCATCATACACATCAGCGAAGAATGTCCATATCTGAGCAACCAGATCGGCAGGGATCTTCTCGATGTCCATGGCCGCATATGTCTCGACGGGTTCGAGGATTGAAATTTTGTCAACTTTGACCTGACTCTCAATCAAGCCAAGTTTCTTTCGGAGGTATATCCCATCTTTGGCAATAATATACAGGATGGGATCATCCGGAACTTCACTTTCTCCATCATGAACATGTATCGGAAACATTCGACATCCTCCATCCGATCTCGGGTTGAATATACATATCCCAATCTGTCTTTAATCGTACTATATATGAATCACCCATGACAACTGATCCATTTAGAGCTGGAAACATTCTTTTCCGGGAGAAATTTTCCCTGATGAATTTGGGTCCGAATCTTGGTTTGACAAATCCGTATCTATTTCGGGTTTCGGAGATTCTGAGTCCATACGGATATGCACCATATATAATGTTATATATATAAATAATTTTTTTACCACCCCTACAAGAGGATGATACGAATATGGGGTTCCCATTATAATCCTTGAAGAAATCCCCTTCCTGCACTTTGATTTTTCTGACCATTTCGGCAGGTTCTGGTCTTGGGGTAAAGGAATATTTGTTGTACCCCAGGGTCCCCTCTTCAAATATGTTGTATTTGTTCAGATATTTCGGGTGGGCCCAGATTGTGCATAAATTTGAGCACAGAATCAGAGGAATTCCATCCGTATCTGTGATGACCCCAATTATCCGATGGGTGTCTTTCTTCGGGAAATTCTGATTTCCGGAAACGGCCGATTTGATCTTCGACCCAGATTTGATGTAAACCTCTCTGACCTCTTGAGTCTCGGTATTTATCCAAGTCTGTCGATACTCCTGAGAGATATGTCGAATAACACCTTCTCGAATATATGCCCCGTCTCTCAAGATGTACGGAAAAACCACTTCGGGGGCTTCAGGATCTTCTGTGTCTCGGATGACGATATTGAATGCGGTATCAGTCGAAGTAAATCCGGTTATCTCCCATATATGGGTCATTTTTTCCGGTTCATCCCACACAGCGTAAACGACTTTATCCCCGATTTTATATCTTGCATCATAATCATAACTCGGGACATAGATCTCATTTTGGTCCTCATTTGTGTAAAGAAGCTCATCGTCCGCTTGTTCGAATCTGAATCTTCTCCGCACATCCGTATCACGGGTATTCAATTCATTAAGCACACCGATTGTTCCTTCCGGAATGACGGTGTACGAGTTATCCCTTGAGACATAAATATTGCACCCGAACCTCAAGAGAGGTGTTTGGAATTGCCTTTCCGGAAAGACAATTCTTCTTTGATGACGAGTGGAAGTGCTCGGCATGTCAGACGGAGTCACAAAGAAGTTGGTATGTTCTGGATTGCTGGTGTTTGCAAATTCGAACCCAACATCATTCCGCTTAATACCGATTCCTCTGAAAATTACCCGGATGAGATTTTGATCTGGAGTTGAATGTATTCCAGACGTATTAGATAAGAAATACCTCTCACCCGGAATCAGAGCCCGACCTTCATATGTGATATTGTTTATGTCCATTTTTGTGACTTTGACATTTTTGAAAATGTAATAATCATCCCCAAGAAGGGCCTCTATTTCTCCATCTCGACGAGTCCTGATTTTGTACAGCGTCTTGTAGACTGTGACTGTATTATTGTCGACGATGAGAATATCTCCAACTTTGGCAATGGTCCCATCTTCCAATTCGATCTCTGATATTTCGGGCCTTTCAAATTGCTTCACAAGAATATCTTTGAATTTATGGGTCAACTTCAAGATTCGCATCTTCCCATCTTCAGTTTCGACCTGCATTTCATGTGGATTATGATATCTGTGAGATATGAACATATCCACATATACAGTGGCATTCTTAAATTTCAATTCGTCCCCAATTCCGATAACTCTCCCATTACTCAGAGATATTGATTCACAATCTGTTGATATGGGTTCTCCGTTGGGCAATTGTTGGCTTCCAACGCTATCTTCTGCCCGGGGATAAAATGCATTCTCAAATATTTTATATGCATTGGTATTAAAGTTCGACATTTTTTTATCCCAATTCTCTCCAATATTTATGATGACTTCCCCGAGAGAATATCCCCACGGTATCCATTCAACATCGTAAATGAACATAGGATCCATCTGTGTATTGTATGCCCAATTTGCATAGTCGGATATGAGTTGTTTATTCTGATAATTTGCCGGGTTATAAAAGTAATCAGAATTAAATGAATTGTACCAGAATGAAGTCAGAGCGAGATTTATAAATTCGGTATCTCCCATCTTCGTTAGATCACCGAGGCTGTAATCTCTTCCCAAACTACCGAGACATAATTTCTGTGCGATTGAAATATTTGATAATGGGACTTTGAACAGATAATCGTTCAGGCTGGTAATTGGGGTTAATCTGAAGAATATTCGTGGAGAAGCGGTTCCCCTTCGATCTCCTGTTCGATAAACGGGGAAGATATATACCACATAGGGAAAGGATAAACTGATCCGATATTCACCTTTATCTCGGTCATATGTATAAAACTCCACATCCGGATCAGACATTCTCCCAGACATCTTTAATTTCTCGATCATAGGACTGAATACTGACCCAGATACTAATATAGATCTGATCGATGGGGGCTCTTCAATCGCGTAGATCGTTAACCCCTTATGCTCGGAAACAAATCTTGTATTTTGAGGTAGAATTCCTCTTTGTTGGAGAAGTACCTGTGGTTCTCTCCGTTCTATAATCTTCCTGAATAACGTAGGAGTCCGAACCATCCTTTCCCGAACAATTGGAACACTTGGTAGGACCGTTCCATCTTCTTTTTGATTTTCATATCGAACAGAACGGAACAGCGACGCATAATCTCTATCGATTCTAATTTCAGACATCCTCTATTCTCCTTTCATCACCTTGAACTTCAGCGCATACTCTTTGAGGATATTCTTGGGGAGTTCCCCATCTGGAATCTGATGTGTAACGACTCTGCGAAGGGGACCTATCATATAATCTGGTTTGGTCCAAATTGAGATAATAAACGACTCCTTCAATTCCCGTTCCAGACAAAGGAATGTGATATCTCTTGTCGTTAATCCCGGGACCGGAAGAGCCAGAAAGATATTGGGGCCTGTCGGAGTAATATCAATCCCTTGATTTTCACCCTCCTTATTCACAAACATGACGACAGGTTCTGGATTTTCTTCTTCCTTAATCTTATCACAAATCATTTTCACTTGAGTACAGATATCACTTGACTTTGTCTTCACTTCGTCCAAAATGGATTCGAACAGTGTTGCCATACACCCTCCCTATTTCACTTTGATTGAGAATCTTCTGGTTGGGGTTTCCATCCATTCAGATTCATCCACTGGAATACTTCTCCATCCTCTTTTCTCAAGATCAAACATATGAATTATCTTTTTATTTCTGATCAGTTTCATAATTTTTGGGAGATCAATCCCTTTTGGTTTTGCGGTTTGAGGTATATTATCGAAATTCAGAGTACATTTCATAATCCTAGTTTCCCCAGTTGACCGTTTTTTGAATTTAACGGTGACTTCTTCTTCGGATCTTAATTTCTCCAACATGTCGATTGCGTCAGAAATTATATCATCTGCCATATTATTTATCTCCTATCTGTGTGAACTAGGGAATCTAAATATTCCCCATGATCCCTTATCATTGAACTCATTTTCATACAAGTCCAATTACATCCTTTACATAAAGTTTTCTTATCTTTTGATACAGCTTCTAAAACTGGATATGATATTTCCCCCTCATATATATTCTCTACGATATTAAATTTCGGGGCTTCAACTCCTCGAATTCGTAGACATAATCTGATAGATCCATCTGCATCAATCGTAAGATTATGTAAATCGTGTTCTATTCCACAATTTAACTTTGATGGAATTATATTAAATATTTCAGGAACGAGGGTATTTTTCATATGGACCAATAGGTCATCCCGTTTAACAATTTCCTGTAAAACCTTAGCGGTTTCGATATTCTGTTCCAGAAGATGTTGGTTACCAACCACATTTGAAAAATCATAATAATCTGATTTTGCAACATCCAAAACCGTAACATCGCTCGTTATATTGTATTGACTCAGTCTTTCAATTAGATGAATTAGATTCCCAATCGTATTTCGATCTACCGTGATCTCCACAACAGGATCATCAATTTGATATTCCTTCATAAGAAATAGGAGATTTTTCAAACCTTCAGAACTCTTCAGGAATCGATCTCCTTCATCGGCTGTCTTGTACGGATCTACCGATACAGTGAATCCTTTGACCTTATGATTTTCCATGAGATATGTAACTTTTGGTAGAATTACATCGGTATTATTTGAAATAATCGTATAATTGATATTCTCCGAATTACAATGTCCGATTATCTCTGGAAGATCATTTCTTAGAAAAGGTTCTCCACCATACCATATGATAAATATATCGGGATTATGTTGTTTAAGCATATCTAGAGTCATCAAAATATGACTCAATTTCATTTCATTTTTTAGATAATGATCAAAATCTGGATATTCGCTTGGTTTGGTTGTATGTGGTCTGCTGATTCGGCAATAACTACATTTCAGGTTACACCTCCTAGTTAACAACCAACTAACTATTTGAATCTGATTCATTCAAACCTCCTATCGAAGACTTATGATCTCATCGGCCTCGATTTGTTCAATGTGGGCATGACTGATAACAATTACCGCTTTATCTTTTTTTAATTGACCTAACAATGCAGATACATATTCTGTATTCTGATCATCCAATGCATCGAAAATTTCATCAAATGCGAATACATTGAACCAAATTCCTTGTTGAATGGACTGCAATTCACTCAATGTGAGAATCGATGCTATGTCAACAATTCTCGTCTGACCTCCTGAAAATTGTGTCCTTGAATTTGCCAAGGTCACATTATCAAGAACATTCACAGAAATCTTGTCCCGATATTCACCAGCTTTGGTCACATCTTGCGTATCGAATGAGACAGTGTATCGACCTCCGATAGAATCCAGATATTGATTAACTCTGGAATTCATGAAGGGAAGCGCATCGTCAATCAGACGATTCGGGATTCCAGATGATGAACAGGCATCTTTCAGGAAGTCCACGATCTTGAGGAAGTGTTTCATCTTCCCGACCTTCTCCTGAATATCGAGATTATTCTTCTCGATATCTTTAATCCTATCCTTGATCCCCTTCATCGGAGACTCATCGAATACCTGTCTTTCACACTCCTCAAATCGGACAACCTGAGTGGATAATGAGGCTTCAGTGATTCGAACATCATCTTCACATTTTCTCTTCAGAGATAAAGTCTGTTCGAGTTCCTCCTTTTGCCCAGTTAGTTCTAAGATATTTTTTTTCAGCTTCTTTCGAGATGTAGTTACATTTTTCATTTCCTTCAGGATATGTTTAGCATATTCATCTTGAATCTTCTCGATTTGAGATCTTATGTTTGCCTCAAATTTCTGGTGTTTTTTATTCGACTTATCGACAAATTCCTTAATTTTTTTCGCATTTGTGGCCTTCTCGGATAATATGAGATCCTTGATTTCTTGTATCAACTTATTGATTTCCACTTTTTTCTCGGTCATGGATAACCTGAGATCGCTATTTCTTGACAATTTATCTTCCAGATTTTGTATCCTTGTCCGAAATTCTTCCTGAGTTTCAGCGGTTATCACCTGTTCACACGTCGGACATTCAGGAGGATCTCGATACCCAATGGCCTCATGGTATTTTTTAATTTGATTCTCTAACATACCATTTTCGAAACTTATTTTCCCCAGCTTGAGGTCGATCTTTGTAATCTGTTCAGTTTTTCTCTGAATTGAGTCATTACAATCCGAAAGAAATACTTCAAGTTCATCCCTCAATTTCGAGGACTCGGCTGTTTGTTCATCTGTTATTTTCTGATAATGTTCTATTTTCTGCTTTTGAATATCATCTATCATAGTTCGTTTTTCACTTTCTGATTCGGACATTATAGAGGCCTCTTCAAGATCAATATCTTTCAATTCCATTCTGATTTTTGATATTTGATCTGTACATTTTCTGAGATCATTATCAACCTCATGTCCGTAATATTCGACTCGGGCAGTTTGTTTTTCCAGAAGTTTTTCGAGTTCGGATATCCTGCTTCTGATGGCTCGGAGATTTTCCTTCTTGGATTCATGGAATTGTTTCTTCGAGTCCAGATAAGCCTGATATTGTTGGTTCAGATCATCGATCAGACCTATGTTGATCCGAATCGTCCTCTCGTTCATCTCCACATCTTTAGACAGAGTTTCTTCTGTTCCCCTGACTTTATTATAATAAATCTTCCACTCACTCAGGTTCATCATATCTCGAAAAACTTCTTGTCGTTCAGATGGAGACAGATCGGTGAAGAATGTCTTCATTTGTTGTGGGAATATGGTCGTATTCATGAGTAATTTATATGGAACCCACATACTCTCCATCACGGGCCTTATATCTTTGTGTCCCTTCTTGATGGGTTTATCATCACCATCTCTCAACAGATGGACCGTATTCCCATATTCACTGTGTTTGTGATACCGATGCAATTCATACGGAACCTCATCACAAAGGAATTTAATCCATGTGTGACAATCCTTTCCGACCCGATTGTTTACGACATCATCCCCTTTAGCCCCTTTCAGAGTCATTCCGTATGGGGTATATGTGAATACATCAATTATAGATGTCTTTCCGATTCCGTTCGGACCGACAATCAATGTGAGCTTTCCGGGGTCGATCGGAATAATCATTTGATCCGTAAACCCTTGGAAATTCTCCATTCCGAGCTCTTTAAATTCTATCTTTCTCATAATGTCTCCTCACTACATGAGTCAACGAGTTTTTTAAACATTTCCCGATAATCTGCCCTTTCATTTTCGGGGATTTCTTTTATTTCCAAATATCTTTCGAATTTTTCCATTGTTGTCATTGAGGATGTAACTCCTCTATTTGTAATGTCCTGCTCGGTCCGATCGATGATTCGTATGTCATCTGGAATGTCATCAGTATTCACTTTTTCGATCTTCTTGAGCTGCACAAAATGACCCAATCCCTTCATTTCCTGAGCTTCTTGAATCATTTCTCGGAGATTTTCCTCTGTAACTTCGTATTCAAAATATTTCTTATATCCACTTGTTGGGACAGATTCGATAACCCGAGTGTCAGTGTCAACCACAAGGAATCTCTTTTCCTCGTGTTTCTCACCCCAATCGAGCTGGGTAGTTGATCCAGAATAATACAATTTGATATCTCCTCGGATTATTTCTTGAGGGAGATGATAATGACCAAGAAGGACTGTATGATAATTACTGGATAGATCCTTCAGACCAATATCTGATACAATACTTATTCCTGAACTCAATATCGCTTCATTTAATCCGAAATGAGAGATCAGATATTCCGCTTCATTCTCCTTGATGTGTTTGATCATGTTGTGAGAATACGGAACATACAGAATATCATTATTTCTATCTCGATAAAACTCAGCCTTTTCTCCTCGTATCCGATGAACATTTGGTTCAGAATCAAGACCTTTCAGAGCACTGACAACATTTGTACCCTTGCCTGATAGATCATGATTCCCATCGATAATGATAAACTCGATTCTATCCTTATAATCTCTGATGAATTGAGTCAAGATATCGAGAACAATCGAATATATAACAGTTTTTGTGTGATTCAAATCACCACCGATCACCATGAATTCAATTCCGTGGGACACACAATATTCACCCATTTGATACATGGTTGATTTTATCCCATGTAATCTTTCGGGGAGACTCGTTTCTTCTCTATTTTTATCGTGTCCGTATTTGCTCAAATGCCAATCTGCCGTGAACAGAAATTTCATAAAATAATGGCCTCCCAAAATACAGCGACGATATACATCGCAAATATAACAGATGTTATCAAGAATAAAGTTGCCATTAAGGACAACACCGCATAGACTATGAATCTGGTTAACATATCGGACTTACCTTTATCAGATGATCGACATATGTTGTTGCGACTACATATGTCAACATGACCAGAACACCAAATGCAAAGGCCACGATAAGCGACATTGTATAATCAGATAAACTTGCATTTTCGACCAGAAAATCAAAATCAGTATATGGTTTGAAAACTTCAAATCCATAACCTACGAGAAACTGAATTGATACCCATAATGGAAACAGAAGAGTCTTTTTCATTTCGATCCCCATTTTTCCTCGATGATTTCATGAAACTCATCATCATCTAAGGGCTGACTACTCCCTCTTGAGTTGACAATCATGTAATTAATATCCCAATCTTTTGATTTATAAAACTTCATTCGATTATGAACAGTCCTGCATATCTCTCGACATCCAAGATCGACCATATCGATTATAATGGGTTCTTGTTTTCCCTCGAATGTCCGAGTTATTCTTCCAGACATCTGATCAATATTCGATACGGGGGAGGTCAATATCAGACAATCCTTCTGAGGAATATTGACCCCATCCCTTATTTTCATAGGGGTTGCGAATGTAACCCGATAATCCAGTTGATCGTTTCCTGCACTTCGGATGAATTTGGATTTACTGTCTGAATCAAGCCAATCGTATAATTCCTCAATCAGCTTTATCCTCTCGGCTACAATGATTATATTTCGTTCGTCCTTGTATTTGTTGATAAACCCCCTCACAACTCCCTGAAATATATTGGATTTCTTGATCAGATTCAAATACCTTGATCTCTGGAAATCTCCACCCCAATATACATATCGAGCGCTTCTCTGGACGATTCCGTAATCGAATAAGACCATCATAACTCGGGATTTCATTGCTCCTGAGCTGTCTTCATCTGTATAAATCTCACCCAGATGATACTCAATGATATCTCCGTTTCCGTCGTATCGATACGGAGTTGCACTCAGACCAAAGACAATCTTCGCTGGAATATGTATCGAACATTCCGCAAAGACAGGAGCACCGACCGTTGTGTGAACCTCATCACCAATGAATACCCCAATCTCGGATCTATTCAATCTCTTGAGGAAATCTTCACGATGATTTCTAAGCAGAGATACAAAAGTCTGATTCGTTGCGACAATTATAGACTTATCAAACGCTTCACTGAAATTCGATGATGTCAATCTCACAGCTTCGTCTTTGGGAAGATCGGTGTGATTAT
>Ga0180433_10003807_pt1 | contig 21852 bp, 21 predicted proteins | sample SS_ome_8_FD_132980 | JGI IMG/M metagenome (GOLD analysis project Ga0180433, IMG submission 132980) | Hypersaline lake sediment archaeal communities from the Salton Sea, California, USA - SS_1_D_1 metaG | ecosystem: Environmental > Aquatic > Non-marine Saline and Alkaline > Hypersaline >... | reverse complement strand
GTGTTGTATCATGGGTTAAAACTTGATTGCCCGGCCACAGGTTGGTGAAGTCTTTTAATAAAAATGATTCGGGCGTCGTTACTGTAGATGTTAGGGAAACCGAGAGAAGACCAAAGATGGAGATAATCCCAGCTGTTGACATCAGGGGTGGCAAGTGCGTCAGGTTATATCAGGGTGATTATAACCAACAGACCGTTTTTAATGATAATCCAGTGACGGTAGCCCTGACCTGGTATTCCCAGGGGGCAAGATGGCTACATATTGTCGATTTAGATGGGGCAGCTGCCGGTAAGCCCAAAAACATGGAGATGGTGCAGGAGATAATGAAAGAAAGTGGTCTGTTAATAGAATTGGGCGGTGGCATCAGGAAAGAAGAGATGGCAGAAAAATTGCTGTGTCAGGGGGTAAGCCGAATAATTCTGGGAACTGCTGCAATAGAGAACAGGGACCTCGTAAAAAAGCTATGCCAGCAATTTGGCGAGGCTATCGCAGTTAGCCTTGATGCCCGAGATGGTAAAATAGCTATACATGGCTGGCGAAAGAATACAGTTCTTGAGGTTCTCCAGTTAAGCCGCGAGATGATTGATGCCGGGGTGAAACGCTTCATCTATACTGACATAAAAAAGGACGGCACTCTCACCGAGCCTAACTTTGATATGATAAATATATTGCTTGCTGAAACAAATGCCCCCGTTACTGTTGCCGGTGGAATTACCAGATTGGAGCATTTACGGAGACTCAAGGCACTCGGTGTTGAAGGAGCCATTATAGGCAAAGCTCTTTATACCGGAGATATCAATTTGGGTGAAGCTATAATAAATTTTGGGGCTTAGGAGACACATGTTAAAGTTTAACGATAAAGGCTTGATACCAACCATTATTCAGGATGCCAGGAACGATGAGGTCTTGATGTTGGGCTATATGGACAAAGAGGCGTTGAAGCGCACACTAGCCAGTGGAGACGTCTGGTTCTATAGCCGTAGTCGGCAGAAATTGTGGCACAAGGGAGAAACTTCAGGCAATTTCCTCAGGTTGAAGGCCATCATAAAGGACTGCGATAGCGATACCCTTCTTATAAAGGCGGAGCCTACGGGTCCAGCATGTCACACTGGCAATCGGACGTGCTTCTTCCAGCAACTGGAGAGCGAAGATACAGCATAAATATTGCTACTTCTGATCCGCCGACTACGTATTATGGCTAGCCTCCGCAACCCTGTCAATCTTGATGACCTCGCTTAGCGCCGATATAGCAACCTCTATTTGACTATCATCAGGTTCCCTTGTGGTTATAGATTGCAAGAACAGACCTGGAGCTAGGAGAATTCGGACTACTGGGTTGTTGATGTGGGATGCTCCAAATTTCATGATTTCATAGCTAATAATCGCAATGACCGGAATGAGGGCTATTCTAGACACTATGCGTATCCATAGAGCCGGCTGTCCAACCAGAGCAAAGATAAAGATAGCTATAATTAAAACTATGAACAGAAAGGCGGTGCCACAGCGTGTATGGGCAGTAGAATAATTCTTAACCGACTCCACTTCCAAAGGAACGCCTGCTTCGTAGGCATTCACCACTTTATGCTCTGCTCCGTGGTAAGCAAAAATCCTCTTAATATCAGGTATGAAACTTATCACCTTGAGATAGGCAATAAAAATGCCAATACGGATGAGTCCCTCAAGGGCAACACTCAATAAAGCAGAATTGATATAAGGATCTATAAGGTAACGGGTTGCGAAGAGGGGAACCATAAAGAAAAAAGCTACGCCCAAAGCAATGCTAATGACTACAGTGCCCCACAAAAGCACTGCAGGTATTTTTTCTTCTCCTTCCTCTTCTGAGGCAATTTGAGCAGAGTAGAGTAATGACCGCGTGCCCAAGACCAGGGTCTCAACGAGGGCGATGACCCCTCTAATAAAAGGCATGTGTCTAAGACGCCCTTTGTATATGCTAGCCAGCGGCTGATTTACTATGTTTAATTTTCCATTGGGCTGACGCACAGATATAGCCACGCCTTCTTTCCCCCGTATCATCACTCCCTCCATGACTGCCTGACCACCGTAATGGAACGATTTCTCCATTAAAACCTCAATCGCACCAGCTCCCCAAAAACGAAGGCATAAATCCTCAGCATAAAAATCCCCCTAAACTTATTATGATAGAAACGGTTGAAAATAGAAAGCCTATCTCTCAAAGCAGTGGCTATGAGTGCATTGCAAGTGCCCAAGATAATCTCGGAGGTAAACATTTATTGCTTTGTATTACGCCACTACTAGAAACAACAGACCTCTGGAGTTGCGGCCTGACATGGAAAAAGAGATAGATAGTTGAAACAGAGCGATGAATACATTCTATTTCATCTTGTATCGTTTCTTAAAACGCTCCACCATGCCCATGGAGTCAACTATTCTTTGTTCGCCAGTATAAAAGGGGTGGCATTTACTACACACTTCTACTCGGATTTCTGGTTTAGTTGAACCAGTTGTAAAGGTATTACCGCACAGGCAAGAGACCTTAGCATCATCATAAAACTTAGGATGGATTTTATTCTTCATTTGTAAACGCTCACCTTCTTTTTGTATCTGGTTGCTGGCTCATACTTAACACAGCCATCTATCAAGGAAAAAAGGGTATAATCTTTGCCCAGGCCAACATTGTTGCCTGGCAGTATACGGGTCCCGCGTTGTCGAACCAGAATGGTACCAGCGCGGACTTGTTCCCCTCCATACCTCTTAACGCCGAGGCGCTTAGCTTGGCTATCCCGCCCATAACTTGTACTACCGCCGCCCTTTTTATGTGCCATGCTTACTTTCCTGTACCTTTCATGATTTCTTTTATTAATAGCTTAGTATAAGGCTGACGATGCCCCCTTTTGCTTCTGTGGCGAACTTTAGCCTTATATCTAAATACGATAACTTTTTCTCCTTTAGTTTCTCCTAAAGAAGTGGCTACAACTTTAGCCCCCTTAATAACAGGATTACCTACAATGGTATTTTCATCTCCTCCAATAAACAATACTTTATCCAGATCAACGTTATCGCCTTCAGGGATAGCTAAACGCTCAACCTCCAGTGTTTGCTTTGGAGCTACCTTGTATTGCTTACCACCTATTTCAATAATAGCGTAAATCTTCGCACCCCCATATAGGAAAGGGAATTCTAGCACCGCAAATTGCAGGTGTCAAGCTAACGGAGAAGGTTAGTGGAGCTTCCAAGGGCAATTATAAATATCAACAGGTGAACCGGAACCAGAATTTTATACCTCCGTCACATCATAATAGGATCTGAAAAGCTAAAAAGGAGGACTGAGACTCACTTGATCAAGGCCCTCTTGCCAACAACCTCACGTCCAACATACCACTTCCGTATAGCCTCAACCACCTCTTCAGGGCGATCCAGAACTCTCAATAGATCGAAATCATCCTCAGCGATATACTTGCTGGATAGAACAGCACTCCGTAGCCAATCCAGAAATCCCTGCCAAAATTCGCTGTTGAACAATACTACGGGAAAAGGTTTTATCTTGTGGGTCTGCATCATGGTCAGTACCTCCGTCACCTCGTCAAGCGTACCCAGACCTCCCGGCATTATTACAAAAGCAACGGCATACTTCACCAGCATGACTTTACGAGTAAAGAAGTGATTGAACGTTATCGACCTTGTGGCGTAGGCATTACAGACCTGTTCTTCGGGAAGGGAGATATTAAGCCCAACCGATGTAACCCCAGCCTTTCGTGCGCCTTTGTTGGCTGCCTCCATTACGCCCGGTCCACCGCCAGTTACAATTGAGAAGCCCAACTGTCCCAGACGATAGGCTATTTCTTCCGTCTCCGCATATAGCTCATCATCCGCCATTATTCTGGCTGAACCATATATGGTCACTGCCGGCTCAATACCAGAAAGATTATCAAAGCCCTCTACAAATTCGCCTATTATTCGAAACATCCGCCATGATTCTTCCTTGGCCAGTTCATTTATCTCATATCCGTTCGACATATCGCCCTCCCTTAAAAGCATACATGGCACCCAGATGAACCAAGTAGACCGGCTGGGGTAGCCCTGATTTTGCATTTTATCACCGCTTGCTTTCTGTGAGCAAACTGTTGTTGTGCTGTGATTCTATTGTGTTCGGCCTTCACATCATTGCCAGACTAGTGAAACCGGCTGAAGCAATCTCTTTGGGAAAATAGAATTAACTCAATTGAATAATGGTCTTTACGAACTTGATTTCTTTTATTGATGCAGGATATAATGCAACGTCTGTGAATGAAAATCGCCGTTAGTGGTAAAGGAGGAGTAGGTAAGACCATGTTAGCCTCTCTCCTTTCTACTATACTTGTCCAGTTGGGTTACGCTGTTCTGGCCATAGATGCCGATCCAAATGCTACTCTGGCGAGTTCTCTCGGCTTTCGTCAACCAGAGAGGATAGTTCCCATATCTGAGATGGGAGCCCTGATTGAAGAACGCACTGGGGTACGCCCTGGCCAGGCAGCACCTTACTTCAAATTAAAACCCAAGGTTGATGACATACCGGAGAGATATTGGGTTGAGCATAATGGTATCAAATTAACGGTAATGGGGCGGCTCAAGAAGGGGGGTAGTGGTTGTTATTGTCCCGAAAATGCCTTACTGGAAGCTCTACTTGCCCATATACTCTTGCGGAGAGACGAGGTAGTAATCATAGATATGGAAGCCGGGTAGAGCATCTGGGGCGAGTGACAGCTAGGGACGTCAACAAGATGATTATTGTGGTAGAACCAGGCAAAGCAAGTATTGAAACAACCTACAGGATAAGAGAGCTGGCAAAAGACATAGGTTTGAAAAACATCGCTGTGGTAGCCAACAAGGTTCGTAGTGAACAGGACAAGAACTTAATTACTTTCTCCATGCCAGATTTTGAATTTCTGGGTTTCATTCCCTACGACCAGAGCGTAATAGAGGCCGGTATTGGGAATTCCCTTCTCATCAATTCAAGTCCAAAGGTCATCAGCCAGGTATGGGATATTGTATCATCCCTTCGTGCTGTTAAGCCGATTATTGCCGGTAAACCGATAAGTTAAGATTCAGGAAAGGAGGTTTAGATGACGGCAAAGATAATTTCGGGAAAAGAAGTAGCAAAGGAGATAAGGGCTGAGTTAACAGAACGAGTATCCAGACTCAAGGAACAGGGTGTAACGCCAGGCCTCATCATGATTCGAGTGGGAGAGGACCCTGCATCCGTGTCCTATGTCGCGGGTAAGGAAAAGGCGGCCGAAGAGATAGGCGTGTGGTCACAAACCACCGTCTTACCTGAGAGCGCCTCAGAGGAGGAACTCCTCTCCAAAGTGGAGGAAATGAATAAAGCAGAGCACGTTGACGGCATATTGGTTCAGCTACCATTGCCAAAACATATCAATGCGGATAAGGTACTAAATCTCATCGATCCGGCAAAAGACGTGGATGGCTTCCATCCTATCAACGTGGGCAAGATGCTCATCGGAGACCCCTATTTCATGCCCTGCACACCGCATGGCGCGGTAGAGTTAATGATTAGAAGCGGCAATCCCCCGGATGGCAAGCACGTGGTCATATGTGGTCGAAGCAACATAGTAGGTAAGCCTCTGATGGCCATGCTGGTACAAAAAAACAAGCGTGCAAACGCTACCGTAACCGTTGTCCACACGGGTACCAAAAACATGTCCGAAATCACCAGACAGGCGGACATTCTGGTTGCCGCAATGGGCTCTCCGGAAGTTATCAAAGCAGATATGGTTAAAGAGGGCGTAGTTGTAATTGACGTTGGTGTAAACCGTGTGGGATGGAAACCCAGCAAGAAAGACCCCAGTAAGCAGGTCGCTGACCTCAGGGGAGATGTAGAGTTTGAGAAGGTCAAGGAGAAAGCCAGCGCTATTACTCCGGTGCCGGGAGGGGTCGGTCCTATGACCATTACCATGCTTATGGTCAATACAGTAGTAGCGGCCGAGCGCAGGGCTCAGCGTATACGGAAACACTAAATGGCAAGTGAGTTACAAAGGAGGTAATCATGGCTTACGACGCAACAAAAATGAAAGACTGGCAGATTGCGGAAGCTGCCGAAGAAAACATGCCAACATACGATGAGTGGCAGGAAAGACTGGGTTTACAGAAGGATGAGGTTATCCCTTACGGAAGACTATGCCGGCTCGATTTCCTGAAGGTAATCGATCGTTTGAAGGACAAACCGGATGGCAAGTACATAGAGGTAACCGCCATTACTCCTACACCGCTGGGAGAGGGGAAAACGACCACTACCATGGGAATATTGGAAGGCTTGGGTAAGCGGGGTAAGAACGTAGGCGGATGTATACGTCAGCCCTCAGGTGGGCCAACAATGAATATCAAGGGTACCGCGGCTGGGGGAGGCAATGCACTGCTTATTCCCATGACCGAGTTTTCTATGGGGCTTACGGGCGACATTAACGATATAATGAATGCCCACAATCTGGCCATGGTGGCGCTTACCGCTAGAATGCAGCATGAACGCAACTACAACGATGAAGAGCTATCCAAGCGGAGCAGAATGCGCCGCCTTAACATTGACCCCACCAGAGTGGAAATGGGTTGGATCATGGACTTCTGCGCTCAGAGCCTGCGGAACATAGTAATCGGCCTGGGTGGCCGCATGGATGGTTATACAATACAATCCAGGTTCGGTATTGCCGTGAGTTCAGAACTCATGGCCATGCTGTCAATTGTCACGGACCTAGCAGACCTGCGCAAAAGGATGGATGACATTACCATAGCCTTTGATAGAGACGGTAATATCGTTACCACCAAGGACCTGGAGGTAGGAGGCGCTATGACAGCCTGGATGCGTAATACAATCAACCCTACCTTAATGTGCACCGTAGAATACCAGCCCTGTATGGTGCATGCCGGTCCCTTTGCTAACATTGCAGTGGGACAGTCTTCCATCATCGGTGACCGCATCGGACTGAAGATGTTCGATTACCACGTCACAGAGAGCGGATTCGCTGCAGACATTGGATTCGAAAAATTCTGGAATGTGAAGTGCCGTTATAGTGGCCTTAAGCCACATGTGTCGGTACTTACGACCACCATTAGAGCTCTCAAGATGCATGGTGGCGGGCCCAAGGTAGTGGCTGGTCTGCCCTTGCCCGAATCATATACCAAAGAAGACCTAGGGCTTCTGGAGAAGGGCCTTCCCAATATGCTGCACCACATCAACACTATCAGGACGTCAGGGATCAATCCTGTGGTATGCATCAACGCCTTTCATACTGACACGAAAGGGGAGATTGCCATGGTGCGCAAAGCAGCCGAGGCCGCTGGGGCACGTTGTGCACTCAGCGAACACTGGCTCAAAGGTGGTGATGGTGCACTGGAGCTTGCTGATGTAGTTATGGAAGCCTGTGAAGAGAAGTCTGACTTCGAATTCCTCTACCCCAAGGAAATGAAGCTGCGAGAGCGGGTGGACAAGATTGCTAAAGTTGTATATGGAGCTGATGGCGTGTCATGGACACCTGATGCTGAGGCCAAAGCCAAGATGCTGGAAGCCGATCCTAAATACAGTGATTACGCCACCATGATGGTCAAGACCCACCTGAGCCTGACGCATGATCCAACCTTAAAAGGTGTTCCTAAAGGATGGATCCTGCCCATTCGCGATGTGTTGATTTACTCTGGGGCTAAATTCCTTTGCCCCTGCGCTGGAACAATCAGCCTTATGCCGGGTACCAGCTCGGATCCAGCTTTCAGAAGGGTAGATGTTGATACGAAGACTGCCAAGGTACAAGGGCTCTTTTAAAGGGTGCTATACCACACTAGGCGGATAATTTCTGCCTTAGGATATTCTCAACCACAAGAGAAGAAGGGGGCAGATACTGGCAAAAGCCAAAAACGTCTCTCTAACGATTGACGGTAATAAATTAAGAGCTGCTCCGGGTGAAAAGATCCTGTGGGCAGCTCTGGATAATGACATCTGTATCCCCAACCTTTGTGCTATTCGGGAAAAGCGCGAGCCTTTTGCCTCCTGCCGTCTTTGCTTTGTGGAGATAGAAGGTAAAAATGTGCCAGTTACAGCCTGTACTACTCCTGTGGCAGAGGGCATGGTGGTCAATACTAAGGGGGCAAAGGCATTGAGGTTAGCCTGCACCGCTTTGGAATTACTTCTGGCAAGTCAACATGTAGATTGTGCCCATTGTCCTAAAAGTGGCTCTTGCGAACTACAGAGGATAGCAAAACATCTCGGCGTGAAGCTCAAAACAAAGAGGTTCAGAAAAATCCTGCCTGAGCTACCCATAGATTCCAGTAGTCCCTTGTTCATCTACGACCCCAACAAATGAGTGCTCTGTGGCAGATGCGTTTGGGTTTGCCAGGAAAAACTGGGCAAGGGAACCATTGGTTTTGCTTACCGTGGCTTCCGTAGAATGGTCACTACTTTTAGCGATGAACCTGTGGATAAGTCCCCTTGCCAGGATTGTAGTGGGTGCGTTGCTATCTGCCCAGTTGGTGCTCGGGTATTTCGCTAGGTTATGTAAGACTCAGTATCATCGGAGCAATAAGAACAAGCTACCCTGATTTTGTAGCTCTACCTTCCCCTAGGATCTTAAAGAGAGTTAAGCTCCTGATATGCCTCCCCCTTACTGCAATGTTTGCATAACTTAAAAAACAGCGGTTTTCGCTCGACTCGACTCACAGTTCACATAACTACTTTATGAGCCCGATCATGAGGTCATTTGCTTTATTAGCGACGGTATTTCAAGCAGGTTTTTCGCCACCGGTACATCCGCTAATTGAAAGGCCTTTATTTTGCTCTCAGCTGTGCCTCGTCCACTCATAATCATAGCTCCGGCATGACCCATAGCCTTCCCCCGAGGCGCCATTCTACCAGCAATAAAGGCTACCACTTGTTTATTGAAATGTGCCTTGATATATTCGGCTGCTTCTTCTTCCATTGTCCCTCCTATCTCTCCGACCAAGAGTACAGCCTCAGTTTGCTCATCTGCTTTTAACAGCTTCAACACATCTAGCATTCTGGAGCCAACAATGGGGTCTCCTCCCAGTCCAATGACCACACTCATGTTGATACCCTGTTCCGCGAGACGTGATGGTATCTCGTTACTCAATGCACCGCTACGGCAAACAACGGCAATTCCTCCAGGCTTAACCCTTGGCGCTAATACCCCACCCAAGCTTGTCTGACCGGGGACCATAATACCCATCGTATTCGGCCCTATGTATCGGGTACCCTTATACTCGGCATAGGCCTTGATCTTCATTTCGCTATGAAGAGGAACCCAGTCAGTTACAATTACCATGAATCTGATTCCGGCATCTATAGCTTCAAAGGCTGCGTCCTGGACAAATGGAGCCGGCACGTATACTACAGAGGCGTCTATTCTGTGTTCTATAGCAGCCTGCTGGACAGAGTCATAGACCGGGATGCCAAACCGGGTTTGCCCACCTTTTCCTGGCGTGACGCCAGCAACAATTTTAGTTTCGTAATCAAGCATTATCTTAGTTTGTACAGATGCAAGCCTGCCTGTAATTCCCTGAATTAATACATTTGTATCTTTGTCAACAAATATAGCCATTGCTTCTCTCTTGTCTTGCTATTCCTATGACTTCTCTTACTCCCTCTTCAACACTGGGGCATATCTTGACTCCGGAACCTTTAAGCAACTCTTGGACCTGTTTTCGCCGTTCCTCTTCCCCTGCTGAGATTAACATTATAGGGATATCAGCCGGCACTTCCCTCATTGCTTCAATTATCCCTCCTGCCACAGTATCTGGCAGGCTAAAAACCAGTGAGGTATATACCAAAATCACTTTAACGTTGAGGTCCGATTTTGCCTTTTTCAGGAGAAGAGCAATACCATTTTTCATTCGCTCCTTGGATAAGGCTCCACCAGTATCTAAAAAACAGGCTGGATGTCCACCCTCATCCTTAATGATATCCAGTAGTGACATAGCGACACCAGCACTATTGGCCATAAGTGCGATATCGCCGTCTAGGTCCACATAGTTTACCCCGGCCTTAACGCCCTCCCTTTCCCACGGGTTTTCAATATGCTGGATACGTAAATCTTGCCATTCTGGATGTCGAAAAAGTGAATTGTCATCTATTTCACATCTGGCGTCAGCAGCAACCATCGCCCCCCCACTGGTCATCACCAGTGGATTAATCTCAACAATACGGGCATCATAGGCAGTAAATATATTATACAGCCGACTGAGTATTCTACTAGCTGAGAGCAGAGTTTCCCCAGTCAACCCAATCTGGCATACCAGGTTTATCGCTTCGTAACTTCTCATGTCATGAAGAGGATTTATATGATTAGCGGCGATCCTGCCTGGCTTTCTTTTAGCAACTTCTTCTATTTCTACTCCTCCCTCGGCACTTATCATGGCTATTGGTGCACCATTTTCATCATCAACTGTTATGCCCATATACAGCTCATAGTCAATGTCAAGCTTCTCTTCTACTAACAAGCTATTGACCTTGTACCCCTCCAATTCCATACCAAGCATCTTTTTCGCTATCTTTACAGCGTTTTCAGGTGTCTCGGCTGTCTTTATCCCACCGGCTTTTCCCCGCCCACCAACTAGAATCTGCGATTTAATTACAACCTCCTGCCCAAGCTCAATAGCTGCTCGCTGCGCTTCCGTGCCAGTCCTGACCAAAACTCCCCGAGGAATAGCAATGCCACATTTCTGGAATATCGCCTTGCCTTCATATTCATATAATCTCATATTGTCAACACCGACCTTAGGTGATCAACTGATCTATAATTTTAAGGAAGTATATCAAAAATCTGTTCCTGCTACAGGATGTTCTTGAACCAAGAATCATCCTCAGACTTACTATACAGTAAGTCGCCTTCACAGGTATATCAATATACCGTAGGATTTTGTCTCAGATCTTTTGGAAATTTTAGAAGAATAATGCTGGCACGGAAAGCTACCCTCTCTTCAGCAGAGAACCAATAAAATCCTTTCTTCCACGGACAAAGTCATCTACCGCCATTTTTTGCTTTGCTTCCAACTGAACCTGCTCAAGGCCTAAAACGCCATGTCCAGTTATCACTCCAATTCTAGGTGGCTCTTCCACTGCTATTACTTTGCCTACTGCCCCCTCTACCATATCTCTGAGAGGCACAGCTTCATGGATTTTTAGCCGTTTTCCCTGCCACCAGGTGTAGCAGCTTGGCCAGGGATTGTACGCCCTTACTTTTCGCCATAGCTCTAGCGCGGGGAGCGTCCAATCAATCGCAGCATCTTCACCACTTATCAATGCGCTATAAGTAGCCTCGGATTCGTCTTGAGCTTGTGGACTTATTGCGCCCCCAAGCCACTTTGGCAAGGTCCTAAATAAAAGCCTTGCTCCCTTGTCAGCTAGCTTGGCACTAAGCGAGCCAGTGGTATCCCTCAAGGAAATCTTCAATTCTTCCTGAGCCAAAATCGGCCCCGTGTCCAAGCCAGCGTCCATTAACATCACGGTAACACCAGTAGTTTCATCTCCACGTATAATAGTATTAGCCACTGGAGATGGACCTCGATGTCGTGGCAACAATGAAGGATGAATGTTAAGACAGCCAAACCTAGGCAAAGAAAGCACTGCTGGAGGAAGAATAGCACCAAAGGCTGCTACTATTATTAATTCAGGCTGTAAGCTGGCCAGCTCCTCCATCGCCGCGCTAGATTTCAAAGTCACGGGTTGAATAATTGGTACTCTTCGGGCCAGCGCCAGCCTTTTTACTGGAGAATCAATAACACGGTGTCCTCTGCCAGCTGGCTTATCGACCTGAGCATACACAGCAATCACTGCATAGGCGCCCTGCAGCAAAGACTCTAATATAGTCGCTGCAAATTGCGGAGTGCCCATAAAAATGGTTCGCACCTTCATAGCGTAACTATTTTTATTTTTTTTTTTAATTATGTCAAACATTTCCTAGCAAAGATTTGAGAAAACTTGTTACCCTATCCCCCTTAAGTTGTTATGGTCTTGACCGTGTCTTAATACTCTCTGCAGTTACCTTCATAGCTGCGCATTGTTGCGAGTGGGGATAGATTGGAACCAGCGAAAGAGATTTGGAAGAGCGCTCTAGGTAAGCTTCAAATTCAGGTCAGCAAGGCAAATTATACTACTTGGCTTAGTAATAGCCATGGCCTAAGTTGCCAGGATAATACCTTTGTCGTCAGTGTCCCGAACGTTTTTGTCGCTGAATGGCTATCCAAGCGACTTTATCCTCTGGTCAGAAAGACCCTAGTTGACATCACAGGTAAGGATATCGATGTCCAATTTGTGGTGCACAATAATATACAACTATCGGCTAGCCCTGTGGTTAATCAAACCGATGGCGGTACAAGTAGCAAAGCTACGCAGTATAGATTCAATCCAAAGTACACCTTTGATAACCTTATTGTCAGCGATTTCAATCGTTTAGCTTATGCCGCCGCTATAGAAGCGGCAGAAAATCCAGGAAGCCGTTATAACCCTCTCTTCATTCACAGTAGCACTGGGCAAGGCAAGACTCATTTACTACATGCTATTGGACATTTAACGACAAGCAATGGATTGCGAGCAGCCTATATCACAGGGGAGCAATTTGCTCACGGCTTTGTACTCGCTTTAAGAGAAAACCAAGTTGACAAGTTCCGCGGCATATTCAAAAATATTCAGATCCTGCTATTCGACGATGTTCACTTCTTGATCGACAAGAAACAAACTCTGCAATTTTTTTTCCACACCTTCAACGAGCTACACGGTAACAACCATCAAATTGTCATCACTGCTGATTGTGCGCCCCAAGATATGCAGTCACTTAATAACAAGCTAAGATCACGCCTTGAAGGGGGGCTAGTTGTTGACATACAACCACCCGACTTTGAAACACGCCTGGAGATTTTGTTAGCTAAAACAGAAAAGACGATGACCTGTCAACTCGAAGGGGTGCTGCAAATTGTAGCGGAGAAAGTCTGTGATAATGTCCGCCAGCTTGAAGGTGCTCTGGTTTATCTAACAGCCCAAGCTAAGTTAACCGGCGCCACACTCACTCCTCAAACAATCAACAAGTTATTAACATATACATCTCCTAAACAAGACATAAAATTGATCTTACAAACAGTAGCGGATTATTTCAACCTTTCCGTAGAAGTACTAATCTCCAAAAAGAAAGACCGGAAAACAACACTGGCACGACATATAGCCATCTACCTTTTACGTGAAGAACACAACCGCTCCCTAACCGAAATTGGTAAAGAATTGGGTAGCAGAAACCATGCAACCATTCTTCACAGTTATGAAAAAATAGCTGCCGAATTAAACATCAAGCCCACCCTCTCTAATCAAATCGCCGAAATAAAGGAGCAAATTAATTGGCGCAAGAGCCATAGTAAGGAACACTAAACTGTGCAGAACTAACATTCAGTTGTGGAAAAAATGTTAATTCTCTTTTTCACATCGCCCTCTTAGATCTGACCTCTTATAATACTGTCCTGTTTAACTACAACATTGTTTATAATAATAAATATATATACATTATAATAAATTAAAAGCCGACTTATATATGATATATAGAAAAGAGTTTGTTGTTCTCAGCGGGAGTGGGGGGAATGGCTGTGTTAGTTTTAGGAGGGAGAAATATATTCCTTTTGGTGGTCCGGATGGTGGGGATGGTGGATATGGGGGGGATGTCATTGTTATAGCGCGCTCCGACGCAGTGGACTTGAGTTCACTACAGGGGCAGAACAGGTTTGTCGCTGAAAACGGCCGGCGGGGAGAGGGTGGGCGGAAAAGTGGTAGGAAAGGAGAGGATTTAGATATTTCTGTGCCCGCAGGTACCACGGTTTTTACTAAAACTGGTTCTGGAGAAGATGTATTTTTGGCTGATTTGTGTAGTCCCGGACAGAAGATTGTGGTGGCCAGGGGGGGAATGGGAGGATTGGGTAATGCTCGTTTTGCTACGGCAAGGCGTCAAGCTCCTGAGATAGCTAGCAAGGGTGAACCCGGAGAAAAGCGGTATATCATACTCGAGTTAAAACTTATTACCGATATATGTATTATTGGCCGCCCAAACTCAGGGAAATCTACCTTACTATCTGCGATATCGAGAGCCAGACCAGAAATTGCCGATTACCCCTTTACCACCCGGCAGCCAATTTTAGGAGTTATATCGGACGATAGAAGGAACTTTATTGTTGCCGAGATTCCCAGCCTTGTTAAAGGAGCTCATCTGGGTAAAGGATTGGGCAATGAGTTTTTACGCCATGTGGAAAGAACAAGGCTGCTGATTTATTTATTGGATGGCAGTTCGCCAACCGTTTGGGATGACCTCAGCCAGTTGAATATAGAAATAGATTTTTACAGACATGATTTATCTCGCAAGCCAAAAATTGTGTCGGTGAATAAGATAGATTTGCCCGAAGTGCAAACTCGTTTGCCTGAGATCAGGCAAAACTTTGACAAACTTGGGCTGCCCGTCTTTTACATTTCTGCCTTTAGCGGTCAGGCTGTGTTACAATTGGTGCGGAAAGCCACGGAAATGGTGGTAAAGACAAGACAGGATGAGAAAATAATGTCGCAGGCACAAATAAAGGTATTTCATCCCAGACCGAGAAAGTAAAACAGTGAGTATAGGCGTTCTTGGCGGTACCTTTGACCCCATCCATATGGGTCACCTTGTTGTCGCCGAGGAAGCAAGGATAAAGTTAGGATTTAAGCAAGTTCTTTTCGTGCCTGCCGGGCAGCCTTGGCTTAAGTTAGACCGTGATGTTACAACGGCAAGCCACAGGGTGGAGATGGTGCGTCGTGCTATAGAGGACAATCCGCATTTTAAGCTGTGTACTCTCGAAATCGAGCGTACCGGCCCCTCTTACACCGTGGATACCCTGACGATGCTGCGCGAGCAACTGGCTAGTGGAGAGAGTCTCTTCTTCATTCTTGGGCGTGATACTTTAGCCGGACTGCCTTCGTGGAAGGAGCCGAAGAAGTTAGTTCAATTATGCCGGCTAGTGGTTGCCCCCAGGTTGGGGTCAAAAAATTTAAAGCATTTAGAAACAGACATACCCGGGCTGCTGGACAATATTATTCAGCTCGATATGCCTGTAATCGGGATTAGCGCCTCGGGCATTCGCCAGCGCGTAAGCCAAGGGTTGTCCATTCGTTATTGGGTGCCAGCGGAAGTAGTAAAATATATTGCAGAACAAAAGATATATTTAACCTCAGCGACATAACCAGCGACCAAGTTCACTCACCCAATGATTGTACAAAGCTTGTAGCAACTTTTGTGCGTTTCGCCTGATAGAAAACAAAGGACTGTAAAATGATAGTTGCGTTCATAAACAACCTCTTAAATATCGAGGTTCTTGACGCTTTGCGCGTGGGCCTGGATGAATCTTTTGCGGGGCAAAACTTCGTCGCCCATTAGCATTCGACAAGCCTGATCGGCGGCTATAGCATCTGCTATTTGCACTTGGAGGAGTGTTCTGTGATCGGGATTCATAGTAGTCTCCCATAGTTGCTGGGGGGTCATCTCCCCCAGTCCTTTATATCTCTGAATCTCTACCTTATCTTCTCTTAGTCCTTTGAGTTTTTCCTCCTTCTTTTGTTCAGAGTAAAGCCAGAACTCCTGTTTGCCGGATTTAATTCGATAAAGGGGCGGTTGGGCAATGTATAAATAGCCTTGGTGAATTAGCTCTGTCATATGGCGATAGAAGAAGGTAAGGAGCAAAGTGCGAATATGTGACCCATCAACGTCGGCATCGGTCATAATGATGACTTTGTGATAGCGCAGTTTAGAGCAATCAAATTGGTCATCAGTGCTTGCTCTCAATGCTGTTACAATAGCTCTTAGCTCTTCATGTACTATAATCTTGTCTTTTGGAGCTTTCTCCACATTAAGTATTTTGCCCCTGAGAGGCAGAATAGCTTGAAAACGGCGGTCTCGTCCTTGTTTAGCTGAGCCCCCGGCTGAATCACCTTCAACTAGGTAAAGCTCGCATTTTACTGGTTCTTTTTCTGAGCAATCGGCTAGTTTCCCTGGCAAGGTCGACGATTCGAAGCTATTCTTCTTTAAAACTAGGTCACGAGCTTTACGTGCTGCTTCTCTGGCTTTTGCGGCAGTTAGACATTTATCTATGATTGCCTTGGCCTCATTGGGATGTTGCTCGAGGTACAGGGTCAGACTATTTGCTACAGCAGATTCGACTTGACTTTTTACCTCAGGATTTCCCAATCTTGCTTTAGTTTGTCCCTCAAACTGGGGTTGAGGTAGTTTTACACTGACGATAGCTATTGCCCCTTCGCGCACATCCTCCCCGGTTAAGTTAGGGTCAGTATCCTTTAAAAGTTTAGCATTACGCGCATAATCGTTGAAAACTCGAGTCAATGCTGAGCGGAAGCCGGTAAGATGGCTACCTCCGTCTCTAGTATTTACACAGTTGGCAAAGGAGATAGTGGATTCTGTGAAGCTGTCGTTATATTGCAAAGCTGCTTCAATTATAGTGCTATTTATCATAGTGGAGATATAAATAGGATATGGGTGGATAACAGCTCTATTTCTATTCAGGCGGCGAATAAAACTGGCTATCCCCCCATCGAAGTAGAACGCTTTCCCTTGATTGTTTCTCTCATCTTGAAGAGCTATTTCTACCCCTTTATTAAGGTAAGCTAGTTCCCTTAATCGCTGGCAGGTCAGGTCGAAATCATAGTCAATGTTCTCAAAGATTTCCTTATCAGCAAGGTAGGTGATTGAAGTGCCTGTGTCCTCGGCGTCGCCGACAATTTCTATGTCGCCTTGAGGAATGCCTTGGTGATATTCGTGGCGGTATATTTTTCCCTGGCGTTTAACTTCAGCTTTAAGCCAAGTGGATAAAGCATTTACTACCGAAGCGCCAACGCCGTGGAGACCACTGGAAACACCATAAACACGCTCGCTAAACTTAGCCCCGGCATGCAATCGAGTCATCACGGCTTCCAGAGCTGTAATGTGTTCTCCTGGGATAGTCTCTGTCGGGATACCTCGCCCATTATCAGTTACAGTGACGCTATTATCTTCATGGATTGTTATGTCAATTCGGTCGCAATAGCTAGCCATTGCTTCATCTATGCTGTTATATACTATCTCGTAGAGGCACTGGTGTAATCCGTACCGATCAGTGCCACCAATATACATACCCGGCCGTAAGCGTACGGCCTTGATTTCATCTAAAATTTGGATATCTTGGGCATTATATTCGTGATTTGTGTGGTTATTCATGTCATTCTATTGGCACAAGATGAACGTATAGCTGGTAGCAGGAAAGAGTGCAATTTTCACTTATACTTAATAGTGATGGCACTGCGTCTATTATATCATATCTGACGTTGCTAGTGCTACTTTAAACTTTCATGCATTCGGGATTTAATTATGCTAGCTATTTCAGCCAAAGGGATGGTTTGCTGTTCGCCGTTCTTCATGTCTCGCATTGTTGCATTTTGATTTCTACTTTCTTGTTCGCCGAGGATGATAACATAGGTAATACCCAAAGAGTTCGCTTGTCTCATCTGGCCTTTCAAGCTTTTGTCACCTGTAGCCATAATAGTAGCAATCTCGGCTTTGCGTAACTCTGCGGCAATCTTCGTCGCTTCAATCTTGGCTTCTTGCCCCAAGTGGGCAATAAAAGCATCGGGCTTGGGCAATGGTGGAATATATAAATGCTGTCCCTTCAAGTTTAATATTATTCTTTCAAGCCCGGCTGCAAAGCCGACTGCCGGGGTTGGTTTTCCGCCTAACGCCTCGATGAGGTCGTCATAGCGACCGCCTCCACCGAGCGTGCTTTGTCCCTCTTTCTCTGCGGGTTCCACCTCAAACACTGTCCTGGTGTAATAATCCAGGCCACGTACTAATCTATGATTCAATTGAAAAGGAATACTCAATGTTTTTAAATAATTTTGAACGCTTTGGAAGTGCAGTTGACATTCATGGCAGAGATAATCTGAAATTTTCGGTGCGGTTTTAGCTATATTCTGACAGGAAGCTTTCTTGCAATCCAGGAGGCGGAGTGGATTTCTGGTCAACCTGGCTTTGCAGTCAAGGCACAGACGGTCTGTATAAATTGAGTAATGCTGCTTTAATATGTCTAAATATCCCGGTCGGCAAAGCTTGCAGCCAATGCTATTGAGTTGAATAGAAACCCCAGATAGCCCCAGAGAGCGGAAGAATTGCCAGGCCATTTCTATGACTTCAGCATCGAGAACTGGGTCGGCTTCACCTAAAGCCTCAAAGCCAACTTGGTGGTGCTGGCGATACCGTCCAGACTGGGGACGCTCATACCTGAAAACCGGTCCACTGTAATAAAGCTTCACGGGCTGTGATAAGTTAAATAACCCATGCTCGAGATAAGCCCGGCAAACTGGTGCTGTTCCCTCTGCCCTTAAAGCCAGTTCTTGTCCACTTTTGTCTTCGAAGACATACATTTCCTTGTCCACGATGTCTGTTCCATCAGCTACAGTTTTGGTAAAAAGCTGGACATCTTCGAATATAGGGGTGCTTAGTGGATGGTAACCGTAGAGATGGCACAAGACAGCAGCCTTTTCATCTATATATTTCCAGTAAGCGTACTCTTCTGGTAGAATGTCGGATGTTCCCCGGGGTGCTTTGTACAAAATAATCTCCTTAACTATATTTTAGTTTACCATATTGTAACTATTAAGCCTTCTCTTGTCATTCTGAGCGCTTCACTTCTGTCATTCTGCCCCTGTATTTAATACGGGGGAAAATACAAGTACGCTCAGGCTTAATCGTAGCAAGGCGCAGGAGGTAAACTCTGCTAGGAATTTTTAAGGTTCTTTGCCATCTTGATTTATTCGGCATCTCTCAGAATGACATTGGAAAACGCGCTCTTGACTGTAGTTTGCGTTACTTTCGCTATTGAAGTATTATAAATTTAATGGAATCTAGGGAGCTTATAGAAAAGGTTAGCACTTACTTGCCTGATGACAAGGTAGCTGTGGTTACAGCAGCGTGTGAGTTCGCAGCTCGTGCTCACAAAGGGCAAGTACGCAAAACGGGAGAGCCTTATTTGGAACACCCTTTAAGTATAGCTATGGACTTGGCTGCTTTTCACCTTGATGCCGAAACATTAGCTGCAGCCTTGTTGCATGACGTTCCGGAGGATTGTGGAGTGCCATTAGGTGAGATTGAGGATAACTTTGGTCCGCAGGTAAGTAAACTTGTTGATGGAGTTACAAAGCTAAACAAGCTAACAAGCCGAGCGCAAACAAGGGAAGCAACATCTAAAGTTCAGGCGGAAAATTTACGGAAAATGCTCCTGGCTACGGCTGAAGACCTACGTGTGGTTCTTATCAAATTAGCAGACAGATTACATAACATGCGTACACTGGGTGCTTTACCCCCAGAGAAACGGCGCGCTATCGCCCAGGAGACTCTAGAGATATATGCTCCCCTAGCGCACCGTTTGGGCGTGAGAGAGACTAAATGGCAATTAGAAGACTTAGCTTTTCGCTATCTGAAGCCACGTTTATACCATCGAATTGCTCATTTAGTAGCTGGAAAGCGAGCCGAGCGTGAAGGTTTTATAGACGAAGTTATTCACATACTTTGCCAGGAATTAGATAAGGTAGATATAAAGGCCAAGGTTTATGGCAGGCCAAAACATATTTACAGTATCTATCAAAAGATGGGCAAATATGATGCTCAGGGGAAGAATTTTGGGGATATTCATGACCTTTTTGCCTTACGTGTGCTGGTTGACTCAGTTTCAGATTGTTATAAAGCATTAGGGGTAATTCATAATTTGTGGCACCCTATGCCTGAGGAGTTCGATGATTTTATTGCTAATCCTAAGGATAATGGCTATCAAGCTTTACATACTACGGTAATGTGTCAAGGGACTAGACCGCTGGAAATACAAATTCGGACCCATGAAATGCATAGCGTTAACGAATATGGAGTGGCGGCTCACTGGCTCTATAAAGAAGGGAAGGTAGGTGGGAAGTTTAGTGATGAAGTAGCATGGTTGCGGCAACTTGGTGATTGGCGAGAGGAGCTTAATAGTGAGGAATTTCTGGAATCGGTTAAAACTGATGTCCTTGTGGATCGAGTGTTCGTCTATACTCCTAAAGGGGAAATAAAAGAGTTGCCCAAGGGCGCTACTCCTCTGGATTTCGCCTTTCGAATTCATACGGATCTGGGCTATAGGTGTATTGGCGCGAAAGTAAACGGCAAGCTTGAACCCTTGAATTACACTCTTAAGAATGGTGATGTAGTGGCGATTATGGCTAGCAAAGTAGATAAAGGCCCCAGTTTGGACTGGCTTAATACTGAACTTGGCTATCTTAAAACATCGCACGCGAGAAGCAAGGTTCGGCAGTGGTTTAACAAACAAGAACGAAGTCAGTGTATTGAATATGGCAGGCAAATTTGGGATAAGGAGCTCAAGAGGTTGGGTATCGGGTTGCCTGGTGTTGACGAGGTAGCACGTCTACTGGACTATGACGGCGCAGATGACCTTTATGCGGCTTTGGGCAGTGGCAGCATCAATTCCTCTCAAATAATGCTTAAATTCAGCGGGGGTTTAGAGACGACTGGAGGCGGAGTTGAAGTTATGCCTCCGCGGAAGATCAGCCCCGTAAGCATCAACGTGTTGGGGGTTGGCGATTTACTTACTCGTTTAGCGAATTGCTGTCATCCCTTGCCTGGAGATAAGATTATTGGTTATATTACGCAGGGGCGAGGTATCACTGTGCACCGGAGTGATTGTCCGAATATCCTCAGTGAAGAGGAACAGGAGAGATTGATCGCAGTGGAATGGGGAGAGGTGGAGCAGGTTTATCCTGTGATGATTCAAGTTGACGCCTGGGATAGAGTTGGTCTTGTCCGGGATATTAGTGCTATTATAGCCGAGGAGAGAGTTAATGTCACAGCAGTAAGCACGACCAATCACCATGGTGATAGTGTTACACTGTATTTTACCTTGGAGGTGACAAGCGCCGCTCAGCTAAGTAAGATAATGTCTAGAGTTTATTCATTATGGAACGTAGCAAGTGTAACGAGAAAGGAGGAATAAGTGCCAAATAGTAAACAAGGAAACAAAGCCGCTAGGGCAGCAGAGCGAAAACGGTTGCGGAACCGCTTGGTACGCCGCGGCGTAAAAACCTATGTATTTAAAGCGAAAAGTGCAATTGATGCTGGGGAAGAATCTGCATATCAAAAAACAATCGTGGCTATAAGCAGCGTGGATAAAGCGGTGAGTAAAGGGATTGTTAATAAGAATAAAGGCGCCAGGCTTAAATCCCGCTTAATGCGCAATCTAGGTAAGAGACAGAGAGCAACTAGCTGATAACCGATGGCTATTAAGTCGCTTTCAACAAAGCAAGAACGAATTATCAACTTTGTCACCGAATTTTTACAGGATAAAGGTTACCCTCCAACTATCAGAGATATTGCTGCTGGATGTGGGATAAGTTCTACCTCGGTGGTAGCTTATAACCTGGACAAACTGGAACAAGCGGGATATATCAGACGCCACAGTGATATATCTCGGGGAATTAAGTTCTTGACTCCACAGCAAAAAGGAGAGCAGCTCATTAATATTCCCATAGTGGGGGTAATAGCTGCCGGTGAGCCTATTCCGGTGCCTGCTTCTGATACAGGCAAGGTTCTTGCAACTGAGGGCTTGGAAGTGAGCCAGGAATTACTTCGTGGCAAGCAAGATATTTATGCACTTCGCGTAAAGGGCGACTCGATGGTGGATGCTTTAATAGGAGATGGGGACATAGTTCTAATGGACTATGTGAACAGTGCTGAAAATGGCGATATGGTGGCGGTCTGGCTTAAGGAAGAGCAAGAGGTCACACTTAAGAGGTTT
>Ga0180433_10003806_pt1 | contig 21864 bp, 7 predicted proteins | sample SS_ome_8_FD_132980 | JGI IMG/M metagenome (GOLD analysis project Ga0180433, IMG submission 132980) | Hypersaline lake sediment archaeal communities from the Salton Sea, California, USA - SS_1_D_1 metaG | ecosystem: Environmental > Aquatic > Non-marine Saline and Alkaline > Hypersaline > Sediment... | reverse complement strand
TACAATAGCGATGATGATTTTAAAACACATATCACAGATACGCTGAATGCGGGTGATGGCTTATGTGATATCGATGCCGTTACTGCCATCGTTAACGCTGGACCTAAGTGTATTCAATTTTTAGAGCAGTTCGATATAACGTTTGATACGACGCCTGAAGGAAAACCCGATCTCGCTAAAGAGGGTGGCCACAGTGCTCGTCGAATCTTTCACGCTAAAGACACGACAGGTGCTATGGTTATAAACGGTTTGAGTAAGGCTGTACTCAACCATCCACAGGTTACGGTTCACACTTACCACACCGCTATCGATCTTATTCCTGCGAATGACAAAGCGCGACCACAAACACCCGAACGTATTGTAGGCGCTTTTGTACTCGATGAAAAACAAGCTTTGGTACATACCATGCTCTCACCCGTCATTGTGCTCGCAACGGGCGGGGTTGGTAAAGTCTTTCGTTATTCGAGCAACTCAGATTTAGCAACCGGTGATGGCATCGCGATGGCGTATCGTGCCGGTGCGAGTTTAAGTAACATGGAGTTTATTCAATTCCATCCGACACTACTCTACCACCCAGAGCGAACGAATTTTTTGATTACCGAGGCTTTACGCGGTGAGGGTGCTTACTTAAAAACGAGTGATGGCACAGAGCGACGTTTCATGGCCAATTATGCGCCCGATAAGATGGAACTCGCAACACGAGATGTCGTCTCTCGCGCGATTTTTACCGAAATAGAAAAAGATAATTCTGACCATGTGTACCTCGATGCACGCCATTTAGCGGATGATTCACTCATCGAGCGTTTTCCGCATATTTTTAAAACCTGCTTGCAGCTTGGTATTGATTTAAGACGCGACATGATCCCTGTTGTTCCTGGGGCACACTATGCCTGTGGTGGAATACTCGCAACAGCAGCAGGAAAAACCGATCTTGCTGGACTCTATGCGATTGGTGAAACGGCGGCCACAGGCTTACACGGCGCCAATCGTTTAGCTAGTAATTCCTTATTAGAAGCAACCGTTATGGCGCTCAATGCAGCAGCATCGTGCCAAGAAGACCTAAAGCGTGACGTTGCTATCGCAGACGCACCGATGTGGAGCTCTGAGACAGTTACTGATTTAAGACGCGCAAGTCAGATCAATGCACACTGGCGTGGCTTGCGCGGTGAAATGACATCGTATGCGGGTGTTATCCGCACTCACGACGGTTTGAATGATTTACGACAATTAGTACGCGCGCGTCGTAAGATGATCGACAACTACTATTGGCACCATGCCGTCACGCGCGACATTATCGAACTACGCAACATCATCCTCATCGCAGAAAGAATTATCAGCGCAGCGTTGCGACGTGTGGAGAGTCGCGGCGTTCACTATCGCGCAGACTACCCCAAACCGTCACCAAAACCCGAAGTAAGTTATGACCGCGGGCGGTTATTGCGTAATGTAAGTAAAGAGGTACTGAAGTCATGATTCGTGATGCTAACAAAATCTTTCTTGCTCCCGATATGGAGATTTGTCAGTCTGACTATCCTGTGGATTGGTACCAAGAAGATTTTATACCTTATGCCGAGGAATATCTGGCACTACCCGATCGTAAATATGAGACGATCGTGAAATGGATGTCACCTTATATTAAACGTGCTGTTGACCACTTTGGTGATAGTCTATTATTGCTCGCCCATTATTATATGGGCGGTGAAATTGTAAAACTCATCGGCGAATTCAATGGCAAGATAGGCGACTCGTACCAGCTCGCGTTGATGGCGCGTAATAATCCTGAGAAAAAAGTCATTGTCGAATCTGCCGTACACTTTATGGCAGAATCGATTACGCTGCTTGCAGCACCCGATCAACATGTCTACATTACAAACCCAAAATCGGGTTGCACGATGGAAATGTTTGCAAAAGACTTCATGGTCGAACCTGCATTTATTGATTTAAACGCGCGTTACGGTGAAGAAAACATTTTACCCGTTTGCTATATGAATACATCGGGTCGCGTCAAAGCGATGACTGGTGCACAGGGCGGGGCAGTGTGCACAAGCTCGAATGTAAAAAAGATCTTCGAGTGGGCGCTTAAAAAGAATAAGAAAATCTTATTCATTCCCGACATGCACATGGGTGAGAATGTCGCGTCATGGCTCAATATTCCCAAGAGTAAAATTGCCTACTGGCCAGGCGGCACCGCAGGCGCAACGTATTCATTGAACGCGCAAGATGCGGCGACACTTAAACGCTTTGACGAGGCGCAATTAATTTTATTCAGCAGTGAGTGTGGGGTACACACGTATTTTAACCAAATGATGGTTAACTATTGGCGCGAGCGTGGATATACGGTTATCGTTCACCCCGAGTGTCGCAATGTCGTTGCCAACATGGCAGACAGTGTCGGTTCAACAGCTCATATCTGGGATTTCGTCACAAACGATAAGGCTGGCACGGGTCGCTACGCCATCGGTACTGAAGGACACATGGTCCGTCATTTACAACAACTATGTAAAGATACGGCTATCAAAGTTGAAAACTTAGGCGATGCGAAGATAGAAAATCAACAAGCACTGGGTTGTGGGTGCGCGACCATGTCACGAAACGATCCGCCACATTTAGTAGCGCTGTTAGATCTCTTACGCCAAGGCAAAGACTTATCTTACAACCTCGTGCAACCAGGCGATGTCGTTAATGAGTTTACAGGTAAATGCGATAGGTTAACATCGGCAGAGCAACAAGCGATTATCAAAAACGCTAGGCTTGCTCTCGAGAATATGATTGAGATTGTGGAGTCTTAAAGGCTGTTATTTTGATTCCCCCTCACCCCCAGCATGGGGGTGAGGGGGAATCAAATAAATTCTTTATAACCCCGCGTCAGTAATGTACCCAGTTACCGTATTTTCATGTCCTGTAGAAGAACTTTCACCTTCACCAGGCAGACCAAACAAACGACGGACCGTGGATGTTTCGCGTAGACTAATCGTTGCAGCATTCTTCGTTGGCGTTCGTCCAACCTCTCCTAGCCCAAAATTATCAAGCGCTTCTCCCACACTGAAATTATTATAATCTTTTTCAGCGATCTCAATAATCGCTAACGCAAGCGTTCCTGGATTCAAGAGTAACTCTTTGCCGTCAATCATTATCCGCTTAACTTCATAAGTCTCCTTATGACTCGACCAAAAGCTATCACGAACTTTCTTTGTTATCTGTTTCATCGACGTCGGTGCGATTTCAAGCATTTGGCATGCTGCGATGCGAAAAGCCTCATTAGACTTAAACTGCTCAATAAAGTTTTGGATAACCTCATCTTGATTCGTCTTCTCAGCTTCAATTTCACTCGCAGCTACTTCTTCCTCAGTTCCTTTGCTTTCTCGCTCTACACTATCACTCTTAGAACTTGTTACAAGTTTACCATTGCCTTGATTATAATCAGTAAGAATCATACTCAGTGCCGCATGATACTGACCATCGTTGATAAAAAACTGTAGTAATTTATTCCGCACTTGTTCAGAAACACGAAGCTTAGTAATACGTCTTTTTCTTAAACCTTGGCATATCGCATGCACCTGGTCAGGCTCACCTAACTGATGAGTCTCAAGACTACGACCTAGCTCGATGGCCGTACTCAACTGCGTTTTTATTTCGTTAATCTTAGCCTCAACACGAAACGAAGACTCAGCCATAGTGAGAATGTGCGCTGCAAAATCAGTTTGGGCATTTTCATACAAGTACGGATAGAGCTTGCTCGCATGACCTGTAATTGCTGTTTGAACATTAGAAAATTGTAGCGTTTCAACTTCATAATAATCAGCCCAATCTTCTCTCGAATTGATCAAATCAACCAACATAGCGTAGTCTTTTTTGTCCAACAAGAAATTGACAATTGAGGGAATCATCTCTTTTAAATATAAATCAAACGTGATAAGCGACACATCAACTTGCTTATTTTCTTGCTGCATTATGGTACGACCATACTTTTTAACAAACATCTGAATAAGCAATTCGTCTTCACTAAGCTCTTTACTTGCCACCTCGAATGATGCATCCAGATCACCATACAGGAACAAATAATCTAACAAGGCTTTATCGAGCTTGAGGGGCTCGGTTATCTCATAGAAATCATCACGCGATACAATCGTTTTAATTGATTCACGTACCTCAGGTGCAAAAGCCTCACCACTTAGAGAAGCTTTGACAAGACGTCTTATGAATAATGTGGCAAGATATTTGTAAACCGTTTGATAACGTAATTTACCCATATCTGTCGCATCTTCAGCCGGTTTATTTTTATCTAACCAAGCTGAAAATGCGTTCACTTGCGAAGCAAGGTCACCATCAACATAGCGCAAGCCATAACATAATTTTGCAAAATTCAGACGAATCCGTAGGGCAAAATTGAAAGATTTTCGTTGATTCGCGCGTTTAGTTTTCTTTTTAAGTTGCATTGCTTCAGGCAAGGCTGTTACAGCCCCATCTTTAGTCTTGTATCCTGGAAAAACTTCTTTCATATGTTTAATAATAGCAAGCTGACGGTTGATATGTTTTCGTCCTCTCGCTGTAAGCGAGCTGATAATCGCGTCAGGCGTCATACCCTCTACGTCAAAAACATTTTCAGCTTGTTGTTCTATCGGGCCAGCATGTGGAAGGTGAATTACCTCAACAGGCTCTTCAGACTTATACGTTTTATCGTATTCACATCTCGCGAGGTGAAGGATACAATGATAAGCAGCCAAATCATCGTGGGGTGCTTTTCGACCAATATTATCTTTCCAATGTTCATAGACAGCTCTCAAGAAGACAGGGCTTTCTTTAAAAACATTATCTACGAATTGCTGATTAAACGATAATAGCTCATCTGCAGCAAAGTTCCCTGACTGATAGATAAAATCAACCGCTTCTTCATATCGATCGTTAGCAATCAAATCTCTAACAATTTCCATAAAATATGCTCGTCTAAGCTTAGCATCAATAGGTCGTTGGAACCAACCACGGTTAACCTTAACTTCAAAATTATGATGCTGGATAGCCCACCATATCCAGTACAACTGCTCAGGATCACCCTTTGAGGAATTGAAACTATCAAACGTAACCTTTAGTCCATCATATTCTTCGCCTTGTAAGGCATAGCCAACCGGTGCTGTCTCGGCAAGTCCTGAGTGCTGCTTCAGGTTCGCAAGTTGGCGTTTGACGTGTGTGCGTAGATAAATACGATATTCATCGATGAGACTTTTTAAAGGTCTTGTCATTTCCGTACCAAGCTTTTCCTCACTGTACGAATTAACAAGAACACGGGCTGCACTGATGTAACGTTTTTGTTCGATGCATGTTTTAAACTCCTCCAAAGCCGCCACAGCAGGGCCAGAAAAACGCGCGGAAGCGAGCTTTGATACTTGGATAAAGGCATGGTCCCTTGGTGGCTCCGGATCGTTCGGCTTACTGCGACTAAAAATCGACCTCGATGCTTTAGCTAGACGCGCGGCGAGTGCTTTTTTATCATAAGCTGATTCACGTTGATGAAGGTCAACTTGGTTATCCGCATGATAGTCCCAAAAATACTTTAAGAAAGCTTCATTTTCTTTAAGGCGCTCGATACCTTCTTCTGTGATACGCAAATCATGATAGGCAGGCATATAGACCGCCCGCTCTAGGAAAATAATGGCCTCATCAAAACGACTGCTATCAACAAGACGCATCAACAGAGCCGTAAAATCATCTGATGAAATCTTTAGAACCATACTCGAGGCATCATCCTCTGGTTGTACTTGATCGTATAACGGCTTGTGATCTAACCAGGACATATACATATCAACGTCTTCAAAGTGTATTACGTCTGCTAAGTCATGAACTAAATCACGTTGGGTCTTGGATTTAAATAAAGTGATGTATCCGATGGGTGACAGCATACTATGACTATTGTCGCCATCAAGTGCGTTAAGCTCACGTCTGATCATCCACCAAATAAAACGATACTTATCAAGTAACAGCATCATGTCGCGGGTTAACTCACTCTTGTGGTCACTACCTTCTGCATAACATGATACGAAGAAAGACACAGCCGTTTCGAATCGTTTTTTCTCTAGCAAGAATTTAAATACACTGAGCCTCATTCTCTTCTCATTCTTAAAGTTGAGAATTGGCGTACCATCATCATATTGATTATTTTTAGTGATAATGTCGCACGCGAAATCGCGGAACAATTCGAAAAATATTTTATGTTGTTTGACAGCCTGCGAGGGAGCCATAAGCTCCCAAGCTTCATTGTCCCAGGCTTTATGTCCCTGCAGTAAGTGTTGCAAAATTGCGGCATACGGCAAGTCAATCTCACCTTGCTTTCCAAGGCTTAATAACACATCTTCATGAGTGAACAACTGCTTAGCAGCATCGAGAGCCTCCGCCTTCGGCTCACTCTTGATGAGCTCAGCAGCTAAACGATTGAATAGAGATAAAGCAGCTTGTTGCTTCTGACTCGGCTCGCTCTCTTCGAGAATAACGTTAGTTAACGTTTCAATTTGTGATGCTAGGTCTTCGCTCGAAACACAACCTTCTTCAGCTGTCACTTCACTCTCAGATTCCTCGGTGAGATGAAGATATAACTCGGCAAAGAGTGAATTTCTTGCAATAGGGTTAATCTCAGATAAGCTATACCTGATCTCATCAAGAAACGCCTTGTGGAATTCATCTTGTGCATAGGGCCACGCTTTGAAATCAGCAGAATAACCTTCTCCAGCCACCCCTGACGCAGCATGAGTTAGTGAATGTCTATCTGACATATTCCTATTCATTTCATGATTGAAAAAATGAAAAGCCTCTTCAAAACGCTTTTCTTCAATCAGATACTTGAGTATGTCTTCTTGAGCCTTTTCAGTAAAACTTACGTTTATTCGTTGTGGCCCAGAGGGTGTTCTGGTTATCAAGCGCGTTTCTCGGTTACGAGGCGTACTTTCTTGTTGTTGATTGAGGTAGAAGATATGTGCCCATAGCCGATATAGGGTGCGAGTGCCTCTATTATTTAGCGCTTCACGTACAAATGACTCAAGCATTTCTTGATCTGTTGGCCATGGGTTTCGAAATCCACCAAAGAAGAAGCTATTTGCATGACCAGATATATGTATATTTACATCTTCTATTGTCTCTGTTGTACCGGATCTGCCAAATATATTTTCTTCTTTTAACGTGGCAATGTCATTTGCCCACGCACCACGCCTACCATGTAGTCTAGCAAGTGTTAGGTACGCGCGCTGATTAACCAAAAATTTCACGACAGATTGTAGGCGCCTATTTGCATTGCTCCACGAGGTGATAACATAATCAGACCCTGGTCTCTCATTCGCGACTGGAAAATAAAATTTTTCTGCTTCCTTGGCCGTTTCATTGTAATCTAATATCGCTCGACGAAACTTTCTAATAAACGTCGGTTGGGCCACCCCTTGAAAATTTTTAAGGACATCCGATTCCGGATGATGAATGATTAGTAACTCCAGCAACAAAGCTTGCTTTGAGAGTATGGGGAACGACTTTGTACCGCTGCTTAGGATTAGATTGGCCTCAATCAAAACAAGAGTGCTAGGTTTAAGCTCAGAGCTTAAGCAGATCTCAGTCGCTCTTTTATCCACCAGGTCATCTAGGAAAGTTATATACTTTAGTTTACTAAACCTTGCCCTCGATTTTCTATACTTGTCAGCCCAATTGTTTAAGAGAACAGTAACCTCATTTTCCAAACCCAAACTAATAGATAAGCAGTCAGCCAAATAGTTACACAAGGTAGAGGAATAAACTTTTTCTCCGCGTAATTGATAAAGAGACGATTTATCCATAACCAGTGACTTAATACCTGGGATCAGTGCGTCCATATGGGCAATGATTCGCGCTATTGTCTGGATTTCTTTTTTTGAAAAAGGTTTCATTCTTTTTTCAAGCCTATGGAGTTTGGTATGCCAGATGAGTATGTCTTTTCGTGTTATCTTTCCTTTATGCGCCTCATCGATAACAAGCGTCGTTGTCGTCGGCTCAATGGGCGGCTCTTCTTGCTCATAGCTACCCGCAACTTGACGCAGCATATTTCTCATACTTTGTAAGAACGGGGAAGCTTTTATTACGTCATCAGTAGACACCATGTCCGTTGACTGTTTTTGAAGAAGTAATACAACTAAATGTTTTTGAAGCAGTGATGCAACAAATTGTCTATCAGACTTACTTAACGCATCAGAGATCATTAATAAGCTACAGGTTTCTAGCGCCTCAGTTTCTATTTCTTCACCTTGTAAATCACTTACTACATATTGCATAACGTCTTTGATGGTATTGTTATAAGGTGTTAAATGTTTATCGAGGTAAGCAAAAATTGCTTCCTGACCAAGTTTAGTCAGTATGTCTATGACGATGGAATTATCTTTGTAATCGTGGCAAAGCTCGATGAAATACACCAATGCGTGAGTATATGTCGACACGGCTGTATCATTGACCAATGGCTCATGCTCGGATGCTTTACCCTTACCTTTTTTATCTCTGCTTTGTTCTTGAAAACGTGTCTTATCTCGTTTAAGTGCGACCATAAGGTCACCTAACTGACCGAACACTGTGTCAGCGCTCTCGTCAATCACCGCGAGAGAAAGAGCCCCTTTCAAGTCTTCTGCTACGTCAGTGCGATAGGTGTCTGAACCTTCTACTATCGTTCTTAACAACGCCGCAAAGCCTGGTAATTCTCCATCAAGACATTTAGAGCCCCACAGCGCGATGAGTAATTTCCATCTCCCATTGTATTTTAGTGCGTTGATGACATCAGGTGCTATCTTCTTAACAAAGTATCTAACCAAACCAGGGTTTTTATCTAAGTAATTAAATACCGTTTGTTCCGCTTCTTCATCTCCAGATGTAACCAAGCCTAATGCTTGCTGTAACGCATCTGCGTTTTCTTTTCTGGGATGGCGGATTGCTCGTGGTGATCGAGAATAAGCATAGACATCTATCGTTTCGACTGGTGTAGCTTGCGGCGTTGGCAAATCTGATGATGCTTTAATGCTCTCTCTCGCAGAAGCATCTGTGGGCTCATCTGATGTCGTGCTTTTCACATCTTGGGCAAGCGTTTGATCTGCGCCCTGTATGTTTTCACGCACCATAACACGCATGAAAGCTTCATTTTCGGCATGTTTTTGATAGGAAGTATCATCCTTAGCAAGATATTCATCTCTATAAAAATAGACCGCTTCTTGGAAACGTTCCTCGGCTCTCAAAAAATCCAACACGCGTTCTTTGACACCCACGAAGTCTTTATAAACAAGCTCTTTAGGACGCGTTACAAAACTTTTATTCACTCTAAGTTTATTATGTGTTTGCATATGCAACCAAAGTTTATAAACGTCGGCCATTTCGTTTTCACGGATGGCCTGAGCCATTGCTTCTAAAAACTCTTTAGGTGTCGTTGGTAAGTCCTCTATGTCTAGAACAAACTCATTAGCTATCGAAACAACCATTGATGATCGGTATTCATCATACGTCGCTTGGCATCGAACGATATGCATAGCAACCTCTTCTCCACGGAGTGGGCTGATGCACATGCGTAGGCCTCTGTCGCCTCGTTTTGTACTGTTATAATATAATCGTCTCTTAAAAAGCAATTCCCCGGCACTCACATAATGCTTTGTTTCAATGAGCAAGCTTGCCAAGTTAAGCATCCTGTCTTCTCGCGTAACTGCCGGGTACAGTCTCGCCGCATCGAGTATAGACGTTCGCGTTAAATTTAGAACTTCTTCTCTATGCTTATCAAAAAAGTCATAGAGTATCTTTTTTACTTCTGTTAAAGACGCTGCAAGTTCCTTCTCTTTTATCCCTAACGTTCTGTTATACTTGGCATACTCTCTTGACAGAAGTGCCGCAACAAAACGTAAATGTACTCCACTTCCTGAAGCTTCCTCTAGTATTTCTTGCGCCTGCCCCAGTATAAAATCATCATCTGTTTCACTTGCCAATGCTTCGATCAAATAGGCGTGCTTGATACCGTCAAGCAAGTACTCGATTGTTGGCGAGCGTGTCTCCTCTTGTAATTTATTTACTTTTGCGAATAAAGTCTCAGCGTCAACTACTTTATAGCCAAAGCAAAAAGCGAGTAGCAGAAATGTGTTTTGCCGCGATCCGCGGGCACTGAACTCCTCTAACACTTCTTTATTTGCAGGATTACGCTTGATAATACGATTTAGAAAAAATAGGTAGAGATCATTAGGCTCAAACGCTTGATAGATTGCTGGGATCGTTTGGTCATTCAATAACGCTAAGGCGAGTTTTTTGACATTGTCTAGCGCCATGAGTGCTTTCATATCAGCAGAGAATGCATCCGTAATTTCTGGAAAATCTCGTATATCTTGGTAACGTCTAATAACTGCTCTTCTTCCCTGACTGGCCAGCAATTTACATACGCCATGGAATTCGCGGTACAAGCGATCGCTCGTATAATGATAACGAGACCCCCGAATGCTTGTCAGAGCAACTTTTATTATAGCCTTCATAGGCGCCGGGATATCGGGCTTCTGGAGATAACGAAAGATTTCTGTATATGCTTTTATTCTTGTCGCATTCTCTGCATTTTTTTCTTCGCGTGATTGACTCGAGTCACGAACACTATTGGCAATCTTCAAGATGCTGTAAAATGTATTATTCATCTCTTTATACGCATCACTGTTTTCACCTAAGCAAGCACTTGCATCCCAGAGCTTCTTATTTCTAAGCAAAACTGCCATCGTCGCAAAGAGTTGTCGTTTAGCTAACTTTTTAGTGAGTGGAGATTCCCAAAAAACTTTGTAGTGTCTAAGCGTATAAACAGACTGTTCTCTTGCCTTATGCGGTATTGACATTATACCGTTAGTGTTATGCTGTGCTTTGTGCCCATAATCATCTGAATTAGTATTTTCCTCTTTTAAGCTAACAGAACGATGACTTATCGTATTCTTGATCCAAATAAATGGAATTAAGTCTAAGAGTGAGATTTTTGAATCTGGCGTACTAAAACGTAGATGGTGTGAAATCGATAGTAAAAAATAAAGACTTGTAATACCTTCGAAGTCATGGCATTGACTATAATCACTCATTTTATCATGCAATTTAGCTAACAACGCATCTGACTTCTCTACTGTATCAAGAGACATAATTATTTTACTCATCAGTGCTAATGTCTTTTCTCCATTACCACTAATCGACTTATTCGCCCAGAATGTCGACTTTTTATCAAAGTAACCATAGACTTGTTTTAACGTGAGCTCTTGCATTCTTTCTTCTTGAAAATCAAGAAACTCATCACGCTCTATTACGCTCTCTTTTTTATACTGCGCAAAAATTGCAATCATGCTTATTAGCAGCGCCGCAGCATGCTCAGAATGTCCTAAGCTCTCAACTCTCTTAAGGGTTGCATGGACGTATAGTAGAAATAATGCATCACCCTCTTCCTCACCAACAGTATTTATGACGTTTAGAATATCGTTCACAGCATCTTGGAGCACTGTGACGTCGCTATCTGCAATACGATCATATAATCTTGCATGAAGTGAATCGCCGAAATGTTGTTTTAAAAGAGCTCGCGCACCTAGTCTGCCAAGTTCATTCACTTTAGCAATAACTGACGTGCTTAAATCCCAGGGTCTATCGAGTAGGGCAAACCGATAGTTCAGATAGGCTTCAACCACCTCGTCTGTTTCCGACAGTTTGCTAAGCGTCGGAATAATTTTCTTCTCTAGCGCTTCTAATGGTTTTATTGGCTCCGAACCTCCCACTAATTCGTATGAATCTGTATGTCCATCTGGCGTCGTCCAATTTTTTACTGTCACGCTCACAGCTCGTCGAAAAGAGACTGGTAGCTTCTCAGCAAGAGATGATTTAAATCCCACGTGTTTACTTAAATGTATTAACAGTGCATCACCATTCGTTAGGCGCGGGAAATACATGTGTAACTGAATAAGTGCATGCTGTCCGGCTTCACTTGAGCACAAACCACTGATAACAACTTCCTGACCGAGTAATCCGACTATACCTTCAATGTATTCACTTCTTCCATATGACTTGTGAAATTTAACAAAACTTGTAACAACTTCATCGCTTAATGGTTCACCTGACAAGAGTGACATCAGAATGGTTTTTATTCGATTGATTTGCTCATCTAGAGCGTCATACGAGGCCTTGTATCTATCATCGTGCTTTAACAAATCATCTGAGATGTGAGTCGCCTTCAATCTCAACATAGCAAGTATTGTCGCTGCGCCACCACCGTGTGTTCCTTCGGATGGAATCTCAAAGCCTACAATCTCGCTCAACGAGACCCTGAGAAGAAGGCCATTGTGCTCTAAGAAAAATATAAGACGGTATTGTTTCTGTTCTACAAATTTGTTAATTAAGTTACTACGGTCTAACTCAGTAAGACCATACTCTGTAACGAGACGATAGTCATCTGTATCATCGTATGATGCATAGATTTGTCGTTCATAATCATCGAGGCGCGTTGTCGTATCAAAAAGCAATGCGGGAAGCTCAAGCAACACTCTAAACTCTCGAGCAGGCTGATAAATAGCAGTGCTAGTACTTTCTGCAGGTATCTCGTCTAATTGAGTTGAGATGCGGTAGATATACCAATCGTAGAGTCCTTTTATAATGACGGGTTGGTCTTCTGGAAACGTTTCTGGAATTAAATGCTTTATGATGATGGCAATGGTTTTGTGGAAATTATCATCGACGGTAAAATTTGTTCGCTCGACGAGAAGTTCATTAAGCATTATTTCAGCACGTTCTGGATTCTTCTCGACCTCATTATAGCGTGTGTATAACACGAGCGTCTGAAGAAAGAATAATATCGCGCGGGCTTTCTTCTCTTGCGCATTGCTCGTCTCATCGATACTGCGCTCGAGGGCCTCAAATTTAGCGAGAAACAGGTCGTGGCGTCGTGCTTCGCTTGTCTCATCGGTAAGCCACTCGCGGTTTGGTACCATCAAGAAAAAAGTGAGCTGCCCAGCCACCTCATCGCGTAACTGCTCCCCGAACTCTGTGGCCCAATCACCTTTTTCTTCTAGGAAATTCAATACCTTAACTATAAGGGACGTATAGACATCAAGTTGACTTTCACGCTCTTGCAACACAGCCGTTTCTCTCATACAGACTTTAAGATGTTCTATCTTAGCACAATTTGACCTATTTTATCAATCCTGGCAGGGGGTTAGTGTTTGTGTGCAAACTTCTCCTTTGTGCTGCTAATCCGCCAGAACAGGGTGGGCGAGGGGTGAGGGGGAATATGAATAAGAAAGATATATAGAAAGAATCAAACAAAAAATAAAAAAGACATCAAACGTCGAGGTTCTCAACAAACAAAGCGTTCATCTCGATGAATTCACGACGTGGATCAACTTGATCGCCCATCAGTGTTGAAAACATATTATCAGCTGCGACAGCATCTTCGATCGTGACTTGCAACATGTGGCGATTTTCAGGATCTAGCGTGGTTTCCCATAGTTGTTCGGGGTTCATCTCACCAAGACCTTTGTATCGCTGTACCGAAAGACCTTTGCGCGCTTGGGCGAGTAACCACTCAACGGCTTCAGAGAAAGTAGCAATCGGTTGCTTTTGTTCGCCACGTTGAATATAGGCGCCATCTTGAATCAAATCTTTAATTTCATTAGCAAGCTTACAAATGAGTTGGTAGTCGCTAGACTCAAAAAACTCTTGTGGCATGCGGGATGTTTGTCCTAAACCGTTTTCAAAACGTTCGATGACAGGCCAAAAAAGATTTTGTTCATCTTTTTCCATCGCCACATCGAACTTAACGCCCGGCATCGCAACGCGAACCAATGCTTCGTTTAACGTTTTACCCCAATCGTTGGCTTTGTCTTCGTAGCTCCAGTCTTTCTCGGTAAATGGTGAGACTTGTAGTAAAGCGCGTAAGATACCGCGTGGGTAACGTCGTTCTAAGCGTTTGAATGCGGCAAACACTCGTCGCTGCAATTTAATTAACGATTCTAGTGCGACGTTTGAAAGCGATGGGGCTTCTTTTGCAGGATAGAGTGCAGCACCATCCAGCGCTAATTGCGTTAAGTGATTATCTAATGCTAAATCATCTTTAACATAAATTTCTTGTTTGCCTTTCTTCACTTTATAAAGTGGTGGTTGCGCGATATAAATGTGGCCGCGTTCAATTAATTCAGGCATTTGACGGTAGAAGAAAGTTAAAAGGAGTGTGCGGATATGTGCACCATCGACGTCGGCGTCGGTCATAATAACGATATGATGGTAACGTAATTTATCGGGGTTATACTCTTCTCTACCGATTCCACAGCCGAGAGCCGTAATAAGTGTGGCAATGTCGGCGTGTGATAACATTTTATCGAAGCGGGCTTTTTCCACGTTTAGAATTTTTCCGCGTAAAGGCAATACTGCTTGGTTTTTGCGATCACGGCCCTGTTTGGCCGAGCCGCCCGCCGAGTCACCCTCAACAATGTAGAGTTCACTATTAGCAGGATCACGTTCCTGACAATCGGCGAGCTTTCCTGGTAAGTCAGCGGCATCAAGCGCGCCCTTACGTCGCGTCATCTCACGAGCACGTCTCGCCGCTTCACGCGCGCGTGCCGCCTCAATGATCTTGCCAACAATAGCTTTTGATTCTGAGGGTTTTTCCATTAAGAAATCTTGTAAGGCATCACCAACCAGTGATTCAACAACCGATTTTACTTCTGATGAAACGAGTTTATCTTTCGTTTGCGATGAGAATTTTGGATCAGGGACCTTGACCGATAACACAGCCGTTAACCCTTCACGCGTGTCATCGCCCGTTGTCGCAATTTTCGCGCGCTTAGCAAGTCCTTCTTTCTCGATGTATTGATTAAGCGTACGAGTCAGCGCGCCTCGCAGACCCGCTAAGTGCGTGCCACCATCGCGCTGTGGAATATTGTTGGTAAAGCAGAAAATATTTTCTTGGAAGCTGTCGTTCCATTGTAAAGCAACTTCGACTTGAATATCGTTCTTATCTGCTGTGATGTAACAAACTTGTTGGTGGATAGGTGTCTTATTACGGTTTAAGTGTTCAACGAACGCGCGTATACCGCCTTCGTATTGAAACGTGTCTTGCTTATCAGAGCGCTCATCAATAAGCTCAATGCTCACACCTGAGTTAAGAAACGATAGCTCACGTAAACGTTTTGCTAGAATATCGAAATGTAGTGTTGTATCACTAAAAATTGTTCCACTCGGTCTGAAACGTATTTCCGTTCCTGTCGCCACCGCATCGCCGATAATTTCTAACGGGCCTTTGGGTACGCCGAGCTCGTAGACCTGTTGGTGAATCTTGTCTTCGCGACGAATCGTCAACGTTAACTCATCGGATAGGGCATTAACCACCGAGACACCCACGCCGTGTAGACCACCGGAGACTTTATACGAGTTATCATCGAACTTACCGCCGGCATGGAGTGTTGTCATAATCACTTCAGCCGCCGTCTTGCCCTCTTCGTGTTCCCCAACCGGAATACCGCGACCATCGTCTTTAACGGTCACACTATCATCGGGGTGGATAACAACAACGATCTTTGTACAAAAACCTGCTAATGCCTCATCGATCGAGTTGTCGACGACTTCAAACACCATATGGTGGAGTCCAGTCCCATCATCGGTATCACCAATGTACATTCCAGGGCGCTTGCGCACCGCATCGAGGCCTTTTAAGACTTTAATACTCGACGAATCGTAAGCCGGTTCTGCCGCCATTCAGTGCTCTCCAAAGAGGTGTTCAAATAAAGACTCAGAACGGCAATTATACCATTAAATCAGGCTTAAACGCGAGCTTTAGGTGAGATTCGGATTGATTTTATACAGCATAATTTGACTGTATTTATTTACATCAAACCGTGAAAATTGAGCACTGAGCACACAATTTTCACAAGCCGGAGGAGATATATGCAACGCTCTGACTTCATTGAAAAAATAAAAAAAGCCCTCGAAATAAACCCATGTGCAGCCCTGTTAGGGCCAAGACAGTGTGGCAAAACCACGCTAGCCAAAGCCTTTGCAAAAAAGCATAAAGGCCCAGTCAACTATTTCGACTTAGAAAATCCTGTAGATCTCGCGAGACTAGAGCAACCCATGCTAGCCCTGGAATCATTAAAAGGCCTTATTGTTATCGATGAAATTCGACTCCGCCCAAACTTGTTTCCAATCCTTAGGGTGCTAATCGATACACGAACAGAACAATCCTTGGATAAAGCTTTTCTTATCCTTGGTAGCGCCTCACGCGATCTCATTGCACAATCATCAGAAACCTTGGCTGGCCGTATTAGCTACTTAGAACTTACCCCTTTTAATTACTCTGAAACTCAAGATGTAAATACACTATGGATAAGGGGAGGCTTTCCTAATTCATTTCTCGCAACAAATGAGCTCCACAGTTATCAATGGCGCCAAGAGTATATTCGGACATTTCTTGAAAGAGATATTCCTAACTTGGGCATCAAGATCCCTGCTCAAACGATAAATAAATTTTGGATGATGCTCACTCATTACCACGGGCAGTTCTTTAATGCATCAGAAATTGGCACCTCTCTTGGTGCAGCACATACAACGATTAGACGTTACCTGGATATATTAACAGGAACATTCATGATAAGAGAGCTATCCCCATGGATCGCTGAGATTGCAAAAAGACACATCAAATCACCCAAAATTTATTTTAGAGACAGCGGCATATTTCATGCATTACTCGGCATCACAGAAAAAAAAGTCCTGTTAACTCACCCGAAGTTAGGCGCATCGTGGGAAGGTTTCGCTCTGGAAGAAGTTATTCGCCACCACGCGGCAAGACCAGAAGACTGTTATTTTTGGGGTATACACAATCAATGTGAGCTCGACCTTTTAATAGTAAAAGATAATAAAAAATTAGGGTTTGAATTTAAGTATATGGATGCCCCAAGGCTAACAAAGTCTATGCGACACGCCAACGAGATACTACAACCCGACAAACTAATTGTCATTTATCCTGGCAAAGAAAACTATCGACTAGCAGAAAATATCGAGGTTCATGGGCTCACTGAGTATTTACAAACATAACGTCACCAATAAATTTATAACCCTTCTCTAATCTCCTCTAGGCGTCTTTTTATTCCCTGCCTCAGCGTGCTCGTCACGCTCTGTCTTATCAAGATCTGCATCAGCCTGATGGTTAGCCTGAGCTTTGTTGTGAGCCACCATCTTGCGCTCTTCTTCGTGTTGATGACTCATGGCGCCAAAGCCACCGAGCGCGTCTCTCATGGTTTGTGTATTCGTATGGTCGTGAACACCTAGAATAAATTTGATCGTCTTGTAGAAATACTTAAGAAGGTTGTAGGTGTAGTGCCTTCTGTTTAGTGGTACATACCTCGGATCGCCTTTGAAGAAATCAGCAAGCCCTGAGTCACGATTAAACGCGCTATGTTGCTCGCCCCCATCCCTGTTGTGCTCTATCGAAGGGGTTAGTGTATTGTGTGAGTTTGAAACAACTTCTGTCAACGCCATGATCGCTGCGGCTAGCTTTGTATCTTTTTCACTGATAGATTGAACAACTTTAGCTGAGCCTGAAAATTCTGTGACTTTTTGTTTGTAGATAGTTTTAAACGTCTGCCAGTGATCGTCATTCCAATCACGCATGCCTGGTGCTTTTCTTATTGTCTTCTTAACGATATCATGGAAGTCACCTTTAGCCTGGTCATCACCTTCAAACTCATAATACAGTAGAGTACCAAGCATATTAAATAACTTGCTATTTTCACGTTGAATGTTATGCACGGCCTCTTGTAAAGCACTAGGGCCGCCCAACTCTCCACCAAAATGTCCTGCAAATTCAAACCCAATCAAAGGCTGATTTTCTTCTAAGGTATCGAGCATCGTTTTAAAACTTTCGTGGATTATTTCTTGCTTGCTGTGTTTGAATGATTTCGTGCTACCATATTTATCAAAATAAAACTCGATAACATCATTTAAATAATCATTTAGCCAAATAAACGCGGCAACCTCTAGTTCATCGTACTCGCTAACAAAGCTGAGCTCACGCTTGAGCTTATCCATCTCATCATCAACTGGTAGCTCTGCGATCTGTTCTTCTTCCATATCTTCTTTCGAAAGGTTGAGCGAGAAGCCGCTTGCAGCAAGCATATTTTTTTCATCTCGATGTAATTCTGGTGCACGTTGTGCTGCGACTTCTTTTACAAGTGAGAGTAACGTTTCATCTTGAAAGTCGAGAAACAATCGGTAGGCAAAAATAATATCCTCGCTTTCTAAAGATTCGAAGAAATTATAGTTACTGTCTTCGTTCATCTCGATAATCGACTCTCGAAGCATGTTAATCTCATTTATACGATTTTCTTCAAGCATATCGATATAGATAGTAAGAAAAGTATCTGGACCCGCACAAATAACAAACTTGATTATTTTTTTCCATGCCTCGACTCGGGCTTGTTTCGCTTCGCCTTCGAGTTCCTCATGCATCGTATCTGCAAGATTATTAAGTAGAGGAAGTAGCATTTCTGGCATTGATTCAAAAATCAGTTTACCACTAGGCTCTTCTTTAAAAAATTCGTTTGCTAGTGCAAAATCGTAAAGCATGACGATTTGTTCTATCGCACGTTTAGTTGCAGGATTGTCAGGATCTACATCAGGAGACCATTGCCATGTATCACTGTAATCGATAAATGGTTTGAAGAAATATGCGATATTTTTAACAATATTAGCGGGTAAATGTGTTTCTAAGTTTATATTTTTTAATAACGTTTGGTGATGAGAGAATTCTGATTCTTCAATCGGCCGTAACGCCTCATCAAAATGAAATAAATAGTCTGGACGTTGTGCAAATTCCATTGCAAAACCTGACAGCGCTTTATTGGTAAGCATATCTCGCATCGTAACGCCAAGTGTAGAAAATATTTCTTGAACAGCTTCCTGGGTCTCCTTCGAATAATACTCACTTAAGAGAGCCTCTCGTAATGCGTTGTCAAATGCCACCATCTTGTAAAGCAGGGGCATTGGAGAAGCTTTTTCACTAAACGCGTAGATTTGTGCTTCGATGCTTTCCCACAACGACTCGATTTCTTTAATATTACCTGGCGTCATATCATAACGCTTTAATAGTTCTACAACAGCTGTAACTGGCTCTTTTCCCTTAACTGGCATAATTACCTCCAAAAAACGTCTATGCCCTATACCTTTTCTTTATCTTAAGTGTAGTATAAAAACATACTATTAAGGATTTGTTAAGTGATTTTTATTTTGAATCAATGGGTTATATCTACACAAACCTCAATTTATCAACCAGTTACTTCGCAAGCCATTGTTTTTTTTAACTATATGATATTAAAAGAAATACGTTCATATGTCGCACTTTGCTCACATTGTGAAGAATTTATGACAATAAACAGCTATTGTGTAGGCAGTATTTTCAAGCTTGATCAACCGCGTTGTCTACTGAGGTAGAGTGAACAATCACCTCGTCACTCAGATGTTTCACATGAAACATCCCATCCGTCTTGACAAATGATTGCAACATATCAAGCTCAACCCCAGTCAAAAAGACTTGTGCCTCGAGTCCTTCGAGCGCGACAGCGAGTCTATCGCGATGCGCCGCATCAAGCTCAGCAGCTAAGTCATCAATGAGAAAGATACAATTCGTACCCAGTTTTTCTCTGAGTAATTCACTCTGAGCTAGCTTCAATGCACAAACCAAGGTTTTCTGCTGCCCACGCGAAAGCACATGTTCAACCAAGCGCCCATCGATCTTAAAGACGAGCGAAGCACGCTGCGGACCACTCTGGGTATACCCCATGCGCCGATCGCTATCGATTTGTGCCTGCAAGACATCTTGCAATGACTCACCCGCATCCCAGCCTCGTCGATACTCAACCGTAAGCTTTCCAGATAACAAAGTACCGAATTGCTTATGTATATAAGGTACCAGCTCATCGACATACCGTCTGCGCGCTGTATCTAATTCCTCGGCAACCTCACTAAGCACAGCATCCCAACTGGCTAGCTCTGTGAGCGATAATCCACGCCTCAAGCCCATATTTCGTTGCTGTAAGACTTCCCGCAAGCGTTGCCACAAGCTATAAAAAGATTGTTCCACGTGGAACAATCCCCAATCGAGAAAACGACGCCTTTCTTTAGGACCGCCCGTTAATAACTCATAACTGTCAGGATTAATCACTTGTACGGGCAATAATCGCGATAATTCAGCAACACTGGCGCAGGGTGTTTGATTTAATCGATAGCTAGACTGGCCTTTTATGTCTTTCTGCACCCCCAAGCGATCGCCACCCATCAATTGTGCAAATATGGTCAGAGAATCGGCCGCATAATTAATTAAACGCTTATTAATATGAGTACGAAAAGAACGGCCTGCGGAAAGTATATGGATTGCTTCGAGCAGCGACGTTTTACCGCTGCCGTTTGGACCATAAATGAGATTAAATCGTGCGTGGCAATCAAGCGATAATTCTTCGATGTTGCGGACATGGGTAACGCGTAGTTGTTCAATAACAGGCATAGTTGAAATGTTTCACGTGGAACGTAGGGTGATTATACACAATACCTACAACCGCATCGGCATAACAACATAGACACGATTCTCAAGTGTCGGCGCTTCGATGAGCATACTGCTATTAGGATCATTGAGTGTGAACTTGATGGGCCCAGAAGGTACATTAGCCAACACATCGAGAATGTAACTCCCGTTAAAACCGATTTCCAGTGAGTCACCGCTATAATCGATTTCCATTTCTTCGATGGCTTCTTCCTGCTCGGGGTTGTTCGCTTGCAAGATCAATAAACCAGGCTCCAACATAAAGCGCGTACCGCGATACTTTTCATTGGATAAAACAAGTACACGTGATAGTGCTTGTTTTAGGACATCACGATCGAGCATGATGATTTTATCACCCCCACGAGGGATGACTCGCTCAAAGTCTGGGTAGCGCGCATCAATTAATTTACTAGTAAAAACAGCATCTTGCGTCATAATACGTAAGCAACGGGACGAAATTTGGATGTCTATCATTTGCTCATCATCATCGAGCAAACGCAACAATTCCGATACCGCTTTACGCGGCACAATCACTTCGGTTCGCTCTTCAACAGCAAGCGCCTGGGTGGCTAAGGCCAAACGATGACCATCAGTTGCGACAACACGTATCCCCTGATCGTAATACTGCAACAACATACCATTGAGCGCATAGCGCACATCTTGTTGCGCCATCGAAAAAGCAACTCCTTCGAGAAGCTCTCTGAAGGATTGTTGTGAAACGCTTAAGGTGGAAGAAAATTGTTCATCATCAGCTTTGGGGAATTCTTCACTGGGCAAGGTATGTAAGACGAAACGGCTGCGACCCGCCTTGACTGTGGCTTGTGCTTGATCAAGCGAGAAAGAGATGATCGCTTCATCGGGTAAATTACGACAGATATCCATTATTTTACGCGCTGGCAACGTGGTGGTACCTGGCATTGTCGTATCAACAGCGTCAGTCTTCGCTTGTAACTCAACCTCTGTATCAGTACCTGTTAAGCGCAATTGCTCCTCTGACACTTCAAGCATGACGTGCGAGAGAATCGGCATTGATTGTTTTTTCTCGACGACGCCCGAGACAGCTTGTAACGGCTTGAGCAAATCTTCGCGTTTGATTACAAACTCCATGCTGTTCCCCAGTTAAGCATCCGGTAGTGTTTGGATTATAGCAAGCGGTTTAGATCAAACAAGGGTGGGGGACAAAACCATCTTTGTCAGGACTTACGAAAAACCCTCATTATGGGTTAATGGATCAAGCTAAATTAAGCAATTTCTCACAAACTGACTGTACGATGGATCATTATCATTGAGATGTATGTTATGTATATTTTGCACAT
>Ga0180433_10003805_pt1 | contig 21866 bp, 17 predicted proteins | sample SS_ome_8_FD_132980 | JGI IMG/M metagenome (GOLD analysis project Ga0180433, IMG submission 132980) | Hypersaline lake sediment archaeal communities from the Salton Sea, California, USA - SS_1_D_1 metaG | ecosystem: Environmental > Aquatic > Non-marine Saline and Alkaline > Hypersaline >... | reverse complement strand
GTGACTCCAGTGGCACCGGTCGATCCAGTGGCTCCCGTAACGCCGGTGGCGCCGGTGGAGGACGCGCTTCCTGGCGCCCCAGTGGCTCCAGTCACTCCAGTCGCGCCCGTCACAGTTGCGCCCGTGACTCCAGTGGCACCGGTCGATCCAGTGGCTCCCGTAACGCCGGTGGCGCCGGTGGAGGACGCGCTTCCTGGCGCCCCAGTGGCTCCAGTCACTCCAGTCGCACCCGTCACAGTTGCGCCCGTGGCTCCAGTCGCTCCAGTCGCCCCGGTCGGTCCCGTACTTCCCGTGCTTCCCGTGGCTCCAGTGGCTCCAGTCGCTCCTATGCCTCCAGTGGCACCGGTCGGTCCGGTGGCTCCCGTAACGCCGGTGGCGCCGGTGGCTCCAGTCACTCCAGTGGCTCCGACCGGTCCGGTGGCTCCTGTAACGCCAGTGGCACCGGTGGAGGACGCACTTCCAGGTGCGCCCGTGGCTCCGGTTATTCCTGTCGTGCCTGTTGCGCCCGTGTGTCCAGTCGGACCCAGGGCCGAACTCCATATCGCCGCCTTACCCGTTCCAAGTTGGAGGTAATCACCCACGTTGCCCGCTATTGCGGAGCCTAATAAATCAGCAAGGTTTTCCCACTCTCCTCGGTTACCGCCTTGATTGGTTAGAACGTCTTGTTTTTCTCCATGTGGTAAAAAAAATTCTTCATTTTTCAAGTGATGAATCGTAGCTCGATTGGCAACAAGTTGATTTGTCCGAATGCGCTCTGTTTTCAAAGATTGCAAATATGCATCTTGAACAATCCTCTGACTTGACATAAAAAAATATTTGTGTACTTTTTACTCTTACGCCTGTTTTTTTTTTGCACTTGAACATTAAAAAAAAATATTTAGAAAAAAAATTGTTAAAAATTGACATTGACAAAGTAAACACGCAGCGGTTGACCGCCAGATTTTCTCCCTTGAAGACTTAATAGAGCTGTGTTCGTTGGCACGTTACTGATCGGACCAAACGTGACAATATCAATGGTACCCCCCGTGTGAGTCCCAGTTGCAATCTCTTGCAAATTTGTTTCGTCATAAAGCCGCAAGTCACCGTCGTTGGATACAATGCTTTGAACTTTAGTGATTTCGGGTTGAATAGTACTACCTTCATAAATCAAATAGGTTACGATTTGATAGCTAGTGCTGTTGACGGATGCATACGTGTCACTGGCAATCGAAAAAGCGACGCCTTGGCGTGGCAATAATGTGGAATTAGCAAACGTGCCCGGGGTCAATGCCACGGACGTTGCAGTCCCCCCGTCGACCTCAGCCTGTGTAGCAATCCTGATACGACCCGTGACTGTCGTAGACGCAGGCAAACCTTCAACTGGCGTGGTTGTTCCATTGTCCTCTTTCACAGACATGCGATTTGTGCCACTGTCCACAAATAAAGTGGTGTAATTCGTCGGAGGGTTGGGTAACCCACCCGCAGCTGTTTTAATCACATTTAATTGCACCGTTACGTTGACTGTATCCTCATTGACGTTGAACATATTTTTTTTTTAATTCTTACCACAAGAAAATAGTTTATGCTTGAAGAAAAAGAAGAAGAAGAAGTCGTCACATGATGATGATGATGCAACTTGAAAATAATTACAGGCATCACTTGATGATGTCTTGTTGCACGTGGATACGGTGCAACAGGAAGCGGACTTGCCCATCGCCCCAAGCCCACGCTGCTTCTCCAACCGCTGAAATAGGCGTTCCTTTGGGCATCATGATACGGCTGTCGGAGGGGATCCCATTGACATACCAGACCGTGTCGTTGGAGATTTTGACGTGAATGTCTTGATGCTTTTGATCCATAAACTTGACCGGGGATGGAAAGTTCGACTTGTCTCGGAGTGCATCCAACAAAACTCCAAATTTCACTGCATCTGCCCGTGTGACGATCGTCAATTTGATGAGCTTGGTGATGGCGCACGGGTCGTTCGAAACAGGGGACCAATGAAACGCAGCGCGGCAGACAGGAAGTTGGATGAGGTAGCGCGGTTTCACAAAGAGAATTTGCATGGCTCGTTTTCTGATCGGAGATTCTACGAACGTGCACCGTTGGAGAAACTCTTCGACCGTGCCCCGGAACACGTCATCGCCGCCACCGCCAGTGTGTCCATACGAGTTGTCAAGAGGGGGCAATTTCAGATCCGCGAATGCGCTGATCGGTGGGGACAATTTCACGTCCGTGCGGAGTGGCGTCAAACCCATGCGCTTGAGCTGGTCCAGTTGAGTCGCAAGCGGAATATCGGGCATCAAGGAGGGTACGTCACAGTTCAGGTCCGACATGTACTCAGCAGACACCGGGTAGCCGATCGTGCGTTTGAGGTAGTCTCTGGCGGCTCCATTCAGAACAAATCCTTTCATTTGAGCTTTTACCAAGCGTTTCGGTTTGATGGAGGTGAAGCCGCCGTTGCTGCATTTCATGTCAAGCCAATCGTGCGCGGCGGCCACCGTGGAACACAACGTCTTGCCGTCGTAGTACCCCGCGCAAACGTGAAGATCAAACTTGCGGAGCAACTCTTCCGACGTTGTAGCCGTACTCGCAATGATTTGAAGACGTGTTTGTCCGGGGTAGCCAACGGCGGTTAGCACGCTTTTGCCTAATCGACACACGACGTACTTGGCTTCGTCCAGGACCGCTGCCAACTTTTGAATCAGGTCGGTGGACCCTTTTGCGTCCAGGACAAAAATATCCACGTCGGAACTTGGCAGCGTTCTTGCACTCGCGCATCCCAACGTGATCGCTGCTCCGCCTGCAATGACGGCACGGTCGGGACTCAAAAAGGGAAACACGGCGAGCGGAACGTCGAGCCGCGCTGCCACGTGTTGCCAGCTCATTGACTGCAGTGGTATAACGGCGTGCCGGTCATACTTATGCAGAAATGCCAGTCGCGTGGCCAGGGGGAATTCGTCGAGTCGCATAACATCTGGTGGGTCTACGACCACGCCCCCTGGCAAAAAGCCCAGCGTCATGAATGCAGTCAGAGCTGACACCGGGTGTGGAAAAGCCCGTAATGTGTCCAGTGATCGAGCCAGCAAGTCTTTTGGAGCGCCAAAATAATCCAAGAGTAATTTTAACAAGTCAAAGCGCACCGCTTTGGGTCGAGACGACCCAACGACCCCCTTATTCAACAGGGTAATGAAGTTCACCACCGTGTCGTCTGGAATAGCTTGTACAGAAAACGGGCACATGTTCTCGTGGTCGTGGTCGCCAAAGCAAAAGCCCAGGTACTCCAGGCTCGCGTCGGCTTCTCTCGCGCTCTTAATTAAGGCGAGGTTGGTGGAAGGGACCGGGTACGTGGTCTTACCATCGCATAATTCAAATTTGAAGTCGGACTTATTGGTCGCTAATTCCATAGTTTGCATATTATGTGAGATGACGTTTACACCCAAAATTCCCAACCCAGATAGAAAAACCATTCCGCTGTTACACCCAAAATTCCCAACCCAGATAGAAAACCAGTCCGCTGTTGCTCTTTTCCTTATTCACCGTGTCCGTCACGTAATGCATATTTTTTTTACCAAGTATACCATATAAGTTAACAACCAACCAATTAGAACCCATCAGAATCCGAAAAATTGAAAATATAAAATAACAGTTGGGTCAAACATATATGTTTATTTCTCTTCGGATACATGTTTATTCCTCTTCGGACTCCTCTTCGGACTTCGACACCGCTGGAAACATTCTGAAAAATAATTTCTTAAACAACTCCAAATCTTGGCGTGAGGTTTTTGAAAAGTCCCTCTGGACAAACCATTCAATTTTCTCCCACTGCAGATCGCCGGATTCTTTCCACAAAGATTTAACGAGATGCTTTGCGCGCCAGTAACAGCCCGCGTGCTACAAAAAATATATAAAAACATGTATAAAAATAAAAATTAGAAACAAAAAGAACAATCTTTGACTTACTTTGCACATTTTCGTCACATAATCCACCAGGGCATCTTTGTATTCTTCATTTGGTTCGCAAATGAACCGATGCTTCATATCATCGGTCATCTCCGTCTCGCGTTCCAGAACGAGTCCAATCGCACGCAAAAATCGAACCGTTTGATTGATAATTGAATGCTCTTTGAACAGATTCTTTTGTTCGGGAGCGAGCATAAGAGGACACTCGCTGCCAATGCACTGGTCCTGAAAACACACAAATCTCCGTGAAAAAAGAGTGCACTGAAAGGGAAGAAAGAGTGTGTGTGTGTGTGTGTCAGTATTGGTCGTAGTCGTAGTAATAGTAGTAGCAAAAGACAGAAAATAGTAAAGTAAAGGGGGTGTATAGTGGACCTCATGTTCCGCAGGCATCGTTTCCTTCTTGTGTGACTGTCATCGCATACATGAAAAATTAATACCACTAAACTATAAAAAACAAAGAAAAATCAAGCGAACCTTGGACTCCTTCACTGATTGGTAGCCCCGAAACATTCTGGACTCCTTCACTGATTGGTAGCCCCGAAACATTCTGTCAAATAATTGCTTCAAAAACTCCAAATCTCCAGTAGACGAACAATTCGCAAAGTTCGTTTGGAGAAACGCCTTGATTTCTTCCCACTGCAGCGCCACCCCGGCGGGTTTAGCCCACAAAGAAGTAATGAGACTTCTTGCACTCTGTTCGCAGCCCGCTTGCTACAAAAATATAAAAACCATGTATGAAACAAAAATTAAAAACAAAAAACAAACTTTTGATTTACCTTGTTGGACATTTGCACCACATAAGCCACCAAGGCGTCTTGGTGCTCATTTTCTGGCCCGCAAGTGAACGGATGCAACATGTCTTTGGTCTCCGCCACGTGTCCCGAATAGAGTGCAACCAGACGAAGAAATCGAAACATTTGATCGATGTTTTGAGGTTTGAACAGTTTCTTTTTCTTTTTCTGAAAACACAAATTCCCCGTGAAAGAAGAGTGCAGTGAAATAAGAAAGATTTCAGTGAAAGAGAGAGAGGTGTGTGTGCGTGTGTGCGAACCTTGACTTTCCTATCCGTGCCATTCGTGTCATCACGTAAGCGCTTCATGTTAAAAAAATCTGAAAAAAAAAGAAAACAAATAAATTGTTATATTATAAAGAAAGCACTTGAAAGTTTGTGTATTATACATTATCCATGCAAATTTCTTGTTTTTTTATTAGCATGTATATAACTTTATATGATGATAAGTGTGACGTGAATTTCTTGTTTTCCTCGGCATGTATATAACTTTATACGATGATAAGTGTAACATACTCCTCATTATATAAAGTTATATACATGCTAATAAAAAAACAAGAAATTCGCATGGATAATGTATAATACACAAACTTTCAAGTGCTTTCTTTACAATATAACAATTTATTTGTTTTCTTTTTTTTCAGATTTTTTTAACATGAAGCGCTCGCATGAAGACACGCCAGACACGTCAGGCTTGATACCCGAAAATAAGGGCTTTCGGCAATTCAGAGACACGACGTCTGACTTTAATGGTGTGAGGCTTGACCACGCGTTAGCAAAAAACATGTCGATTTCCTTGGATGACAGACCCGACAACGACCCACTCCATTGCGAGTCTTGTGAGAAGATCCTTTCCTTCAGCCAAGATCCACCGTCGTCGTGCGAAGGTTGCGTGGCCCGCCACTTACACGCAGCACGGCCAGATACCAGCACTAGTATGGTGGCAAAGTGTGTCAATCACCCGCAGAAGAAATAAACAAGTGTTTGGACCAAATGTTATTTTATATTTTCAATTTTTCGGATTCTAAATAGGTTCTAATTGGTTGTTGTTAACTTAATATATTATATACTTGGTAAAAAAAAATATGCATTACGTGGAAAAAGCCTTAATCATAACGTCGCACAACCGAGCGCTCTCTAGTAGTATGAACCGGAAGTCGTTTTGTTTCTAAAAACGAAAGAAAATCCAAGTAAAAGTTCACTTATAAATACGTGGACCGGTATTACAAAAGCACAAACTCAAGTTTGGCGACATAAGCTCCACCGAGTATACCGTAGGCACATGCGACAACCATGTAAAGAATTTTATTTTTATTTTTCTAGGACTTATTCATGAAGTTAAATAGTTGGCTGAGATCGGGCATCTCCCCGCCTGGTGCTTCTCCTCCTCCTCCGCCGGATAGAGACTGCAGCACTTGGCCGACGTTCGCGACGAGTCCCTTCATGTCTTCCTGGTTCAAGCCTGCAAACAGCTCTTGGCTAATCTCATCAAATTTGATGTTTTCAATGCTCTTCTCCCCGCTCTCAATTTCCTGGCCGTACCGCTCTGCGATAGACTGCACTTTTTGAAGAATGCCACCGGGCATATTTTCGTAGATTTGTTTGATTCCAGGAATGTCGGGCAGTTCCATGGGAGGCTGAATGTCGGAAAGCCCACTTCCGCTGCTTGCCCCGACCGGCGAATCCACGAAGGCGCGAGCGTTCTTGGTGAGACTTTTCAAATACAACCACACGTACTTCTTGGAATTGAGCGAGAGCTTATCGCTTACCCACAGCTGCGGCAGTTGAAGCGCGAGCAAACACTGCACGCCACCGACAAACAGGGAGGCGTCTTGGTTTTTAATTTTGTTCACGTGTGGCGAAATGCTTGCCCACCACTGTTCGAGAAATTGGATCTGCGCTTCCGGCGTTTTCAGGTCAGTGACTTGTTGGCGGACCACTGCCAGTTCCTTGTTGTCTTTGTACGTATCCGCCAACGTGTTCACGAAAGCTCGATAGGTGGAAACAAATCCACTGAGCCCATTTTTTTGTTTGTTGGTGAATTCCATTTTGGGATTTTTTTTGTTTGTTTGTCTGTGTCACGTTGTCGCACCTTTTGATGTTGACATTTAGAAAAAAAAACAAGTGTTGGGGGGTATGAACGCAAGTAGCCAATTTAGGTTTTATATTTTCGCACGCAGTTGAATGGGTGTTTCGGAAATCTAAGTGATTTGAAGAATTTGTGGTGCAGGAGTTCTTCCGGTGTCACGTGATGGACGGTATGTAACTGGAGCTTCTTTTTTTGCTCCCGGGTCAGGTTCTTGGGCATGCACTTGTAAGCCGGTGGAACGACGTCGTCGAGTAATTCTCGGAGTCGTTCATCGATTGGGCTACCCCCGAGCACATATTCCAGCGAATCAAACAATTTATGCAAGTCGTAGTACTTGTTTGGTACACTAGATCGCCTCGAATGGAGTGGGGTCAACTCTTGTAAATCTGCGATGGAACTAAAGTACATATCCCATAGCAAAATCCGAAAGGGACACCGTACCAGATCGTGGTAGAACTTTGTAGTTTTCTCCTTCCCCCCCTCCTCTTTTTGGTGGTAATACATGCAGTAGTGGTTAACGGCTCGAGTTAAAGTTCCGGTGTCAAGATTCTGCACCAAAACATTCGACAGGTGCAAGTCGTTATGCCGGAAAGAAGGAAACCGCCGCTGAATCGTGGCCAGGGTATAAATGATTTGAAATAAAATAACTTGCAGCTGGTAAAAAGTCAGCCTCTTGTGCTTGTTCTTGGACGTGATCAAATCAGTCAGGGATTGATCAGCGGATTCGCTCAGGATAACGTGGTACTTTCCGGGTTTGATGGTGATAGAGGGGCCACCGAGAAGTTTTCTAGCCGTCTCCGCATCAACGACCGACCGACCGATAGGTAACGTAATATGGGGGCACTTGTGAAAAATCACCAGATCCGCCAGCAGGCGCAGGTACCGGATCTCAACTTCGTGCCGAGCCAAACCCGGATGGTCTTTTTCTTTTTCTTCTTCTTCTTCTTCTTCAATCCGGTACACTTTCAGAACCACAGAAGGAGCCGCACGCTCCTGGTCTTTGAGTTGCAGCTTCATGACGTACGTTTGTGTGGAGTGCCGTGCGTAAATTCTCTTCGTGACGAGCGCTGTGCTGGGCCGAGGCGAGCCGCGGAATTCAAAATCCAAAAATTCCGAGTCTGGATCAAACTCGACATTTTCGAAAAGCTTTACTTGCCCTGTCCGCATGTCCTCAATGTAACTAAGGCGATGCGACGCGCTCCGAAATGCTCGTTTTAAGTCCATCGAGAGGGGAGGGGTTGTTTTTAATAAAATGCAAAACTTTTTTCATTCACGAACAGACCAGTGGCACAAAGGTGCGCATCGCGGACAACGCGCCCCCTAGCGCTCCTTCGCGGTGCAGCGGGAGGGGCTCCAATGTGGGAGGAACAATGGGTATTCGTGGCGTGCGAGCAAACTGTGGCACTTGCACCGGTTGGTTCGCACCCGGGTTACCAAGTTGCATTGATTGCAGGGCCAGATCTTCGGGCTTGACCACGTTAAATGTGCCAACGCGCGGTTTCAAAAAATCAACGATGACGCGCTTGTTGAGGAGAAATAAGTTACCCGCGAGCGACATCTGTTTTCCCATTTGGTTAATGGGAAACTGCGAATTGTGGAACATGAAAGTGTCCCCTGGGTCCAAGATACCTTGGTCCAATGAAGACATGTCATACATGTACTGCGATTTCGTGTAGAACCAAGAAACGGGGGTGTGAGCGCCTTGACCCTCAAAGACAAACTCGATTGTTGGCAACGCTGCTTTGATTTTCCCCTGCTCATCGGTGACCGCGCTAGTGAGCGCGCTCGCAATATCCGACTGCCACAGGCCGCCTTGCTCCGTTCCCGTATCTAAAATAACGTACTGGGGTCCAGTTTGCGGCTCAAATACTATTTTTTCATCGGCCTTGACGTGCAAAAGTCGAACCACGATGAAATTTAAGTTTTTGAGCCGATACCGCTTCATCCACGCGACACCCTTGACATCCGTATCTTGGAATTTCAGCTTGAGGTCGATGTAATGCGAGGGCGGGCTTGCGGTCATCTCGAAACTGTAGTTCATGACCTCCGTGGGGAAAGTGCCCGTCTCGGTTAAAAAGTAATTGAACAGAAACGAAGTCCGGTCCGGTTCAGGGGTTAGAAAATCGGTTGCACCCATGATCCCCATCATCCCCCCACACTGACTGGCGTAGCCGGTCCCCACCGCGACGTAGGTGCACACCGCGTTGCTGCCAATGTTAACTTGTGCTTTTTTGGGCGTGATCTGAATGTCACATGTCGCTCCCTTTGGGCATATTGCCTCGGGCTGGTCGCCCGCACAGCCGCCGTACGTGCAAATACAAGTTTCACAAACACCACACCCGTACTTGGGAAGTGGTGTAAAATCCGCACGCGCTAAGTTTCCCGTGCACGTGCCGCATAGAGACTTGAGATGGGCCGCACACTGGTCGACGCACTCTTCGGCCAGCCAAAATACACTGGACCCGGTGTCAAACACAGCAAACGTGCGCACCTGCCCGATGCTCAGTTCGACCATGGGTTCGTGCGCTTTGGAGTAAATGCATCTTACTTCGTTATTCTTCTTCTTCTTCTTCTTGTTGTCGCTGGTGGAAGTGACGGAAGAATTAGGTTGTTGGAGCCGTCTCCAAATAAAATACCCGCCGATGCCGACAGCACCCACAACCACGACCACGCAGACGACGATGATACCAACAACGAGCCCAGTCATGTGTTTTTGCTCAATTGATTTTTTTTAATGGTATAAAAATGTATTTTTTCAACACCGCCAGTTGTCAGCAGGGCTGCGCATCGGGAATGACGCGTAAGCAAATTGGGTGGTTGACTTTTTTACACATGTCAAACGACAGGGCATTCTGACAAGCCGCACACTTCATTTGCACCGATTCGCAACATTCACAGGCCGCCGAAGGCACGTTATCGGGACCTAAACTACTTTTTTCTTTGGCGTTCCGTGTGAGCGGTCCTTGTTTGAACTCATAGGTTCCACAAATACCTTGAGCAAAATTTTGGCGCGTCTGACAGGTTCCCAAGGGCCCCGGCAAAATCTGAAGGCTCACCAGATCTGAAATGCGCGATGTCCAAGCGCCGCTGTTGCTCGCTTGCTCCGTCAAAATAAGTGTCGAATAGCCTTGCTTACGCGCGATACATTGTAAATCTAAATCGTACACGTTGCAACTGGCCAACCCCGCCGCCAGTTTGTTTTCTCCCTTCGCAGCCAGTTGCAGAATTTCGATCGTGGTCGCGCCAAGGCGTTTTTTGGCCATGTCCAACGTCACAAACCCGAAATCTTTAATGATGGAGTCTCGGAAAACGAAGCCCGCGAACAAGAACAATAACACAAGACCGACACCTGCACTTGCCAAAATCGCTCCGAGAACAGGAAGGGAGAGGCCACGTCCGGTGCTGGTTTCCACGGCTCCCCAAATTAAAAACCCCAGCACCAGTCCGCTGCATATAACCAAACTCACGACGCCGCTGAACCAAACGCTCCACCCACGCCCCAGCGTTCGGGATTCCATGGTTTTGAAAATGACGGCTTTCATGCGCTCGCCTTTGTGGATGCTAGCTAAATTCGCCCGGAACGCCCCGAGGAGATCCAGACCTCCGCCCAGGTGGGTCAGGTCGGCTTCCATGTGTTTCCAGGCCAAAGCGGGGGCTGCTGCTTCCGAGGCGACCTTGTTGTGGATCAGTTCCTGAGTGAGCACTTGGTGCATCCCCGCAATTTTGTTTTTCACTACCAGAGGGGTCTTCCCCACGTTAACGAAGACGCCACTTCCCGGGGTCACGTAGGACCAGTACCCTCCGTTATCGCACATTGGATACACGCACCGGGGCGGCTGCTCGCAAATATCGGATATTTCAATCCACGTTTCGGGAAGTAGCATCTCCGACGTCAATACTGCAGGCTCGAGGGCCAGTCCCCAGCCCGGGAGACCATCCCGGCGGGGCGAGCTCCACAAATATTGCCGCAAGTACGATACCAGTCCCGTGCTCTTATGCACGTCAACGGGGTCGGGAATGATCCGAAACCGACTGGACTGAGCGGGCGGCGAGCTTACTGCGAATGCCTGAGCCCTCGGGTACTTTTTTCTGAAACGAGTGGGCACGTTATTCCAAACAAAACGCAATTTGCTCTCGATGTCTTGCGTTTGCGTTGCCGTAAGCGGTTGTTCTGCGGGTTGATTGTACACCGCGTTGAAGTACTCCTGTTCTTTTATCGCGGGGCGGTCAGTCTCTGGCTGCGGTTGTCGCAATCGGGCTTCGATAAGCAGGTATAGTAAGGGCCATAAAACAAAGCAGCTGATACCAATTGAAGCAATGAGAAACCATGTACTTGGCGTCATACTCTTTTTTTTTGAGGGAGGTGGTTTTTCCGTACTAAAAGTTTTTTTTCTTTCCACTCCTGTTATCACTTGCATCTGTGCGTTAACAATAAACTAAAAAAAAAGTTGTCAACTTTTTTAAAAAAAAACAACAACAACAACAACAACTTCAAGAAATACATTTATGCAAAACGATCCCGAACAACAATCTCGAATTAGCCGCGGTTTACGGCAGCAGTTCTTCGTGATCGACTTGCCCGAAACCAAGACCAGCTATTTGTTTAAAATTTCTGGATCGACTGGCAAATTGTACACTATCTCCATCAGCAAAGCGGGCGGCCACGCCAAGTGTGATTGCCCTGATTTCAAAACCCGAGCGCGACTCTCGGGAGTTTGGTGTAAGCACCTATGTTTCGTCGTACTCCGGGTGCTCCGCCAGCCTCTCTCCATGATTAAGAAAAAACTCAGCCACGAGGTCGTTGCCAATATCAGACTGGATCGGTCCTTAACCAATCAAAAATACATCACGGAGTACAAACGCCGACAAGCGGATAAATCCACGGCACCGCCACCACTGCCACCGCCGCTTTCTGAACAAGACAAAAAGAAGGACTGCATCATTTGTTATGCTAATTTCGTGAGCGATGATAAGTACATTCAATGTGCGGTGTGTCGCAACATTGTACATGGAGTTTGCATGAACAAATGGCTTGAGTTTAACCATCGGTCTTGTGTTTTTTGTCGTTCAGAAATGCACAACATCACCATGGTGATCCCCACTGGCGCGGCGTCAAAGTCTTCTTCGGATCCCTACTACCAGTTCAAGGCGCGCTAAGAAGATAGACCTGGGTAAGGAAAAAAAATATAAATATGTAAAAACAAAAAAAAGAGTTCTAACAATGCCTGGTGCAAAATCAAAATCTACAAAAAAGAAACCGAAACGCTCCTCGTCTGCTGGTCGCAAAAAATCCAGGCACAAGGCAAAGAAAAAGTCTGCGCGGAAAAAACCAACCGGGGAATTGCCGGATATTCACTTTAAGGATTTCCGGAAAAACGCAATTGAACATCTGGTGGCGGAATGTGTCAAACAACATGGAGAACTGGTGAACCATGGCCTGGGGACGGGGAAAACCTTGACCGGCGTGTTGTTCCTGCTTAATTTTCCGAATCGGCGCAAACTCATTCTTTCCCCCACGAGTGCACACGCTGAGTGGGCGGGGTCGTTGAAAAAGGTCAGCAGAGCCCCCGTGAAGCACGTGACCATCAGTAACTACGAAGACCTGTCCACGCTAGTCACACAAAGCCCGCCCGAGGGGGTGGTCATCGCGGCAGACGAAGCCCACCGACTCATCCCCCTGCTGACCACGGACAAGATTTGGAGCGCGGCGATGCGAATTAAAATCTACTACTGGCTCCAGCGGTCTTTTAAAATTATGATGCTCACGGGCACTTCGGTGAAAAACGACATATCAGACCTGCGCATTTTGGTTAACATCGCCGCGGGACGGGACGTGATTCCATCAGCACCGGGAGACTTTCGCAACGCGTACTATCACATTGACAAGAACGCGGCCGTGATGCAGGGATATTTGATGCCCGTCGTCTTCAGACCCACTCTGTTGGCCATGGAAAGTTTCGTCAGCACCGTGTTGTTGTACAAAATCGTGGGTAGTATCACCGCAGTAATCATCACCTACGTGGCAAACCTCCACAAAGGGCAAGTAAGAGGCGAAACCCGTGAAGACATTGACGAATTACTCAAGCAACGCGAAGCCCGCGAAGCCCGCGAAGCCCGCGAAGCCCGCTTGGAAACCGAGGGAAAAGGTGCCACTGCTGAAATGCGCCAAGCCTTGGGGGAAGAAATTGAAGAATTGGAAATAAAACGACGCGCGGAATACAAACACGAGGCGTTTGGTAAGTACGTGAAACATTTCCTGCAAGCCGTCAACCCGGTGACCTACTTCAAAACCAAGGGTCAAATTTGGCCCGAAGGGGATAAAAGAAAAGAGATTTGGGAAAAGGTGCTTCGGGACGGGGCCTCCCCGGCGCGGTCGTTTGGAAGCATCGAACTCTTGACAAAGAATTTTCTCGATCCGACCAGTCTTTCCGAGGAAGAAAAACAAATACTCACCACCGGCCCTTACAAAGATTACGTTGTCGATGCCAAGGCCACGAATCCCTTCCTCAGGAGTCTCTTAAAATTTGGCTACTACTTGGCCCGGACCCTGAAAAAATTCTCCTCCGTTGTGGAATACTTGCCCATTGGCGTGTTGATCTACGTTCTAATTAAGGTGATGAAGTATCTGTACAGTCAAAAAATGAAAGCAAGAAAGTTGCAAGTGCTCAACGTCCCGAAGCTCATGCACGACATAAAACCGTACATCGTGACCTATGATCCATTTTTGCAAGAAGATGCCGTCATGCTTGCTCATTTCCCCGAAGTGCAAATTCACGAGCAAAAGTACCGCTTGGATTCGTACCAAATAAATTTGCTTCAAAAACTCATGATCGGAGAGCTCGTAACGGATGATCTCGTTCGGCTCGGGTTCTTGCCTTCGGAACTTCAAAACCAAGTCTTTCAAGTCCAGGAACCCCAAAACCTCTACGTGCAGTACGGTCGGATGATCAGCAATTTATCCAAGGACGACCAACTGCCGATGAAATTTCGGATTATTTTTGACATGCACCGCGCAGAACCGCTACCCACGTTGATTTGGAGCAATTTCCAAAAGGGACTGGACGAGTTCCGCCGCCATGCCCAGGCCCATCGCTTTTCCGTGGAAACGGTGCCCACTGGAAAGGAAGACAGCAAACACAAGGACGCGCTGCTGCGGCGCGCTCTCGACGGCAAGATTGATTTCTTGCTCCTTCCCCCGCACGCGACCGAGGGCACCAGCTTACCCGGGATCGAAGTTTTCCATATCCTGGAGCCGTGCCTCGACATTATCACGTATCAGCAGCTGAAAGCGCGCGTTATTCGCTACAAGCACGTGATCACGAAGCGCCAAAACCCCGTGGCCATCTACACCTGGGTCGCTCTCATGCCCACTTCCCCAACACGAATGCGCAGCATGCTCACGCTGTGGAAAAGCTTCGGTCTGAGTTCCGTGCCTTGGCTGTTCAAGCAAAAATTTACCTACAACATGTCTCCCGACGCGATCGCTTGGCAGCACCTGCAGCAAACGGGAACGGACTACCGCAAATTATACAAAGCGCTTGTCCAAGCCACTTCCCAAGGCACCGCCCAGATTGAGGCGCAGTGCCAAGTGTTCAATCCGCAGAAATACTACACGGTGCGCGGATTGCCCACGTGCGTGGATTTTTACGAGGACCGCGGCACCGCCTTCTAAGCGCGGCAGTGTGCGTTAAGCAGATTCACGGCTTTCCGGCGAACCTTGGTGGCCGTCGATGGGTCCTTCTTTGCGTTCCGGAACGAAGCCGCCAACGCAGCTTTGACGCCGCGACAGTCTAATTTACAATTATCTCCGCCCGTGCAGACCGGGTACTTCGGTCGCGCCTGGCGAGACGTGATTAAAAAGCACTTGCCCCCACACTTGGCATGAATTGCCCGCCGCGCAGACGTCGTCATGGGGGCGACGTCCTTCCAAGGCACATGGTCCTTAGGAAATGCGTACTGCTTGGCTTTGGACCTGATTTTGCCAGTTTTTTTAAGCTTCAGGTACGTGTGTCCCCCTACTCGGATGAGGCGTCCAGTTTCTGGATTGATGACGTAGGTGTGATGCATATTTTAGCAAGAGTTGTGTGTTGGTTTGTTTTTACCCATCACAAAAAAAAAGTTGCGAGCTTTTTTTTGGTTTTGTTATTTCTATCTTACTTATTTTTTGAAAAAAAACCTAATCCTCACATTTCAAAAAACAAAAAAAAACGTATCACGCAAACCAAAAAAAGCATGGCCCGCACCAAACAAACGTCACGAATGATCATGGGCCATAAGGCACCGCGCAAATCTCCGGCAAACCCGCAACCCAGGGCCAAACCTCATCGCTACCGCCCGGGCACCGTGGCATTGCGGGAAATTCGAAGATACCAAAAGTCGACCGACCTGCTTATCCGGAAGTTGCCGTTCCAGCGGTTGGTTCGGCAAATTGCCCAGGACTTCAAGGACGATCTTCGCTTCCAAGCTTCGGCCGTGTTCGCGTTGCAAGAAACCGCCGAGGCTTATTTGGTAAGTTTGTTCGAAGACACGAATCTCTGCGCGATTCACGCCCGGCGTGTCACAATCACCCCGAAGGACCTGCAGCTTGCGCGCCGCATTCGTGGAGAACGCCCAACCTAACAATTCCGGATTCATGCACATATACGGTCAACAGTAAAAGTCCCCATCCGGTTCATTGATTCCATTCATTTGTCATCTAAAAAAACAACAGTTCAGCTTTTTTTATTTCCTTTCATGCACAGCATTTGTATTTTACGGAGATCGTAAAAATTATTTCCCGTAAAATAATTTAGTGCCAATAAAGCCATCAAAATATTAGGACGCTCATTTTGCGAACTGTATTGTAACACAAGCGGGATCAGGTCACTGGGCAAACTTACTCGCTCATCTGATTCTGATTTTGCGCCATGTGGTGCAGCTGACATTGCCTGTCGCGAGCCTTCTGTTTTTGTGATATGTAGACTCGATACTATTGAGCACCAAACAAACGCAAAAAAAAGCAGGTTACTTCAATGTAGAATTTTTTTTTGCAACTGGTATCGATGATAAAAGCGTGCCACGTCTCAAAGAGATATATCTTAATAATTTTTAATTTTAATAAATCAATACTTGTTAACTGATCATCCCAAATACATGCTGATCAGGCCGAGTATGGGGACTGGAAATTGCGTCACGCAGGTTACGTTGAACATTTGCGGCGAGTTGTTCATGTTATAACGGGTATTCTCGATGCTGTGGTACAAACACAAAACTCTGCGTGCGGGCATCCACACCAATGGTGAATCTTCGTGCAAGATAGAAAGACCATACCGCGATAGCACCGCATAAAATGTGAGAATAAAGTCCACCGCACTCATCTCGGTCGTGCGAACGGCAAACCTTGCGATCCACGGCACGTGGTGTAGTTGGAGCAACTTTAAGATGTGCCGAATTTCTGAATGTGGAGTTTGGAGAAGTTTTGGGGTGATGTAAGACGTGTGGAGTTCCTTGATGTTGGATAGCAATATAGCCAATGCGCTGTCAGATTCCCGCGTCGACGTGGGGTTAAGTTGTGCCAGAAAAACAAGATGATAAGGCATCAAGTTCCGGTTGTTGCTTATGATACGACAAAGCTCCCGTCCTGACATAATAATAATAGTAATCATCATCATCATTGTGTTCAATCTCGCAAAAAAAACAAAGCACAAATTACCAGACGCGATCCGATGAGACACGTTGCGAATGATCGGCTCGCGTTCATGGCGCTCGTCAAAGTCGTCCATATAACAGTCGTAATATCGGAACCCCATAGAGCGGTAGTGAGTTTTTTTCGGCGCTTTGTGGTGACAGACTCGATAAAGTTGATTGTGGGTACGCAGCGTTCCGAGGTCCAATCGCACACCTCGGATAACATTTTTGCTCCGTGTAATCATGTACGTAGTGGGAGACCGTTCCTCGGGGATGTGTGAAGGGGCGAGTACAATGTCATGGGGCTTAAGTTTGCCATGAAATAGGGGGCAGTATCCACCCATTTGGTGCAGCAAACAATTCTTGTCGTAGTAACAAATCTGTGTATCGAGCCACTTCTTATCCAAATTCACGAGCGCCTGCTCTCGCGTTTCCTCCAGTAAGATGCGTTCAAGGTGTGAATGACAGAACTCCGAAATACTCGGGCCTTCTGCGGGGGAAGTCACCAGAACTTGTAAGTACGACCCGTATTTCCTTCCACAGTCTTCAACCCGGCGAGCATGAGTTTTGGCAGCGTATTTGTATATCCACTCGCGCAGGTAAGCGGCTCTTGTTTCTCGGAGATGCGCAACCCATGACTGCCATTGTCCCAGGCAACGACGAAGTAGATTGCGTTGGCGTTCTTCTCGGAGCTTCTGTTCATGCTTTTGTTCTTTTAGTTGTCGGTCCGTGCCCCCTTGTAGATCGGTTAAATGGATACGTTTTCCTTTCCCAAACCGTCGGCGGCGGCGCCGAGGCATAATTCGTATTTGTGATTTGTGGTCTTTCGATCGTATCAGGTTATCCACGCCATCGCAAAGCGGAAACTTGGTTCTTATTCTTGTTCAATAATGATAATGCACATACCGCCCAGCTTTAATCGTTGTCTTCGATCCACAAAATGATTTCGTCAACTAGCGACAAGATAAACGCCAGTACCAAGGCAATTAAAGTTATGATCGTGTACTCCGTATCTTGCTTTACCCATTTACGCAGGCCACCGATATTTTTCATTCGGGCCATTTTTAAATGGATGCGCAACAGCAAAGTTGCGAGCGCAACGGTTGCGCCGCGCTCCAGTATCAAAGTCAGTATTTGGACGAGATGGCTAAAGTTGCGTCGGTACACGCTTGTCATTTTTTTTTCTGTAATTAAAATTTTTTTTCTTACAAAAGTGGAGCATTGTTGACGATTTCTGCAAATTGGTGGGTGATGTCGCGTAAAGTAATTTCCACGTCATTTTTCCGAGAAATCGGCAAGTAAAGTTGAATCTGAATCTGCTGTGCCAGTGCTCCAAATCGACTCGCCGCGTGCATGTGGCGATGGTGCGACGTGTTAAAACCATACAGCGTTTGCACAGCAGTGAAGACGGTCGCAAGTGACGCAGTGACAGAGGTGGCTACCTGAATATCCGGATCGTAATTTTGGTCACATCCCGTGCCACTCACAAAAAATGCCAACGCCGATGCCGTGGTGCTCAACAGAATACTGGGAATGGCCACGAGTCGATACCTGAATAATTTGCGTCTTGCTGCTCGACGATGTAATTGCGCTTGTGTTTTGGATTTTTCCAACCACTTTTCTAACAAGTCCGCGCTGCTTTCGTTCCAGTCTCCCGAAAATTGGCGCTCGGCGTGCAATTGATCCAGATTTACTCGCTCCTCTGATTCTGATGTTGATTTTGTGTCGTGGGGTGCGGCTGGGAGATTTGACATTTGGCTTCTGCTGTTTTTTTTAATATCGACTCGGTAATGTTGATGACCAAATGAACGCAAAAGGGCTCATACCAGGACAGCACTTTATTTGGAAATATCATTGGCTTTGGCTTCGGCCTCGGCCTCAGCTAAGCAAACCTCGGTGTTGCAGTTTGGACATTTGCGATTTTTCTCCAACCAAGTTAAAATGGACGCATCGCCCCCGAGACATTCAGCCGCATCAGCGTGGAACACGTGGCGGCAATTTGGAAGCCGAAACACTTCCTTTGCACACTCCATATCCTCGCGACAAATGGAGCAAGTATCTTCTTTGTCCAGTTTGACGCGTTCTAGCAGGTGTAGATTTGCGGTCGGGAGCGCGTGCTTCTTCTCGTTGCAGTAGTGGTCCGGGTCTTGGGACAAATGGCGAGAATTGCTGAGAAACTCACTCAGTTGTTCAGTAGATGGGTAGCGGCGTTCCAATGCATGGAATTCTAAAATAGAAATCACCACTGCGCAGGCTACCGTTGATTGCATGTCTATCACCAGATGTTCGATTGCTGCCACCACTTGCGCTCGGGGAAACTCCAATAAACATGGACACTGGCCGAGTTTAATATCCAAGAGCTTTTCCGCAATCAGGTGCCGGTCGGGTAATTCCCCGTGCTTGTTTTCCAAACAGGCGGCTTGTGCGGCTCGAAGAAAGGCGCGGGGGGCCGGGTCCGCGAGAATGCCGGCAGAGTGCAAAACGAAGGTGAAAAATTGCCGGTCCGTTGGATCAAACATTTTCTCTTCACGGCGGGCAAAAAACGGCATTGCACCACCGCCGCCATCGCGCAACAGAGCAAGCAATAAACGTGTGGTGAAACCGTCCTCCATTTTTTTTTGTTATTTTATTCAAGAAAAAAAAACTAGTGTTAAGAACACCTTAGGACAAACCGGAAACTCTACTTTTTTTTGCTCGTGAGTATCGAAGCACGCTTCAGATGAAGTAGCATTTTCCCTTCTCCAATGGCAGTGGCAGGATTTTCATTCCGAAGCCGAAGCGGTACAGAACGCTGCGAAGTTCGGGTGACGTGGGCGCGGTTGGATTTTTCATGTGGGCTAAAATACCCATGTAGAAGGACATATGCATAACCGGATTGATCCGAAATAAGTCTCCAGTACATCGTTGAAAAATAAATACGCGTTTCGGTTGATTTAGGTACGCTTGCACGAGCACTAAAACCTTTAACCCGTTGGCCGTAACCTGGTCAAACATTTTCTGTAACTGCTGCACATCAGTGGTGACCTCACCGCTGAGGGTGATGTTTTCGGGAATGATATCTGAGTTTGCCAAAAGACCCACGTCTTTTCGCGTCACAGGGCTGAGTTTATTGACTAGTTGTACACGTTTGCGAGCCTTGTTGGTGTAACGGAGCAAACTCAATCCCCGATGTTTGTTTACTGCGCTCACCGGAAGACAGACACTGGGCACGTACCACGTTTTCCGGTACGCATCCAGTGCAGTCGGTGCTTTTTTTGCTTCGTTTTTGTTTTCAGTCACCAGAAAAGGCGGCGGCTGGCACAGGATCACTCGTTCCTTGGGTCCCAGCTTCAGAGGCAGGGGATTTTCCACAACCTTCAGGTCTCGATCCGTTTGAGAAACCAAGGTCAGTAATTTTTTAAGCCGCGCCCGTTCTTGGGCTGCGAGTTTTAGGTCGTCTTCTTCAGCGGGCAAGCTCTGAGTGCTTCGCAACGCCCGCGCGAGATCCATGCGAGTTAAATTTTTCAGCGCGGTTCGGATCATTGATTCGGTTAAGTTGTCCGAGTCAATTAAGTTCGCGGCACGAAGTTGTTGCGCAAACGCGTCGAAGGCGCTTTTGGATTCCGCGACAACGCGCAGGCGGTTATCTAGAGTACGATACAGGTCGTTGGTCGAAGCCAAGTATTCAACCGAGTTAAAGAAAATCCGCAAGTCTTTTGGTTTCCAAGTCCCGAGCGCTGCCTTGAGTTGATCGGGACTGATATCAACATTGGAAATCACTTTTTTGATAATCAATCGTTCCACCAACTCCCGGAAACGCAACAAGTCACGTTGCATCCGGTCATCAAACCACTCTTTCAAACCGGCGACGAGTTCTCGCGTGTACCGGTCGGGGCCTGTTTTGTCGTTGTGATTATCATCCCTGTTTTTGTAGCCCCGGAGGAGTTGAAATCGGCGGTGAGCCTCGTGCAATCGGTCCATTAACGGCTGCTGGGACGCCACCAATGCCACGGGCCCCTCTTCTCCTAATCGGTAGGCAAGCATGGCGTCGTCATGGAGTACTTGCAGGTCCAAATTGTGGGCGTGGAGAATTAAATCTCGCTGTTTCCTAAACCGCTGCATATTAATGATCGCCCGCGATGTCAGGTGGCGGATGGGGCCTTCGCGAAGCCTCGAGAGGACATACAGCGTGGTGGGTGTCTTGAGGAGCACAACGAGGAGTGCAGTCTCCGCAAACAAGTTCCAGGCACGACTATCGAATGGTGACACGGCGACGGGGCTGTTGGCAAAGATAAACCGCGCGTTGGGGAAAACTCGCAAGTACTCCTTGACGTCGTCTACCCAATCCGCGCCTTGCAAATCCGGATCCTCGGCAAAATAATCTTGGGTCAAACCGGCGAGGACGGCGGGTAGCATGGTCAACACGGCTTTCATCTCCTTCGCCTGCAAGCGCTTTGCGGCGGCAGCGTCCAGGGGAACCAACTTGTACACGTTCTTGTAAAACTCGGCGGGCTGGGGCGCGAGTTGTCCAATTGCCAGATTCGGCGAGGTGTCCATCAACGCATCCTGGAGCGACACGACTGTATTCTGAAGTGCGCGCACCATGTTGCTGTAGGTATTTTTGGTGACCCAATTTTGCAGCGGTTTTCGGTTGAGCGGCACGTCGTACTGCCTGATCGGCAAGGGCATGAGATATTTTTCATCCATGAGTTGGAGATACGCTTTCTGCTGGTCGTAGCGGGAGCGAGCCTCGCGCCGGCGCGGTCGCAGATTATTTTGAATTTGCTCGCGAACGCGCGCGAGCCTCTCTTGGTAGTCTGCGTCGACCTGGCGCATTTGATCTTGCTTTTCCTGGCGGGTGTAGCCGCGTCGTCGCTTGATACCGTCCTTGCGTTGCTTTTTGGCGTCCAGGAGCTCCTTTTCACGAGCCGCCAACTCCGGGACGTCCGCTTTTCTAAATGTCCGATACGGTTTCACGGCAAGTGGCTGTGTTTGTTCATGATAATCTGTCTTGTCTAACGCAGCGAGTGTGATGACCTCTTCAAATCCTTCTGTTTCCAGGTAAGCAAAGTTGTTGAAGCGCTCGACCACCTCGGTGAACAGCTTCCAATTTACCTCCCGCGGCATGGAGAACTCCAGTACTTGACCCAGTTCACGCAACTTGGTTTGTTGCCTCACGCCCACCACGAACATCGCGTCCAACAAGTTGGGCCCAATGCGTTGTTTTCGTTTGGTAACTCTCCGACTTTGCTCTTTGCCTGCGTCCCCTTCTTCTTCTTCTTCTTCGACCGACAACTCTTCTTCCTCTTTGCCTGCGTCCCCTTCTTCTTCTTCTTCTTCTTCTTCTTCGACCGACAACTCTTCTTCCTCTTTGCCTGCGTCCCCTTCTTCTTCTTCTTC
>Ga0180433_10003802_pt1 | contig 21880 bp, 19 predicted proteins | sample SS_ome_8_FD_132980 | JGI IMG/M metagenome (GOLD analysis project Ga0180433, IMG submission 132980) | Hypersaline lake sediment archaeal communities from the Salton Sea, California, USA - SS_1_D_1 metaG | ecosystem: Environmental > Aquatic > Non-marine Saline and Alkaline > Hypersaline >... | reverse complement strand
TAATTTCAACGTGGAAGAGGCCGCTTACGCAGGTCTGGATCAACCAAGAGCGAGAGAAGATTGGTGTGGCTTTTGGGGATCCGACGACGTTGCCCGGCGGGAAAGCCCAGTTGTTTGCACCGTCGTGTCGGGTGAAGCTTTGGACCTCCAAGTGGACCAAAGAGAAGGTCGATAGCGAATTCAAGGCTGATTGGCAGATGGACATTGGTTCGGAGGTTCAGGTCAATTTCAAGTTCCTGAAAAACAAGACTGCTCCGGCTCTGGCGTCCGGGTCGTTCCGGATGGGTGTGCGTGGTTCTGAGAAGGGCCGAGTGATGGAGATCCCTTATGTCGTCCAGCAGGCCGAAAAGTATTCGGCGATTCGGACGGAGGGGGAGAAGTCGAAGAAGGTCTGGTTCTTGGGGGACGAAGAGTTCGGGACAAAGGCCGACATGTTGGCTAGGCTCGAAGAGCCGAGTGTTTTTGTCGCGTTGAAGGAAGCGCTTCTCGCAAAAATGCTTGAGGATAAGTGACGACGATGAGGCGTTGGCCGAGGTTCTATTCGGAACATGTGGTGAAGCGTGACACTCCGAGGGATCAGGAGGAGCGCATTGCTGATGCCGTTGGCGGCAGTCGGGTGCCGGGCTCCGGATCCTCGTTGTACGCGAAAGGGGACGCCAAGAGTGGGGGGTATGAGTTCGGGCGAGGGGACTTCCTGATCGAGGCGAAGCAGACGGAGCATGGGAGTCTCTCCGTCAAGCGGGAGTGGTTGGAGAAGATCACGATCGAGGCGGAGGCTGAGGGGAAATACCCGGCCCTGGCGATCGAGATCAAGGGGTTGATTTCGAAGCGGAAGAATCAGGCTGCGAGGGCTTCAGAGCGTGACTGGGTAGCGGTGCCGTTGTCGGTGTTCAGGCGGCTGATTGGCGAGATTTGATTGGTATGGAGGCGTGAAATGAAATTCAAGACCCAGCAGGCGAATGACGCGTATATGGAGTTGATTGCCGAGGTCAATCGATGTGTGGCTGACCTGACTCAACGTGCCGATAAGGCCGGTGGCCGGGAAGGCGTGGAGCTTTTGGGGAAGGCGACGGAGGCGCATATCCAGGGATATGCGGTAGCGATCCAGACCGGAATGTCTATCGACAAGGGCAACGCTGAGTCGGTAATCGGCGCACAGATTTTGGCGCATGCGATGGGCGCAATGGGTCGGGATTGATGTTCTGTCGGTAGCATCTCATGCGCGTCGGTGGTATGCTACCGACTCGATGAGGCTTCTCACGACGAGGGGTCATGTTGACAGACGCGGAAGCGGCCAGAGCCGCACGCGCGTGCGGGAGGTTGGGAGATGTTCAGTTGCACGAACAGAGAAGTGATGAAGATCAAGTCCGGGGAATCGAACGGCTTCACCCGCCGGTATCCCTCTGGGTGTCCGCACGAGGTCGGAGCGCAGATCCCTCTGTGCGAGGAGAAAAAGGGCTCGCAGAATCCCTTTGCGATTGCCAGGATTCTGTCCATTCGTCCGGGCACCGTCGGTGAGCGTCGTCGTCACGACAGTCCGGAGGCGACTCGGCTCGCGCAGATGGACGGGTTTGCCAATGGTCCGGACTGGTACGAGCATTTCCGGATGATGTACGGGGCTGGCGGCCTGCGGGACGACATGCAGGTGTTCCGTCTCCAGGTGAAGATCGACGAGATGGAAAAGTAGAACGTTGCGTGCTGAACGGTTGAATCGCTGAAAGGAGCTGAGGATGCTCGGTCATGTCTTGGGGCGCCAGAAGGAGCCTCGTATTCTGGAAAAATCGACGGTGTTCGCCGACGCGCTCATGGAGCACTGGAGGGAGGATCGTGAGGTGATCCCGATCACCCTCCATAAACAAGAGGAGGAGTGGCGCGAGTTTTGGCTCTATGCCTCGATGGCTCACAAGTGGTGCCCGCGCATGTACGCGCAGTTGGCGGCTGCTCCGGTGTCGGCGGATGTGAAGGGGGCGGAAGACCTCTGGTTTTTCGAGCAGGGCAATCTTTATCACGATCTCATCCAGCAGCGCGTGTTCTCGTCCTTCCCGGAGGGTGTGGTTCTTGGCTCGTGGGAGCGGCAGGTCGAGGTTCCTGGGACGAAGCTCACCAATGTCGCCACAGGGAAGGCGAAGAAGATCTACGCCAAGGAGGAGGAGTTGCACCTCGTTGAGGGCGACTATCCGGTTGGGAACGTCGTGCGTGGCTGGGGGCCACGTCCGGAGGGTGAGGATTGGCGCTACATCGAGCCCAAGATCCGCATCCCGGAGTACCGCATCGTCGTGAAGCCGGACGCGATTCTCAACTGGCCCGAGTTCCGTGAGGTCTTGGAGATCAAGACCGAGGGGATCGACGCCAAGGAGAAGCTCGACCCCGTGATGGGGGGAGCCCCGCGACCGCAGCACGTCGTCCAGGTCAACATCGAGATGTGGGCTGCCGGGCTCGAACAGGCGCGCATCCTCTACATCTTCAAGGGCGCCAAGGGCGTCCGTCCGTCGTTCGTCGAGCACGTCGTGCGCCGTGACGAGCGGCTCATCGAGAAGGTCAAGGCGCGCGCCCTGAAGTGCGTCGAGGCTGTGAGCGTCATCGAGCATATGAGCGACGAGCTGGTTGAGAAGGGGGTCTCCGACGAAGAGCGCTATGAGGCGCTCAGCAAGGCCGCCTATGCAGTTCCGAGGCTCTCCGATTGTCCGATGAAGTCCAAGGGCAAGGCTCGATACTGTGATGGTCGGGACGCGTGCTTCCCGAGCGGCTGGAAGAAGCTCGACAAGGAGCTGGGGCTTGCGTGATGGCGGATCTCGACGATGAGATCAAGCGTCTCACGGCCGAGCGCGACGAGCTGCGGGAGAAGCTGGAGATGGTGCGCAGGTCCGTAGACGCGCAATTTGCAACGGGCAGCGAGCCCAAGAAAACCTTGATCCGCATCCGCGGTTTTTTGAGGGAATGGGTAAAGGCGCAGAAGTGACCAAGAAGCAGGAGTGGCAGCCCGAGTTGTTCTCGCCGGAGCCGGTGAAGGTTGAATTCAGTGCGGTGGGGCTCGACCTGTCGCAGACTGCGAGCGGGATCGTCGTTCTCTCTCCGGAGGGGGATGTCTCTGACAAGAGGGTGGTGGGCTACGGTCTCAGCAAGGACGCCGATGAGAGGGCTCATGTCGAGCGTTACCTCTACATCGTTGGGGCGATCGTCGACATCATCAAGGCGATCGAGGGTCCGGTGAGGGTCGGAATTGAGGGGTACGCGTTCGGGACGGTGCGGAGCAAGAAGACTGGGCGCAGGTTCCAGTCCGCGTCTCAGACGGGGCTCGCTGAGCTTCGCGGGGCTGTGAAGACGCAGTTGTGGTTGGCCTGCGATCTGGTCGCTGATACTGTCGCTCCGTCCGAGGCAAGGCGCTCCGTGTTCGGCAAGGGGAACACGCCGAAGGCCAGCGTCAAGCCACTGTTGGAGAGTCGTGGGTTGATCTTTGGGGACGACAACGAGGCAGACGCCTATGTCGTCGCCGAGTGTTTGAGGCGCCGTTGAAGCGGCTGAATGACGAGAGGTGAAAAATGAGCAAGAAGGGTGAGAATCGTCCGGCTCCGAGCCGGGTAAATCTGAAGTCGGTAGACGGTGGCAAGGTCGAGGCAGATCTGAGTGTTGAGGAGATTCGGAAGAGGCTCCTCGATACCAGAAACTCCCTGGAGAATCAGACCTGGGAGTTTGCCGATCTCCTTTTCCAGACGTTCGACGGCGCGCTTTACCGGGCGTGGGGATACGCGACCTGGAACGACTACATCGAGAAGGAGCTGGACTTTGGGATGCGCAAGGTCGAGCAGTACATCTCTGCGGCAAAGTGGATGCGCCGGATGCCCGACAAGGCCCAGGAGTGGGCGCGTCAGATCGGGCCGAGCAAGCTGAGGCTGATCCTCACGAGCGTAACCCCCGAGAACGCCGCGGAGTGGCGCAAGAAGATCGAGGGCAAGAGCTACCGCGAGATCGAGGAGATGGTCCGCGACAAGGAAAGCTCCGCCAAAGACAAAGACAAAGACGAAGACATCGAGGACCCCCAAAAGACCAAGACGATGTCGTTCAAGCTCTTCCCGAAGCAGTTCAAGAACGTCCAGCAGGCCGTCGACATGGCCAAGAATATGGCCGAGTCAGACAAGACCGGACACGCGCTCGACCTCATAGCGACCGACTTCCTCGCCAGCAATGGCGGAATCGACACTGTTCAGGGCTACATCTCGCGCGTCGAGAGTGTGACCGGACTCAGGATCATCGCCTACGACGCCGTCGAGAACGCCGTGGTGTACGGAGGGGCGCTGATCGACGAGATGAACCGTGCAAGTGAGCAGACCGAGGAAGGCGAGCAGACCGAGGAAGGCTAGGGAAGGTCACCAAGCCAAGCAAGGTCACCAAGCCAAGACAAGCTAAGGAAAGGTCAGGGAGCCAAGGGAAGACCAGGGAAGGTCGGTGAAGGCCCAGGGAAGGGCTGAGAAGGCATGAGAAGGTCCAGGGAGGTCCAGGAAGGTACGGGACAGGTCTGCTGGGTAAGCTAGGCTTGCCGTATTTGGGGGGGGGATTGGTCGTTATCGTCGTTGTGTAGGTTTACCATCTGGCCGTGTTTTGTTTGCGTGTCGGATTCGCTCCGTGTTACAGATCTTGTTGCGAGAGACGGTCGCGTCTTACAGAAACGAGGTGGTTGAAGTGACACACGATAGCGCACGTCCAGATCCTCCTACTGGCGCCATTCCTGTCGGACCAGACACTCTTGGGGAGATCACGACAGAGCGGTTTCGCGGCAACCAGGGTGGTGGTGGTGGTGGTCATGTTTCGGTGGACACGGTTCTGAGGCTCGTATTCTGGGCAGTTCCAATCATCTTTACGGCTGGGACGCTGTTCTTCACGGTGAAGGCTATAGATCACCGTCAGACGCAGCACGAGGAGCACCTTCGTCAGCTTGACGGTAGGGCTTCGGATCTTGGGACCGAGCAGCGTGTCCTAGAGCAGCAGGTTTGTGCGATAGAGAAGAAGCAGGACAAGCTAATCGATAAGGTCGACACTCTCGACGAGAAACTCGACGAGCAGAGCGCTGATCTCGCTGCGATCAGGGAGAAGTTGAAGGTGCCGGTTCGCGGTGATGATTGAGCGCAGGTTGTAGAGATGGACGTTGGAGTTGAAGGTTGGATTTTGGTGCGGAGGTTGAGCGGCTGAAGGCCCTTGGTGTCACAGCGAGGCAGCTCATCTTGATCGATGACGTCCTCCTTCGTGCCGCCGTTGCGTGGCCCAATGTGAGCCGTGAGTTTGTGTCTGGCATCGAGGTTTCTGATGTCTGGGATCTCGTGTCATTTGATCCTTTCGAGTGGATGAGCCTTGCTGGTCTTCCGTCGCAGGTGTTCCGCTCCGTATTTCTCCGGTGTAAGCGGCTCAATTTGGTTTTTCCGGACGGTGAGATTCCCCGCGAGGTGGTTGCGCTCGCGAATCAGCGTGTGCGCGGGATGCTCGAACAGTGAGGTGAGAGATGGCGAAGGCTAAGTGTGAGCAGCGTGATGGTAGTTGGTGGCTTCCTGGGACGGACATCAAGGTTCTCGAAGCCTTGGCTCCTCTCATCGTTCCCCTCGACGAGGTCAAGCCGCGGACGCGCAACCCGAGAATCACGAAGGACCTGGAGGGGCTCATGGAGGGCATCCGGCGGTTCGGCTTCCGGATCCCGATCGTGGTCAACCGCGAGGACAACACGATCGAGGCCGGGCACAAGCGCTACGAGGCGATGGTCGCGCTTGGAGCCGAGCATATCCCGGTCGTTTGGGCTCAGGACGACCAGATCACCGCCGACGGCTTCACGCTCTCCGACAACCGCACCGCGGAGAAGACCGCGAAGTGGGACGACGACGTGCTCCAGGCTATCCTTAGGGATCTGGCGAGTGAGGACGCGCTTGTTGGTGTTGGCTTCGACGAGAAGGACATCAAACCGCCGAAGGACGACGCCGACAACCTCGGCGACATCGTTGACCTCGACAAGCTCCTCGAAGAGGTGGCGTTCAACGACGTGGTGCGCGACCCGGTATGGATCGTCGTGCGTGCCCCGGCCGGGAAGCGCGAGAAGATCGAAACGGCCATGCAGCGGCTCGTGGAGGACGAGGAGATCAAGGTCGAGCGCAGCTACGGTGAGGCGAAGTCATGAGGAAGCGCGACAGGGTTTACCGCTGCAGCTGGGACAAGGTCGACAACAGCTTCTCCGTGCTCAAGATCCACATGCGGAAGAAGTTCTTGCCGGAGAAGGCGCGTGTGCTCGATCTGTTCTGCGGCGAAGGGGAGATGTACCACGGCGCCTACAAGGGGAATGTCGAGGCGTACCACGGAGTGGACAAGAAGAAGATCCACGACAGCTCGATGTGCACGCTGGAGGACAACAAGGCGTGGCTCAAGACGCGCGACGCCGAAGGATACAACGTGTTCGACCTCGACGACTACGGTTCTCCGTGGACGCTCATCTACCTGTTGATGTCGAAGGTGACGGCCACCGAGATCACGCTCTTTGTCACCGACGGGACGCTCGTCAGGATGCGTCTCAGCGGGCAGCCGACGAAGATCGTGAGCGCCACAAGCAAGGTGCCGATGCGGATGAACGTGCCAGGTCTCTCGCGGTGGTACGAGGCGTGCTTCAAGACCATGCTCGCCGATGCGGCCGAGAGAAACGGCTACGAAATCGTGAGGATGGTCAAGGCCGACAACCGGGTGAAGGACTCGAACCGCATGTCCGTCTACTACTGGGCCATCAAACTGGCAAAGTTGACAAACGCTTGAAAGTGGTTACAATTTTGGAAGCTGCAAGTTGAATGCTGCCAGGAGGTGACCGATGCAGGCGATCTACGAGCCGAAGGGAAGAGCCCTCGAATACGCACCGTTGGCGTGCAACCTCTACCGAGGATGCGACCACAGTTGCGACTACTGCTACGCTCCGTCCGTGATCCGCGAGAAGGCCGACGAGTTCCACAGAAACGTGAGGCCGCGCAAGGGCATCTTGGACGCGCTGCGCAAGGATGCCGCGAGGCTGCGCGACGATCCACGTCACGTCCTCTTGTGCTTCACGTGCGACCCCTACTCGGCGGCGAACGAGGAGCACGGCCTCACGCGGAAGGCGATCGAGATCCTTCACGAGCACGGGCTCAACGTGGAGATCCTGTCTAAGGGCGGCAGGCGCGCGATGCAGGACTTCGACCTGCTCACTCCGGAAGACCGCGTGGCGGCCACGCTCACGCTCGTCGACGCTGCGGAGTCGCTCCGTCGTGAGCCCGGGGCCGCGTCACCCGAGGAGCGCTTCGAGTACCTGCGAGAGGCCAAGCGTCGAGGGTTCGTCACGTGGGCGAGCCTGGAGCCGGTGCTGGACGTCGAATCGGCCCTGGAGATCATCCGCCGCACGCACGAGTTCGTCGACCTCTTCAAGGTTGGCACGCTCAACCACAGGCCGGAGGGCAAGCTCATCGACTGGAAGACGTTCGGTCATAGGGCCGTCGAACTCATCGAGTCGTTTGGCAATGAATATTACATCAAGAATGATTTGCGGGAGAGGATGGGGATCTAGATGGCTAAGCAGACCAAGGATGGGGACAAGAAGGAGTCGAAGGAGCCGAAGAAGGCGAGGGAGCTGGAACGCGAGGCCAAGGCTATCTGGAAGTCCAGTGGCTGTGCTCGCGAGAGTAAGGCGTTTGCGCGTCTTCGTGAGATGAAGTGCTTCCCTGAGGTCCATTCGTTGATCGTCTCCGGGCATCCTGTCGCGAAGATTGCGCGCTATATCCAGCAGACCATGGGGGAGTACACCGACGTGGCGTTTGACAGTCTTCTGTCAGTGATAATGCGATATCGTGATTCTCTTCCACCTGGAGAGATCTTGGCGGTTCATGACCCGGCTTTTGTGGAGAAGGCGCGACAGGAGATGCGCGATGAGATGGAGAACATCCGCGCATTGGACCGTGTTGTCTCAATCATGGAGCTGAATTCTCAGATGCGGGCCGAGTCGGTGGTGCTCACGGGTATTCCGGACAGGACATTGCACCAAGAGTGCGAGTCGACGGCGAGAGTTATCAAGATGCGTCATGACGTCTCGATGGACATCGCGCTCTACGGGAAGAGCCGGGACCTCGGAAAGCTTCAGGTCAATCCGGCCATCTCGGAGATTCACAACCAGTTCGGAGACGTCGGCGTCAAGATAGCCAGTGATCACGAGCTGAACAGCCGGTTCCATTCAATCCTTGTGCGCTTGGCCCAGGCTTCGTCTTTGCCTTTGGCCGAGAGTATTGATATTCTCGGTTCTGAGGTGAACGGTTGTGATAGTTGAGAAGCGGAACGGTAGACGTCGGACTGTCTTAACAAGAGAAGAGATCGTAGAGCTGGCCGGGGAGCAGTTCGACACTCTTGATGACGACGTCAAAGAGTTCATGGTCCGGCAGGTCCAAGAGGCTTTGAAAACTCGGAGACTGAGATACTCTGAACTTGCAGTTCCCCTTCTCTACAAGCGCAATGTTGTCTCCATGAAGCAGTTCATGGAGGACGACTATTTCCTCGGCGAAGCGTGCCAGACCACGTATCCGAAGATCAAAGAAGATCTCATTGAGCTGTTCAATGGGAATTACCGAGAGGTTATCCTTTCTGGCTCGATCGGGCTTGACGCGCTTGTTCTTGAGTCGGATGGGGGGCTGCCGTCGTTGCGTGAGCGAATCGGCGTTTCTCGTGATGTGACGACCATTCGGCATGAGGGGGCTCCCTCGGTGTCGGCCACAGAGCCGGGCCATCATTCTGGTGTGAAGAGGGTTCGGCATCTGCGCCTAGCAAATGGGGCTGAGCTGTTGCTGACCCCGGATCACGAGGTGCAGGTGGTTCGGGGTGGCCGAATCGAATGGGTTGAAGCGCGGGAGATCGTCAAGGGGGACTTTGTGGCCCACCTTCGGCGATGGCGCGTGTATCCTTCTCGGGATGCCTCCGATGACCTTGTGAAGTTGCTTGCCTACTGGGCAACCGATGGTTCGTCGAGCAAGACGAGGGCTCGGTTCTGTGATGGCAACCCGGCGACATCTGTCGAGGTCATGTCTGTGTTGGAGCGCCTTGGCTTCGCTGGGAAGCGCGACCGTAAGGGAAAAAGCTGGGAGGTGAGCGTTCGTCGGGTGAAGACGTCTGGGTTCTTGGATCTGCTGAGGAACCACGCGCTGTTCGGGGCGAACACGAAGACGGTGTGTGTTCCCGATGTCGTGTGCCGGTGCCCAAATGGCAAGGTGGCCCTCTTTCTGAATCGTGTGTGGGCAGCGGAGGGGACTTGCTATACCGGGAACAAGAAGTCGCCGCCAAGGTTTTCGCTCGGGATGTCGTCGGAGAGGTTTGTCCGGCAGGTCCAGATGATGCTCCTGCGGTTTGGAGTCCAGGCACGAATTGGGCCGACGTGGTGGAAGCGGAACGGAAAGAGGACGAAGGGGTGGCATCTGGCGGTTAGCGGCGTTGATGATCTGGGGCGGTTCCTGTCGTCCATCGGGCCGATCCTTGGAAAGGAGAAGGCGTGCGCAGAGATCGCAAGATACTGTGTCGAAAAGGAGTCGAACACGAACGTTGATGTGGTTCCGATGACGGGAGGGGAGGCTAACGATTTGCTCATCGAGCATGGCGTTAGGCGCCCTGCCTCGTCGCCGTGGTGGTCACTGGCGACACGGCGGAATTCCTGTTTGTCTCGCAAGCTGTTCAGCGCTTTCCTTGAGGAGTTTGGCGAGTGCCCCGCGGTCGCTCGTCTGGCCGATCGATATCATGAGGATGTGGGGTTTTCGCGTGTTGTTGTGAACGAAGATGGTGGCGAAGTCGAGGTGGGGGACATCGGTGCGATTGATGGCCATCGGTTTGTAGCGAATGGGGTTGGGGTTCATAATTCCATAGGCTGGGGGAAGTGTCTGTCTGCATCGACGGAGTACTACGACCCGGCAGAGGGGAGGCGGTACACGGTCGGAGAGCGGTCGGGCCCGGTCAGCGTTGTGGCGCACCATGACGGTCGAGCGGTGGTAGCCGAGGGGCGGATTGAGTGCACGGGGATGAAGGTCATGGGCGATCTCGTGTTCGCGTCCGGCCGTCGTGTGCGAATGAGTCCCGACCATCCTGTCTTGACGCAGGAGGGGTTCGTCCCGGCTGGCGATCTGCGCGAGCAGCACCTCGTGGCAACCGTGCGGAGCGTGCCCGCACCATCGCTCCCGCTAATGGTCCCCGACGAGGAGGTAGAGTTCGTCGCCTTCATGTTGGCCGAGGGATCGTGCTCATCTGGCAACTGGACCTTCACGAACGCCGATGCCGCCGTGCTCACCCGCTTCTCGGATTGCGCGGTGGCGCTTCACGATGGGTGGAGCGAATCAGGCGTGACGGTGAAGGAATCCAAGGGCAAGATGCTGACGGTCTATCCGCGCGGGACCAAGCACATTCAGAGACGCTACGGCCTGTTCGGGACGAGCCACGAGAAGCGCGTTCCAGCCGAGTTCTACGGCCTCGATGATCGGCAGCTTGCCCTCTTTCTGAACCGGATCTGGGCGTGCGACGGGAGCCTGTACGTCGGCAGTCCCGCCAAGGTGGAGATCACCCTTGCGTCAGAGTCGTTCATCCGTGACTTGCAGTTTCTGTTGTTGAGGTTTGGTGTCCACGGACGGTCATGCAAGGTCAAGAAGCGGTACACGCACAACGGTGAGCGGCGCGAGTCGGATGCGTGGCGGCTCACTATAACATCCAAGGACGAGATCGCACGCTTCCTGGCGGCCGTCGGACCGGTGCTGTCCAAGGAGGCAGCGTGTGCGGAACTTGCGGAGATCGACACGTCGTGCAATCCGAATGTAGACGTGACGCCGGTCAACATCGAGGTGTTGAGGGACATTCGCCGTGAGGTTGGTCCGATTCTGCGCGGCCAGTACTGGCCTGGAATGCAGCCCGGCCAGCGGATGAGTGTCAAGCGGCTAGCTCGCGTGCGCGAGTTGTACGGGTTGCCGGAGAAATATAGGTGGTGGCCGGATGTGTTTTGGGATCGGGTGGTCGAGTACGAGGTGGGCACGGTGGCCGAGCCAGCCTATGACATCGAGGTGCCCAGCGTCGCCAACTTCGCGCCGTCTGGCATTGTTGTTCACAACACGACCTTCCTGAGCATCGCCCTTGCGCGCGTTCTGTACGAGCTGAGTTGCCTTTCGGAGCCACAGCTCACGTTTGGGTTGTCGCCGGGCTCGGAGATGGGAATCGTGCTCGTTTCGAAGAACCTGCCGCTTGCCAGACGTGTTCTCAAGACCGCGATCGACGACAAGCTGAAGCTGAGCCCCTATTTCCAGGAGCAGTGGACGCCGAAGATCGCTAGCGATGTGACCCATTTTCCGGACAACATCGTGATGACCATCGGCTCGTACCTGTCCGAGCGGTTGCTCGGCGTGAACGTGTTCGCTGGCGCAATGGACGAATGCTTGGGTAAAAAAGCGTTGTTAACCATCCGTAATGGTGTTACTTCTGTCCAGAAATCTGTCGCGGATCTGCTGTCAATGGGGTCAGCATGTCGCGATGGGTTGCTGGTCGAGGCGCTGGATCATGAGACTGGAAAGCGAGCATGGGTGCCGTTCAGGATGCGCAAGTCAACGGTGCAGCCGTTGGTGCGGATCGGGTCGCACGCGCGTGCGGTTGAATTGTCGCTTGAGCATCCAGTTTTGGTCCGGCGTGGCGACTGGCTGGTCTACGCGCCTGCCGGAGAGATCCGCGTAGGCGACGAAGCTGTCTGGAGGAGAAGCGATGCCGAAAAAGGGAGAGCACGCGTCGGAGGAGACGCGGAAGAAGATCTCGGATGCTGTCAAGGAGAGAACGGGGGAGAAGAACCCATTCTGGGGGAAGTCTCACTCGGAGGAGACGAAGGCGAAGATCCGAGAGGCAAAGCTGGGGAAGAAGCGCGGGCCTCACTCGGAGGAGACGAAGCGCAAGATCTCGGAAGCTCAGAAGGGGAGGAAGTTCAGCGAGGAGACGCGGCGCAAGATGAGCGAAGCGGCGAAGAGGCGAGCACAGAAGGGGGACATCGTGTTGCCGCCAGTTATGCACGGTCAGGACAACCCCATGTTTGGGAAGACGCACACCGAGGAGACGCGGGAGAAGTTGCGACGTGCTCAGTCGGGGAAGAAGGCGTCAAAGTCCACGCGCTGGAAGATGAGTCTGTCGCAGGAGGGGCGTCATCATTCAGAGGAAACGAAGGACGCCATTTCAGCGGGGAATGTCTCGGTCATCAAGGATCGCGTTCGCAAGCCCAAGTTCATCGTGAAGTCGCTGGACGGCGGGGACATTCCGTGCCGCACGATCCACGAGAAGAATCTTGCGGAACATCTGGTGAACCAGGATGGGGTCGTCAGCGTAGTTGGCGAGGACCAGATGGAGTTCGTTCCGTACATGATCGGCGGTCGACTGAGGCAGACGGTCGGGGACTTCTTGGTCACGCGCACAGACGGGACGAAGGTGCTCGTGGAGGGGAAGGCTGTGACTTGCTTTTACAAGGAGCGGGAACGAGCAAGACTGAACGCCTTGTGGAAGTGGTGCCAGGAAAACGGAGCACAATTCATCTTGGCCATCAACAGGCAGCCTGTTCCGAGTGTGTGGACCGGTCCGTTCGTGACGGAAGCGTTCATGGAGAGCGTGCGCGTTCGCAAGGTTCGATTCCGCACCATGCGGACGGTAGAGCCCTCGGCGGATGTCGACCCGAGTGTCTCGCAGTAGCGGATCTACCCCCGGAGTTCGTCCTTGCTCGCGTAGAGCGGGTCGACGTTCTCCCTCCTGAGCAGACCTACAGCATCGAGACGGCGTGTCAGACGTTTGTGGCTGACGGGTGCGTTGTCCACAACACCAACTTCGCGACATCGAACCGTGAGCAGATTCACAGGGCGTCTGGAGAGAGGGCTACGATCGCGCACTACGACATCGCGGAGAAGGTCTACACGACGCTGCTTCGTCGCATCAAGTCGCGGTTCCAGCGTTCCGGGGATCTCACGGGGATGATGATCTTGGCGTCGTCGGCGACGACCGAGGGAGGATTTACCGACAGGAGGATCAAGGAGGCTGGCAACGATCCGCAGTGTCTCGTACTCGATCATGCGTTGTGGGACGTCAAGCCGAGGTCTCAATTTGGCGTGAAGTGGTTCAGAGTACTGGCCGGTGGGGCGTCGCTTCGCTCGCGCATTCTTGGGGATGACGAGGAAATCCCGCAGGAATTCCTCAAAGAGAACAACGCGAAGATCATCGAGGTGCCCGAGGACTTCCGCTACGACTTCGAGCGCAACCTTCCGGACTCGCTGCGCGACATCGCAGGTCTGCCGACGCAGGCCATCACTGCGTTCCTGGAGCGTGTCGAGGCGATCGACAAGTGCGTTGTCGACCGAGACCATCCGTTCAGCGTTGACGAGTGGCAGTATGGTTCTCCGGGGCGCTTCGAGTGGGAGAAGATCTGCCTCATGGGGACGCGTCGTCTTCCCGGTGGCTACGAGGAGCAGGCGTGGAAGCCGATCAGGAATCCGCATCAGCCGAGGTGGATTCACGTGGACACGTCGTTGTCTGGGGACGCGACCGGCATGGCGATGGGACACATCGAGCGTTGGGTTGAGGTGGTGCGCCGAAACTCCGACGGGGATACCTATACCGATCTCGCTCCGTACGTTGTCATGGATCTCATGCTGCGCGTCATCCCGCCGCCGGGTGAGCAGATCTACCTTCCGGACGTTCGGCGCCTCATCTACGAGCTGGTCTCGCATGGTTTCACTGTATTTGGTTGCAGTTTCGATAGTTATCAAAGTGCGGAAATGCAGCAGAAGCTCCGTGCCAAGGGGCTCGTGGCGAAGGAGATTTCTGTTGACCGCACGACGGCCCCCTATGACGCGCTCAAGTCCGCCATCTACGAGGAGCGGCTGGAGATTTACCGGTACGAGGCGTTCATCTCCGAGTTGAAGGCTCTGGAGTATGACAGGGTGAAGGGCAAGGTGGATCACCCACTCGCGGGGTCCAAGGACGTGTCGGATGCGGTGGCAGGGGTTGTCTTCGGTCTCCAGGACGTGGCATCACGGTTGCCTTTGACCGGAGACGCGGGTAGAACTGTGAAGACGGAGGCTGATCAGTGGAAGTGGGTTTCTCAGCTTGTGCCTGCGGAAAATGTCGACCGAGAGACGGTCGAGCGTCAGCGTCAGGAAGACGAGAACATCATGCCGATGCCCTTCTTGATGGGGGATATTGAGGAATGAGCCTGCTTTCGCGCCTTGGGAACTGGTTCAAGAAGAGCGAGGCCCAGGATGCTGGGGAGGCGCGCGGATTTAGTGGCGAAAAGCCAACGTCTGTCGTGGTGGGGTCTGGGCCCGGTTACATGGGGGTTCAGGCGGACGGCAGTCTTCGTGGGCTTGGTTCGTTCCTGAATGTCGACCAGGATCTCATGCGGCGCTATGCCGACTATGAGAACATGGACGACGTGCCTGAGCTGTCCGCTGTTCTCGACATATACGCAGACGACTCCACTACGCCGGACACTGTACGTGGCCGTTCCATCTGGGCGGTGTCGAAGGACAAGGTCTATCGTGACATCGCCGACGACCTGCTACGGCGTCGGCTTCGCATCGAGAATGACATCTGGGGGGTCTCGCGTGCGTTGTGCAAGTACGGCAACGCCTTCGCTGAGATCGTGCTCGACGAGAATGGTGTCCAGAGTCTCAATTATTTGCCGCCGCCGACCATGCGTCGTGTGGAGGATGCCCGCGGGAATCTTGTTGGGTTTGTGCAAGATCCCAGGATGGCTTTCAGTCTTTCAGCCGAGCAGTTCGCTGCCTACATGAAGGACGAGAAGGGGCGCGAGAAGCTTAGTCAGGAGACGGGGCTCGTCATCTTCTATCCGTGGGAGGTTGTTCACTGGAGGATCCGGTCGAAGTTCATTTCTCCAGTCTACGGGTATGGCGTCCTCGATTCTGTGCGCGGCACGTGGAAGCGCCTGTGCTTGCTCGAAGACTCGGCGCTCATTTACAAGCTGACGCGGAGTCCGGGAAGATATGCGTTCTACGTTGACACTGCGGATCTTCCGCCACATCAGGCGATTGCATACGTTGATCAGGTCCGGCGTCGCTACAAGAAGAAGAAGGTCATCGACCAGAGCACGGGTCAGATCGAGTTTCGCAACAATGTCCTCAGCCCAGACGACGATTTCTGGGTTCCTACTCGTGGCGGTCGCGAGAGTACGAGAATTGAAACTGTGTCTGGTCCGGATTGGCAGTCGATGGAGGATATCCAGTATTTTCGGGAGAAGATGGTCTCTGGCACGAAGGTGCCGAAGGCGTATCTCGGTCTTGGTGATGCTGAGCCAACGAAGGCTTCGCTGGCGAACGAGGATGTTCGATTTGCCAGGACTGCGATGAGGATCCAGCGTGAAATCCGAAACGGGTTTCATAAGGTGGGTCGTGTCCATTTTGCGACGCTCAACATCGATCCAGACGTCGTGGATTGGAACTATGAGATGACGGTGCCATCGAGCATCTTCGAGCTGGCACAGATTGAAGTTCTTAACGCTCGGGCTGATCTCGCTGGGAGCATGAATGACTATCTCCCGCGTGAGGTCATCATGGAGCGCATACTCAAGTTCTCGAAGCAGGAGGCGGTCTTCTTCACCTCCGAAAAGGACGACGAAGACATCGCTGCGTTGGTGCGCGAGGCCGAAGCCCAGGAAAAGATTAAGCGGATCTATGGTCCTGAGGTGGCTGGTTTGGTCGGGGCGGCAGAAGGCGGCGACGGTGGGGATGTTTCTGAATCAGTGGATAAGCGTCTTGACATGATCATGGAGTCGCAGAAGAATGGTGAGCGAATGACGTCGCGGGCGCTTCGTTCTCTTGATGCGACGCAGAAGGCACTCTTGGAAGTGCGTCGACAGAGCAAGGTGGCGCTGAAATAGGAGGCGACGGATGCCGTATATCCGTGGATCAGAGATTGACGAGCGCTACCAGGGGAGCCTGGAGCAGAAGATACTTGCGGTGAAGGGCGCCGTTGAAGAGCAGCTCAGCAAGGGTGTCACCGTTCTTGCGACCCAACCCAACGTTTCCCTTGTCGTTGACGAAGACGGCCTTCTTCACGAGGCCAAGTTTCAGTTTGTGCGTGGTGAGGTGAAGGGGTTGGAGTTGTCTGAGTCTGATATCCCTGTCTACCAGGACGAGGACATGCCGGTTCACATCGCTGGTGAACTGCGGGATATCGTGGGCGACATCATGGAGGGGCGCGGGGTTGACCGCACGCGCGTGCGGGAGGTTTCTGCTCTTCTGGGGGATGATGACTATTGGCTTACGGACGTTATCGAGAAGCTCTCCGAGGCGGCGGGTGAGGATTCGGAGTGGTTTCAAATGTACGAGGCCAATCGGCACGAGATCCGGACGAAGCTGTACGGCCAGATTCGTGAGATGGAGTCTGTGGTACCGAAGACGCGTTACTCTAGGCTGCCGACGGGCAGGCTCTCCGAATTCGAGGGTGAGTTGCGCGAGTCGATGTCTGTTTTGGCAGGTATTGCCGGAGCAGTGGTTGACGATTTCGGTAACATGGTGTTCGATGAAGAGGATGAGTTCTTGTGCGCTGTTCGCCAATCGTTGATCGCTGAAGCGCAGGCCACAAAAAGCCTGCTCAGCAAGGCCGCAAAGTTGATGGCGTCAGAGGACATGCCACGGGCAGCGGAAGCACATGACGGTCTAGCTGAGCGGGCAAAAAAAATGGTGGTCGTGTCCGAATGGATCAAGACCAAGGCATTGCGATCAAATGAGGAGTAGGCGATGACTGGCAAGCGCGTCACCACGACACTGGAAGAGGACCTTCAGGCTCTGGGCATTTCCGGGATGGCCGGAGGCAATGTGGGTGGGATCATGGGTCTCACCGAGAGTGATGGCGGTGTGATGCCGTCTCTTGGTGCGAGCGTCCATGACGTTCAGCCGTTGTTCGAGAACGATGGTCGGCAGGACGCCGTCGAGGAGTGGATGGAGGTCCTTGGCGACGACTTCGACGAGATTCTTGCCGAGGCCAAGAAGGCCAAGAAGAAGGGCAAGAAGATGTCGAGCTTCGTGAAGGATCTGGCGAAGCGCAAGGACATCAAGGATCCTGAGGCACTGGCTGGGTGGCTCGCTCACTACAATCCACCCAACTGGGAGGACGTGGACGAGGACGGCGAGGAGATTGACGAGGATCACCCGATCGACGGCAGGTACGTGACGGTCGATCTTCTGGAGCGCGTGAAGGCGCTTCCGTTCGACTCGATGGACGAGGACATGTTCACCGACGTGATCGAGCATCTCAAGGAGAAATCCTTCCGGGATGACGCGGACGACGATCTCAAGGAGCTGGCCGAGGAAGTGGCGCTCATGCTCGTCGAGGGTCGGCGTCGCAAGCGGGTCCGTAAGGCGATGTCTCGTGGCAAGCAGACCAAGATGGTCTGTGGCGAGGGCAAGCACTGGGACGAGAGCAAGAAGGCGTGCGTTGTCGCTGGTGGCAAGTACAAGGCCAAGCGTCGCAAGAAGCAGCGCAAGGCTTCCAGGGGGCCGCAGAAGATGAAGCGCGAGCGTAGCCAGCGCAAGGTGAAGCGCATGGGGCTCAGCGCCAGCGACCAGACCTTCGCCGACAAGCTGGAGTCGCTGATCAGTGAGGATTTCGAGGCTGAGGAGCGCGAGTACACGGTCCGCGAGGAGATCGTCGAGCGCATCGATCGCAGCTTCGCGCTCTTTGCTGAGGAGTTCAATGACGAGCGCATCGACGATGTCTTCCTCGCGGTCATGGAGGACGTCGACGAGAAGGCCGACGCCGGTCTGTTGGCCGAGGATGAGGCCGACGATGAGCAGTTCCTCGTTGCCATCGCTCCGGCGCTCAAGCTCGTGCGTGAGTGTTACCAGCGTGTGGTCTCGGAGGACGAGGGTGGCGACGATGACGACGATGACTGGGGTGATGGCGCCGAGGACGGCGACCCTTTGGCGCGTCTGCGCGGCCTCTAGGCGAGGTCGCGCGTAAGAAGCGGCGGACCGGTACAAGGTCCGGGCGTTTGGAGTTGATAGGGTTTGAGTCGGGAAAGAAATCTGTCCGTCTTGACGGGAATAAGACGGATCGAAGGGTCTCTCCCGCTGCCAAGCGCAAGTCGGAGAGAAACCCAATTGCTCGAACACCGTATCGGCGACGGGCGTAGCAGAGAGGACGATAAGATGAGCAAGTCGCTTCTGATCGAGTCGACTCCACATGTCCAGCTCTCCCTTTTGGAGGGCACGGGGAGCAAGTCTATCGCTCGTGGTGAGTTTGGTCGTGTTGGCGTCCCGACCCAGAACGGGCGCGAGTATCCGAAGAACCTCATCGAGCGCGAGATCAAGCGTCTCTCCGAGGACCTTAAGAACCGCCGAGTGCTCGGCGAGCTGGATCATCCGGCGGACGGCAAGACGTCGCTCAAGCGCGTCTCCCACGTCATCACCAAGCTGTGGATCGAAGACGACGGCCGCGTCATGGGTGAGGCCGAAATCCTCAACACCGACATGGGGCGCCAGCTCAAGGCTCTCATCGAGGCGCAGGTCCAGGTCGGGGTCAGCTCCCGCGGGTTCGGCTCTACGAGGACCGTGCAGCGCGAGGGGAAGGCTGTGGAGGAGGTCGGAGATGACTACGTCCTCAAGACCTACGACTTCGTGTGTGACCCCGCGATGAAAAGTGCCTACCCCGATGTCTTCACCGAGGACGTCGACGACGAGCCGGGGGATCCGGCGAAGATGTTCCTCGAAGAGTTCCCGGAGGTTGCGAAGCAGCTCCAGGAGGACGCGCAGAGGGCCACTGATGATGCCAAGATTCAGCGGGCCGTTGATGCGGCCGTTGAGCGGACTCGGCGTGAGATGTCGGAGAAGTTCGAGCGGAATGTTGCCGATTCTCTGAAGGGTATGCGGGACGAGGTAGCTGGAAGTCTCCGGGAGGAGTTCGAGGCCGATCCGGAGATTGGTGGTGCGAGGGCTGTGCTTTCGCAGATTGCGGAGATGGTCGCGGTGTATCATGCGACGCCGGACGAGATCGCTGTGCGTGATGCGCTTAAGGCGAAGGACATCGAGCTGGCGCAGGCGACGGAGAGCCTGGAGGAGGCTCTTGATGCTGCCAAGCGCGCGACGTGCATGGTCCATATCGAGCGAGAAATCAGCGGCCATCCGATGGCTGTTTCGATCCGCAAGATGCTTGCGGGTCAGGTTTTCGAGAGTGTGGAGGACGCCGACGACAGGCTGAAGGCGGTCCTCGAAGATATTCCGGAGGGTCTTGTCGCTGCTAGCAGCGTGGATCCCGAGGAGGTTGTTTCTCTTCGCGAGGACGCGGAGAGAAGCATGGAAAGAGCTTCTCGTTTGGAGGAGAAGGTTGTTGGGTTGCAGAAAAAGTTGAATGAGGCGAAGCGGCTAGGTGAAGAGATCGAAGATGCCCGGCAAGATGCCGTGGCTCGTGCCGAGAAGGCCGAGCGGGATCTCTCTGATTTGCGGTCGAGGCTGAGGGACGCTGAGTCCGAGGCGAAGGCTGCGAACGAAGAGATCGAGCTGGTCAAGTATCGGTATGACAAGGTTGCAGGGTTGACGAATGGTCGAGCGTTGTTGCCCCTGACAGAGCGTTGCAAGACGCGGGGCGAGGTAGACAGGCTGGTGGAGCAGAGGGGTTCCTCTGCGTTCCAGGATGAGGGGCTGGCACAGGCGCGGTTGGGCGCCGCCGGGAGAGGGACACGGGGTTCCTCCTCGGAGTTGAGTGGCGACTTCCCGGAGGGGATTCAGAGCGGTCAGGGTGATCCGCTTTGGGAGTCTCTGGGGATGTCGATGGATCACATGGCCAAGCTCGTGGGCGAGTAGTCGCCCCGGAACGACAAGGAGACCAAAGTGGAAGCCGAAGCCAGACGCTATCTCTCTGAGCAGGGTGCGAGGACGGTTGTGGACCAGTCTTACACCAAGGCGTGTGTCGCCAAGTGGGACAAGCTCGTCGGGTCGATCCCGAACGAGTACAACAAGAAGGTCACGGCCGTTCTCCTGGAGAACGAGTCGTACCATCTCCAGCAGCTTGGGGAGCAGACGCTCTCCCAGAACACCGGCGAGTTCGTGAAGTACATCTTCCCGATCCTCCGGCGGGTGTTCCCGAATCTGATTGCCAATCAGCTTGTCTCGGTTCAGCCGATGTCCGCGCCCGTCGGCGGCATCTTCTACTACGAGTACAAGTACGGCAATCGCAAGGGCACGAAGATCCCGGTCCAGACCGGTATCGCGAACCAGCCGTACAGCCAGAACTACGAGGGCGAGCTGAATGCCGGGGATGACCTCGTGAAGGACTTCGGCAAGTACTACTCGTCCGAGTTCATCGACTACGACTGCCTTTGCACGCAGACCGGTGGTCTCGCGGCGCTGAGCAACGTCGCGGCCAACTGCCGTCTGCCCAACTGGGGCCCGATCCGTGCGCCGGGGACGGATGCGCAGCGGACGTTCTCCGTCCAGCTCTTCTACCGCGTTCTTGAGAACGCGGGCGTTGCCTTCCTCGACGGAATCGCCACGCTGGACCCGACCGGCGCGACGAACAACCTCACCGACAACTTCACCGGGGCTGTCGTGGGGACGTTCGATGTTGCCACGCGGGCGTGGACCCTCAACGCGGTGGACGAGACCGGCGTCGCGTCGACGTTCGAGAACAACACCGTGGTCTGGTCTCAGTACTACGTGAACTGGGAGTCCATCGGCACGAGTGCCGCGACGGCGGCTGACACGGTCCCGGAAATCTCTCTGGACATCCAGCTCCAGGAGGTGAAGGCCGAGAGCAGCAAGCTCAAGACCAGTTGGTCGATCGAGGCTGTCGATGATCTCCGGGCTCTCCACGGAATGGAGGCGGAGACTGAGCTGGTCTCGGGGATCTCCAACGAGCTGTCCCTGGAGGTGGATCGTCGGATCATCACCGATCTCGTGAATGGTGCAGGGCATTCCAACACCTACGCCTATGCTCCGGCGGTTCCGGGTGAGGTCGAGAGCATCCGGCAGATGATAACGGCGATTGCGTCGATGAGCGCGCGGATCCACAAGACCACGGGGCGGGCTCCGGCAAACTTCATCGTGTGTTCGACTGCGGTCCAGGCCCTTCTCGACCAGCTCTCGACCCACGGTGACTACGCCAGCATCGAGCAGGGCGTGCAGCCCACCTCCTACGGCCCGATGACGGCCAATTTCGGCGTGAGCCGGGTGGGCACGCTGCTGCGCAAGTGGGCCGTGTACGTTGATCCGTACATGGATGACGACAAGGTGCTCATCGGGCTCAAGGGGAACTCGTTCCTCGACGCGGGCTACGTGTACGCGCCTTACGTCCCGCTCCAGGTCACGCCGACGTTCTACAACCCGGACAACTTCAAGCTGTCCAAGGGTCTGCGGACGCGGTACGCGTCGAAGATGCTCCGTCGGGAGTACTACGGCGTGCTCACCGTGACCGGTCTGCCGACCGTGACCACCACCCTGCCGTAGCAGGTGAAGTGGGCGGCCTAGCCGCATGGTACCCATGGGCCGGGGCCTCGCTTGAAGGTCCCGGCCCTTTTTCTGAGGGGAGATGAAAAATGAAGTACGCAGCGACGAGAAAGCTAGGCCGCAGGATGCCGTTGGTCGGTTTTATGCGCGAAAAGCGCGAGAACGGGCAGATCATTACCCATCTCAGGGAAAGGGTGGTCGGTCCCGGAGACGTTTTTGAGACTGACGTGGATTTCGGCTCGTGGGTTGCGAGCGGTTATCTCACGGTCTTGAAGGAGAAGGTTGAGCCTGAGAAGGTTGAGCCTGAGAAGGTTGAGCCTGAGAAGGTTGAGCCTGAGAAGGTTGAGCCTGAGAAGGTTGAGCCTGAGAAGGTTGAGCCTGAGAGGGCGGAGCCTGAGAGAGCG
>Ga0180433_10003801_pt1 | contig 21890 bp, 18 predicted proteins | sample SS_ome_8_FD_132980 | JGI IMG/M metagenome (GOLD analysis project Ga0180433, IMG submission 132980) | Hypersaline lake sediment archaeal communities from the Salton Sea, California, USA - SS_1_D_1 metaG | ecosystem: Environmental > Aquatic > Non-marine Saline and Alkaline > Hypersaline >... | reverse complement strand
CGGGGTTATGGAAGGAAAGCGAGGAAGTGCAGGCACAAAAAATAGGGGAGACGCTTGAGGTTATCGGTTCTGATAAAATTACCGCCAGCAGTGAAAGGATAGAATTCGGAATGGATGGAATGGCTATTACTCTGGGAGGTATAGCAAAAGGATATGCCGTTGACAGGGCAATAGAAAAGATAAAAGAATATGGAATAAGGCAGTGTCTTGTAAATGCGGGAGGGGACATATACACGATGGGAGTAAAACCAGATGGAGAGAATTGGTCAGTAGAGCTGGAGAGCCCCGATAGCATAGAGGATAGTGAGAATATAGATACGGAGCCGATCGTCGTATTTTCTGTTACCGATAGGGCGATAACCACTTCAGGCGGTTATCACCGTTATTATGATGAAGATAAAGAAGCGCACCACATAATGGACCCGAGGTCAGGATATTCTGCAAATGTCTGCAAAAGCGTAACTGTAATAGCGGATAGCTGCACAGTTGCTGACATTCTTTCCACTTCTATCTTTGTCATGGGGTATGAAAGTGGGCTGGCCCTTGCAGGATCCCTTGATAATGTCGAGGCATATATTATAGATTCAGATGGAAAGATTTTTGAATCTTCCGGAATTTCAGAATATATTAAATAAAACTGGCAAAAATTTTTAGTGAAATAAATGAGGGTTATCATAAAAAAGAAAGGGTCATTCAGGGGGCTTTCTCTTCCTGAAAATAAGATTACTGCTGAAAAGTCAATAGAAGACATGCCTGTTCCTGAAGAGGTTACCATTCCCCTGGAGCAGAATATCGGTGCTCCATGCGAGCTTATAGTGGGAAAAGGGGACGAAGTTAAGGCCGGGCAAAAGATTGCCGATTCAAAAGGGTATGTTTCTGCCCCGATTCATTCATCCGTTTCTGGAAAACTATTAAAGGTAGTTAAGATAGTAAATCCGGTAACCAGCAAGATAATGGATGCTGCAGTGATAAAATCAGACGGCGGGGACTCATGGGTCGAATGTAAAAAGTTATTCAAAATGGGGGAATCAGACGATTATTTTGGCCTGAAGAAAATAATAGATGACATTGATAAAGAGGAAGCATTAAAAAAGATAAGAGAAGCGGGAATTGTCGGGTTGGGCGGTGCTACTTTTCCAACCCATGTCAAGCTCAAACCGCCTCCGGAGAAAAAAATTGACACTATTATTTTAAATGGATGCGAATGTGAACCTTTTATAACATCAGACCACAGGATTATGCTTGAAAACGGCAGCGAGGTACTGATGGGGCTTTATATAATAAGCAAGCTGCTTTCTCCTGAGAATGTTTACATAGGGATAGAAGATAACAAAAAAGATGCTATAGAGAATCTGGAGAAACTTATAGTTACTATGAATCTTGATGATTTGTTCAAAATAGTTTCTCTCAAATCAAGATATCCCATGGGAGCAGAAAAAACTCTTATAAAGACAATAACGGGCAGGGCTGTTCCGATAGGTGGGCTCCCGATGGATGTTGGGGTCGTAGTAAATAATGTTGCTACGGCTAAATCGATATACGAAGCCGTGATTGAAGAAAAACCACTTGTAGAAAGAATAGTCACAGTCACGGGTGTGGTAACAAATCCTAAAAACCTTAAAGTGAGGATTGGAACTTCTATTGAGCTGTTAATTGAAAAGTGCGGAGGATACAGAAGCGAATTTAATTCTATAATAGCCGGCGGACCAATGATGGGTATCTCCTTTGCCGGGACAGATTTCCCTGTAAACAAAGGAACAAACTGCATAATTGTAAAAAAAAGGAGGTTACAGGATGAGCAGAACTGTATAAACTGTGGAAGGTGCATAGATGCATGCCCGATGGATCTTATGCCGCTTGTTTATGTAAGGAATACAAAGAAGAAAAATTTTGAAACCTGCAGGGAATATTATATAGGCAATTGTATTGAATGCGGCTCCTGCGCATATGTCTGTCCTGCAAATATTCCTATTGTAGGGTATATAAAAACCTGTAAAAGCGAGCTGTTAAAAAAATAGTTGTGAGGAAGATAAGAAGAATTGGAAGCTAAAAGCGATAAAATTTTGATTTCTCATGCGCCTCATATATGGGGAGGTTTCTCCACCGGTAAGATAATGTATATGGTGGTGTTTGCCCTTCTTTTTCCTACGGCTGCCAGTATTTATTTCTTCGGATACTATGCATTTTATTTAATACTTATAAGTATCGTAACTGCTGTACTGACCGAGTTTGTTATAAAGAAACTCAGGAAGCGAAGATTTATAATGGATGGAAGCGCTGTAATTACAGGACTTCTTTTCGCGCTTACGCTTCCACCAAGATTGCCCCTGTGGATGGCTGCGCTGGGTTCATTTTTTGCGATAGCCATAGCAAAAGAAGCTTTTGGGGGGCTGGGCTATAATATATTTAATCCCGCCCTTGCAGGCAGGGCGTTTCTAACAATGTGTTTTTCAAGGGAAATGACCACCTGGGTTATGCCTCCTTATTTCAGCAGTGATGCTGTAACAGGTGCTACCCCGCTGGGAGAAAATTTTACCAATCAGGCGGATAAAATTTCCCTGTATAAGGATTTATTTTTTGGCAGCACCGGGGGTTCGCTGGGAGAGACATCGGCAATGCTTATATTGATTGGAGCATTGATACTTATAGTGTTCCGTATAATAGACTGGAGGATACCGCTATTCTATATAGGGGTTGTAGCCCTCGGTTCTTTACTGGTCGGCGAGGATGTATTATTCCAGGTTTTGGCCGGAGGTCTGATGATAGGGGCATTTTTCATGGCCACTGATTATGTGACTTCACCTGTAACAAGAAGGGGAAGAATAATATTTGCGGTAGGGCTTGGAATATTAACGGTGCTCTTCAGGAGTTTTAGTAATATGCCGGAGGGGGTTTCTTTCTCGATACTTATTATGAATGCTTTTGCTCCGCTTATTGATAAATATGTCAGGTTAAAGCCGTTCGGTTTTTATAAAAGAAGGAAAGATGCTTAAAAAAGTTTTTGAAAACAAAGCATATCCGGTTATTTTTCTGGCAGTAGTTGTCATAATTTCCGTAAGTTTACTGCTGTCTATAAGCAGCGTTACTTCGCCGGTACTGGAGATGAGAAAAACCGTGGAAACGAAAAATACCCTTGAAACTATTTTTCCTGAAATGAGTGGTTTTGAAATTGAAGATGAAATATATGTTATATATAGGGATGCGGAAAAAGCCGGCTATGCTTTCGAGGCTTCAGGTGACGGCTACAGCGGGAAGATTGAGATACTGGTGGGTCTGGATACCGGTTTTAAAATTAAGGGTATAGCTATTCTTTTACAGACTGAGACGCCGGGACTCGGAGCAAGGATAACCGAAACGTCTTTTATTGATCAGTTTAAAGATATGCCACTAAACGAAATTGCGCTTAAATCAGAAGGCGGTGGAATAGATGCCATAACGGGCGCTACCATAAGTTCAAGAGCTGTTGTGGATGCCATACATGATAGAATGGTCGAAGTTGTGGATAAGCTGGAAGAATAAAAATGGTTTTTTATTCATTATTTATTGATTAATGGAAGAGAATTAAATTAAATATTGATAGCAGCGAAGACATGGAGAAATTAGAAAAAGGTAATAGCTTGAAAAATTTTTGGAAGGAAATTTTAAAAGGGGTTATAATATCCAATCCTGTATTCATACTTGCCCTGGGGCTCTGTCCGACACTTGCTGTTACGAATAGCGTTAATAATGCTCTGGGCATGAGCGCAGGAGTTATATTTGTTCTTCTACTTTCGAATATCATAATTTCCGGTATCAGGAAAGTAACTCCTCCACTTGTCAGGATACCTGTTTTTATTGTTATAATAGCTACTTTCGTTACCATCTTGAGTCTTGTGTTTGAAGCATATTTTCCTCCACTTTATAAGTCACTCGGGATTTACCTGTCTCTCATTGTCGTGAATTGTATTATCCTGGGAAGGGCGGAAGCATTTGCTTCCAAAAATACGGTTCTTCTTTCCCTGGCTGATGGCATTGGAATCGGACTGGGCTTTAGCATGGCACTTATATTAATATCTTTTTTAAGGGAAATACTGGGGACGGGAGGTATCGAGATATTCGGCAGGCAGCTTTTTGAACTGCCGGGCCTGTCTTCATATCCGCTGGCTGTTTTTATTTCGCCCCCGGGAGCTTTCCTTGTAATAGGGATTCTTATGGCGATATTCAGGTTGACAGGGGTGATAAAAGATGAATAACCTTTTAACGATATTCATAGTAATGGCTTTTGTTAATAATTTCGTTCTGGTTAAATTTCTTGGCCTGTGCCCTTTTTTCGGGGTGTCTAAAAAATTATCAAATGCTTTCAGCATGGGTATAGCAGTAACCTTCGTCATGCTTCTGGCTTCGGTTTCTACATCAGTTATTTATAATTATATACTGGTGCCATACGGTGTTGAGTTCATGAATATCGTAATATATATTCTGGTGATAGCTTCCCTGGTTCAGATAGTGGAGTTGATAATCAAGAGGACAAATATAATACTTTATAACGCCCTCGGGATATATCTCCCATTAATAACTACCAACTGTGCTGTTCTGGGTATTACTCTTATAAATTCAGCCGAAAATTATTCGATTATTGAAAGCATTGTTAGCGCTCTGGGAGGAGGCGTTGGTTTCACACTGGTTCTTATAATAATGTCGGGTATAAGAGAAAAGCTGGATCTTTCCGACGCTCCAAAATCCATGAGGGGTCTGCCGGTAGCTTTTTTAACTGCAGCCCTTCTCGCAATGGCATTTATGGGATTTAACGGTATGGTGTAGAGCCGATGGAAGGTATAATATTGTTTTATTTTAATAATTTAGGATTGGTTATTAAATTATGAGTACTGGTTTAATTATAATAATCCTTAGCTCGATAGGGATTGCATGCGGAATATTGATATTTCTGGTAAACAGGTTTCTCCCGAAGGAACCGGAATCATTAAGAAGGGCCCAGGAAATTGAAAAATACCTGCCGGGAGCTAATTGCGGTGCCTGCGGATATCCGGGCTGTTTCGCATACGCACAGGCACTGGCAGAGGATAAGGATATTTTTCTTAAAAATCCATGTTCTATGACTCTGCAGGATCCGGTTATGCTCGAAAGGATTGAGAACGTACTTGGAATTAAAATAGATCCTTCGGCAATGCGGAAGAAAGCAGTGGTTCGTTGCTGGGGTGACCCGGATATGGTCGGGGATTATAAAAGCATAGAAACCTGCAGGGCAGCTTCAAAATTGGTTGGCGGTTTCAAGAAGTGTCCTTACGGCTGTCTTGGGCTGGGGGATTGCGTTGATGTCTGTCCTGTTGATGCTATATCTATTGACAGTGAAAGGCATGTGGCTGTAATAGATAAGGATAAGTGTACGGGATGCGGCCTGTGTGTTGAGGAATGCCCGATGAATGTAATAGAGCTTATACCTGCGGATTCGAAAATAGTTTTATTGTGCAGTTATGAATCCCTCAAAAACGTATCTGGCAGGAAGAGATGTGACAGGGGATGTATACATTGCAAGAAATGTTTTAAGGCATGCGAATATGGCGCGATAATCTGGAATGAAGAAAGAGCAGTTCCCGAGTTTGATAACGATAAGTGTACCCTCTGCGGGGAATGCGTAAAAGCATGTCCTACCAACAGTCTTGTAGAGATGTCTGAAATAGGCCTGAAGCTCAAAGAAGATGTTAAAGGCGAAAAGGAAAAAGAAGAAAACCTTGAGAAAGTTTAAGGGATTTTTTAGATTGCAATAAAAATTGGCCTTAATGAAGCCGGAATAATTTAGAGCTCAAAACTCCTGTAGCTGCCTTCCTTGAATTCTCTGCCTTTTTTTTCGAATAATCCTTTTATATGGTCATCCATGGTAAGGTAGATTACCTGCCATCCTTTTTTTGATATTTCCGCAAGCTTTTCTATGATAATTCCGCGCTTATCCCAGTCAGAGTGCTGGAATGCGTCATCGAGTATTAAGAATAGATTATCTCCTTTTAAAAGTTTTGAGGTAAAACCGATCCTTAAAGCGAGCATAACCTGCTCTACCGAGCCGGTGCTCAAATCCTTTATATTGAAGCTGTCATAGGGGTCTGAAACGATGAGGTCTTCATTTATGATGCTTAGATTGTCGTATCTCCGGGTAACGGCTTTGAGGGGACCGGTTACGACTCCCGAGCTTAATCCTTCTTTTATTTTCTCGTCTTCTTCACTGTGTAATTTACCAACAACTTTATGGACCGCAAGGCCGGCTATTATGCCGGCTGAGATATCTTTAAGTTCTTTTTCAATTTCATCTCTTTTATTCTGCAGGTTATTGATAAGTTCCTCCCAGCCAATGCCGGGGTCATCTCCGGTTTTATCACGGATTCTATCTTTTAGATTCTGGATCTTTTCTTCCTGGTCTTTTATTTCTTCACCGGTTTCTTCAAGCTCATCTTTAATTTTTTCATGTTCTTCACTGCTGTATTCGATGCCTGTATCTTCTGCAAGGTAGTCTTCTTCGTTTACATTCAATTTTGCCCGCTTGTCTTTATAATCATCAGCATCATTTTTTAAATCGGAGTTTTTCGCTTTGAGTTTTTTTATCACTTCCTCCCATTCGTTTTCGGCGGTTTCATTGCCGTAAAGATTTATTATTTTTTGGTTGATCTGGAAATGGGCATCCTTGAGTTTATCCTTAATCTGGCTAATCCGTCCTTCCAGTACGGAAATTTTGCTATAATATTCACCCTGTTCTTGAATGGTCGATTCCAGAAGAGGGATATCCGTAAGTTTTTTGCCGATTCTTTTTTTAAATTCCGAGCCGATTCTTTTTAACTCATCGCTTTGTGCCGCCTGCTTCATAAAACTACCGGTTTTTTTAAAATAAATGATCAGGAATATGATAAGAGCCAATAAAGACAATCCTGTAATTCCAAGCAGTAGCGACATAATCGAACCGGAATCATTTCTAAAAAGGAAAATTGCTGCCGTTAAAGAAGCTATTCCGGTGGCTGAAAATAATCCGCAGAGCACCGGAAGAAGCATCCCCGGGCTGTATGAAACTTTTGAAAAAAGCTCCCTGTAATAAGATAGTGCACTTTCAAGCCATTTATAATCTTTGCTTTTAAGAGACGCATCCTTTAAGTCTTTCTCGAGGTCCTGGATATCGTTTTGCATGCTTCTATAGAGCGACAGTTCTTTTTCTGTATCGGCTATCTCGTCGTAGGGAATACCTGATAGATCCGAATATAATTTTTTAATTTTCTCCGAGATTACATATGCAAGATGTTTTTTCGCCCTTTCAAGCTCTTCCAACCTACCAAGCAGGTTTTTTTCTTTCATGTGGTAGGTTTTTAATACTCCCTGCGCGAATCCTGATTCTATTTCTTCGAACAGGTTGTCGATTTTTTCAAGCGCGTTTCCGGCAAAGTGGTATTTTTTGCCCTCTCCTTTATTGTCGATCTCGATCTCGCCGCTCGTGATTTTAGCTTGCTTAATAGTCGCCTGAATATTGCTGTCAATCTTATCAAGGATGTTTATGCCTGAAAGCACTTCCTTTATAAGGAATTTACTTACACCGCCATTATCTTCAATCGCGGCTTCCCCGCCTTTTACTATCAGCAGCTTTGCCATGGAAGGAGGAAGGCCCCTGTCGCTTTTTTCCCAGTAATCTTCAAGCTTCTTCGGAGACCCAATGGTAAAATCGACAGGATTCTTATCAAGGCCGGTTAAGGTGACCTTGCCTTTGCCCCCGCTTCTTAGATAACTCCAGCGGCTGATATTCCTGAATAATGAGCGTATTATAAATTCAGTTAAGAAAGTTTTGCCTCTTTCGTTTTTGCTGTAGATAAGGTTGAACATTCCGAAAGATTCGTTAAATTTCTTGATTGGCCCAAGGTCTTTTACCGATATTCTGTCAATCCTGATTCCCATTTAAAATTCCCCGTATTTAAGATAATTCTTGCTTCTATTCCTTTAAGATTAAAGTAAGCGCCTTTTCCAGTATGTCTTCCCCTGATAGTATTTCGTTTTTTAGCTCAAGCCCGTCGATTTCATTTTTTATATTTTCTACAATAGCTATTTTTTCCGGGTCACTGAATAGCGAAACTTCCGTTAAATCCGGCTGCTCGTTGTTATAAAAAGAGAAATCTTTTAGCCCTGTTTTAATTGTTTCTAAAAGTTTCTTTTTATTCGATGTATAACCCTTAACCTTTAAACGGAGTCTTACCTTCGGAATGTCGTTTCCGGATATATCCCATTTTTCTATCATCCTGCTTACTTCTTTTTTTATATACTCGAATTCATTGGTTACGGGTAGCGATATTAAGCTTTCATTAAAGAATATAAGGTCGCTATCGATCTGCTTTTCTTTTATTTCAAGCGTTCCCGGGTTCAGAATTAAAAAGCTTCTTTTTCCGGTTTCGTTTATATCGAGTCCGCAGGGCGAGCCGGGATAATATACTTTGCCAAGGTGCGTTTTTTTATGGATATGTCCCAGGATAACCCTTGCAGGATTATAATATTGTATGTCGTTTCCGGTAAGGGGCATGTAAATGCCGGGCTCATAAGGGTTGGGCCTGCGCAGGCCTGCCGCATAATCGCCGTGTCCTATTAGAATCCATTTGCCGGTTAATTTTTCATAGTGTTCGGCAATTATTTCGCCCATTGAGCTTGCAGGAATATATGGTATGAAGAAAAAGCCAATGGAGTAGTTTTCCGGCATAAGTATTTCAGGCCTGCTGAAGATTTTTATATTCCTGGAAGTGAAATACTCCTCCTTTATGGAAGGGTCGTGGTTACCCGGGATTATGTAAAATTTTACGTTGCTTTTTTCATGTTCCAGTTTGTTGCAGAATTTATCGAAATCGGAGTAATTCTGGCTTTCCTTATCAAATAGGTCGCCTGCGATAATAAGGATATTGATATTTTCGGAGAGCATTCCATCAAGTATATTTGACAGAGCGTTCCATCTCTCAGGGGTTTCTTGCCTGGTCTTCAAATGTAAGTCTGCCGTGATCGCTATTTTCATTTTTAGTTCTTTCTAAAAGTTTTAGTTAGTTCAGATATTTTCCTTGCCATACCTGCAATACTTTAAAAGCCGGCATGTGGTGCATTTCGGGCTTTTAGCCAGGCATATTGTTCTTCCCAGTGCGATTATTCTATGGGAAAAGTAGCTCCAGCTCTCCTCCGGGATTATCTTCATAAGGTCAAATTCGATTTTTACAGGGTCATTATTTATAGTGAGACCGAGCCGGTATGAAATTCTCCTGACATGGGTATCCACTATTATTGCCTGCTTGCCGAATATATTGGCAAGTACCACATTGGCAGTTTTTCTTCCAACGCCATGCAGGGAAGTTAAATCCTCGATGTTATCAGGCATTACGCCATTGTACCTTTCAAGTATATCCCTCGAGCAGCTGATTATGCTTTTCGCTTTGTTCCTGAAAAAACCGGTAGATTTTATATCTTTCTGCAACTCTATTATGTCTGCACCTGCGAAATCTTCGACAGTTTTATATTTCTTAAAAAGTTCCGGTGTTACCTTATTTACGAGTTTATCAGTGCTCTGTGCGGAAAGGATCGTTGCAATAAGAAGCTGGTAAGCATACCTGTGCTTTAGTGAAGTTGAAACTGTTTCCGGATATTCCCTGCCCAGGATGTCGATTGTCTTTTTGATATTTTTTACGGCAGGTTCATATATGGTCCTGTATACAGTTTTTATCTCCCTGGTTTTTCTTTTTAATTCCATATCATTTTTTATTTTGGCCTGTTTTTTTCTCTTTTTTATTTTTAAGGTATTCACTTATTTTGTCAACGGAAAATGTGCTGGGAACATCCTTTTTTTCGAGCCAGCCCTTTCTGGCAATATTTACGCCGAATTTATAATCATCCAGCCCCTTTATACTGTGGGCATCCGGGTTTATGAAAATCTTAATTCCTTTTTCCTTTGCGTACTTGCACATTCTCCAGTCAAGGTCCATCCTGTAGGGGTTAGAATTTATCTCGATATCTACATCATTCTCTGCTGCTGCATTTATTATCCTTATAATGTCAGCCCTGTAAGGGTCCCTTGCCAGAAGGAGTCTACCCGTGGGATGGGCAAGGATGGTGGTAAATCTGTTTTTAATTGCTTTTATGATCCTATTTGTCATCTGCTCCTCGCTGAGGTTGAAATTGGAATGGATTGCAGCGATAATAAAATCGAACTTTTCAAGGATACTGTCTTTATAGTCAAGTTTACCATCAAGCAGGATATCTGATTCGATGCCCTTAAATACCCTGAATCCTGAAAACCTGGTGTTCATCTCATCTATCTCTTTTAAATATTTATCAATTTCTTTATCTTTTATCCCTCCTGCATAGGAGGCGGTTTTACTGTGGTCGCTTATACCGGCATACTGGAAGCCGTTTTCCTTCAGGTGTTTGCATATCTGCTCCAGGGTATTGTTGCCATCGCTATGGGTGGTATGGATGTGAAAAATCCCTTTTATATCTCTTTCTTCGATTAAATGGGGGAGCTTTTTATTTTTGCCTGCTTCGATTTCTCCATAGTTTTCCCTGAGTTCAGGTGGTATCCAGTCCATTGAAAAATAGTCGTATATATCTTTCTCATTGCTGCATTTAATTAGCCGGTTATTTTTATAAAGACCATATTCATTCATTTTTATATTATTTTTTTTCGCAGCTGTTCTCATGGCGGTATTATGCTCTTTGCTTCCGGTAAAATGTAGAAGGGCATAAGGGTACTGTTTATCATCGACAATCCTTATATCCACATTAATGCCAGACTTTAACCTGATGCTTGATTTCGTGTCGCCCTTCGCGATAATATCCTCTGCTTCATCAAGGCCGGTAAAGAAATCCATTACTTTTTCCGGATGGCTGCTGCTTGCCACTATGTCGATATCCTTGACGGTTTCCTTTTTCCTTCTGACGCTGCCTGCAAGACTGGACCTTATTGTATATTTGAAATCCTGTATTTTTTTGTTGATATCTTCTGCCTCTTTTATAACATTTGCATAAAGATATCTGCCCCTGTATTTTTTTAATACTTCTATTCCCTTAAGGATATTATCCTGTGTCTTTTTCCCGAAATTGGGTAAATCTACAAGGCGGTTTTCATTGCAGGCGTATTCCAGCTCTCCGACTGTGCTTATGCCAAGGTTATCATAGAGGTATTTTATTTTTTTGGGGCCCATTGAAGGGATTGACAGCATTTCTACAAGACCTGATGGAATGGATTTTTTAAGATCTTCATAGAATTTGAGTTTTTCCCTATCTATTAATTCCTTTATTCTTTCCGCGATATGGGACCCTATGCCTTTTATATCAGTAAGGTCCTTTATTCCTAAATTTTTATTTAAATCGATATCCGATGATTCAAAAGCGCGGGCTGCATTCTGGTAAGCCCTTATTTTAAATGAATTTTCATCCTTAAGCTCCAGAAAAACGCTTATGTCTTTTAATATTTTTATTATTTCTTCTTTATCCATAAGATAAGAAAGTGTTTTTAAATCGTTGCCTGTTTTAATTACTTCCTCCGGTCAACGGGACAAAGGCAACATCGCATAGTTTTATTTTTTTTATATTATTTTTGTTCTTAATCACTTTATATAAAACCTGAGACCAGCTTGAAGGGCCAACGGGAATAACCATAATTCCACCGTCTTTTAGCTGTTCTATGAATTTTTCCGGAATATGGTCGGGTGCCGCTGTCACGATTATCCTGTCGTAAGGAGCATATTCTTCCCATCCGAGGTACCCGTCGTGATTGCTCATTTTTATATTCCTGTAACCTGCCAGAAGATTTTTATTTCTGTTATATAGATAAGGAATTATTTCTACCGTGTACACCTCTTTTGCAAGCCCGGCAAGTACGGCTACCTGATAGCCCGAGCCGGTCCCTATTTCCAGGACTTTGTCTTTTCCTGTAAGTTCAAGGTTTTCCGTCATCAGGGCGACTATATACGGCTGCGATATTGTCTGCCCCGAACCGATTGGAAGCGGACTGTCGTCGTAAGCGGAATCAATGTATTTTTGGTCTACAAACATATGGCGTGGAACTTTTTTTAATGCTTCGATAACTCTTCCGTCTGAAATACCGCGTGCGATAATCTGCGTTTCGACCATGTTCTCCCTGAGTATTTGAAATTTATCGCTGCTGTCCCCGATTCTGGGATTTTTTGTTTCTTTCATAACCCGGAGTAATTCGTGATATAATATTTTGGTTTAAAAATAAGTACAGCAATATTATAGCATATAGGATATTGGAAAAATGATAAATTTTAAGCTTGCCGGCATCCTTACGGATATAGCAGAATTCAAAAAATCGGGAGAATCCCGAAAAGTCGATGTCCCCAATCTACTTGGTGCGTCAAGAACGATTATGGATACTCCGGAAGGAATTGATAAGATATATAAGAGTGGAAGAATTAAGGATTTGTACGGAGTGGAAGGGCCTGCCTTGGGTTATGCATTGGAATATTTAGAAAAGGGAAGTATCGGATTTTATGAAGAACTAAAATCCAGGTACGGCCAGGATTTAATAAAACTGGTAAGAATAAGCGGGCTGGGCAAAAGGAAAATGTTTAAAGTTTATGAAGCTTTAAAAGTAACAGGCCTTGAAGAGCTAAAAGAAAAACTTTCAGAAAATTTGGATAACAGGATTTACGGCATTATTGCGGAAGATATTTCCGGTTCCGGCAGAAGCAACCCCTTTTATATCGAAAGACTGAAAGACTCCGTAGATTATATGGAGAGCATAAGAGGCCTTTATCCTCGCTGGAGGGTTGAGCTCTGTGCTAATGAAATAAAAAATGCCCTTTTGAAGGCGAAAAGCATAGAAGAGGCAGTCGTGGTCGGGTCTTTAAGAAGGAAAAAACCTGCTGTCAGAGATATAGACATTCTTATACTCCCCGTCTTCAACGGCAATTCCCTTATTATGGGGGAGAGCGCGAAATTGCTGGATGAGCTTAAATCGCTCGATTTTATAAAGGGGCTTAAAGGCAGCGATACGAGGCAGGAAAGTATAAGTGCGAGGTTTGGGACCGTTTTTGGAATAGATGTGGAATTTATAGTAAGCAGCAGGAAAAATTGGGCATATGATATGTTATACACCACGGGGAGCAGAGAGCATATAAAGAAACTGGAGGAAGCGGCTCTCAGGAAAGGTTATGTAAAAGATGGCAGGATAGGGGTTGATGGTAATTTAGAAGATTATAAAAGCCGAAAAGAAACATTGCCTGATGGCGTTGGGCTGCCCTGTGAAGAAGGAATATATGGTATGCTTGGCCTTGAATATATCCCTCCCGAATTGAGGGAAGGGCGGGATGAAGTGGAGGTTTCAGAAAGAAATTTACTTCCTTTGCTTATCACAATGAATGATATAAAAGGTGACCTGCATGTTCATTCAGGATGGAGTGACGGCTCTCTTGAGATTGATGAATTGATTAAGAAGGCCAGGGAGCTTAACTATGAATACCTTGCAGTTACGGACCACTCGGTGAGCAATTATTACGGTAGGGGCCTGTCCAATGAGAGAGTCCTGGAAAAGATGAAATACATAAATAAACTAAAAACGGGATATAAGGATTTTCATATATTGATGGGTTCCGAGATAGACATTAAGCGGGCAGGGGAACTCGATTATCCTGAAAGCATAATCGAGAAGATGGAAATAGCCATTGGCTCAATGCACTCTTCCTACCTGAATTCAAAAACTGAAAATACCACCAGTGCCGTAAGAGCGGTTGGAAACAAGAATATTGATTTTATAGGGCATCCCACAGGTGCTTTTTTTGGCAACAGGGCTCCTTATTCTATAGATGTAGATTATTTAATTGAAGCAGCGGCAAGAAACGGTAAGGCACTGGAAATAAATTCATATCTTTTGAGGTTGGACCTTAATGAGCAAAATGCGAGGAAGGCAGCAAAGATGGGTGTTAAACTTGTTATAAATACGGACACGCATCGCCCGATAAATATGGATATGATTACCCTGGGAGTTGATGTTGCAAGAAGGGCCGGGCTTGAGAAAGAAGACATATTAAATACCCTTACTTTTGAAGAACTGATGGAATGGAAGGAAAAAAGGAATTGATTTTTTCCTGCAGGTTTTACCAGCTTTATGTTTTCTCTTACAGGGATTTGTTATTCTCGTAGTATCTAAAATCTAAAGATTTCCTTTTTTTTAAAATCAGGCATGAACAGGTCTTCTTCTTTATCGAATGATATATAATCCTGGGTATATCCATAGCTGAACCCTTTTCTTTCCGCATATTTTACTATTTCCAGGTACTCTTTTGCTGTAATCGTCCTGTTTAGCTCAGGATATCCGGCTGCCTTGTAGGTGGGCTGATACTGGGCCATGATGCTTAAATATACATTGGTAGATAATTCACGCTTGATAAAATCAAGCGTCTTCTTTACTCCTCCAATATTTTCAGGCATGACAAGAATCCTTATGAGTAGACCTTTTCTGGCTATTCCATCCTTATCAAGCTTGAGATTGCCAACCTGCCTGTACATCTCCTTTACCGACTGCTGGTTATAATGGGTATATTCTCTGACATGGGAATATTTTCTTGCTTTTTCATCGTCGCTATAGCGCATGTCAGGCATATAGATATCAATAGCTCCATCAAGCATCTTTATGATTTCAGGGTTGTCATATCCTCCTGTGTTAAAAACCATAGGAATTGAGAGGCCTTTCAACCTGGCGTGATACAGCGCCTTTATTATAAAGGGGGTCCAGATAGTCGGCGAAACCAGGTTGATGTTGTGGCAACCGGAATTTTCAAGGTAGAGCATAGTCCGTACAAGCTCCGGTATGCTGTATTCCCTGCCTTCCCGCTCCTGGCTGATCTGGTAGTTCTGGCAGTATACGCATTTCATATTGCAATATGAAAAAAAGATGGTTCCAGACCCCTTGCTTCCTGAAATAGGAGGTTCTTCCCCGTGATGGGGCAGGGCAGCAGAGATTACCGGCTTATAGCCGGCAGAGCATAGCCCCTTTTCTCCTCTGCTCCTGTTTACTTTGCACATGTGGGGGCATATGTCACAACTATTAAGTTTTTCGTCAAGCAATCTGGAAAGTTCCAATAATTTCATGTTAATAAAATTGTTATGGTTAGATAAAATCCTGATTAGATAATGATGGGTTTAGGATATAATAATTTTACTTTTTATTGAATAATCCCTTTTTTTCGGCCACTTTTAGTTTTTCTTTATCTGTAATGCTTTTTATGTAACTGTAAACTTTCTCGATAATCTCCGGTTTTTTCTTTAGTAAATTTTCAATTTTGTAAATCCTGTATTCCATAAAATATTCCGGGGAAATACCAAGACCTTTAGAAATCAATTCAATGGTCGATATGGGAGGATGGCTCTTTCTTTTTTTGAGCTTGCTAAAATAACTGTAATTAAGATTTGTTTTACCGGCAAGACTTCTAAGTTTTGCTTTCTTTTCTTTTATTATATCTTCCAGTGCGCTTCCGAATTGTTTGTTGGAATACATCATATATACATAATATGTTAAATATATTTAAATCATTATAGCATTTTTACATTCTAATATATCGAGACCAGTTCTATAAGCATTTTAGTCAAAAACAAGTTGACAATTGTATCAACCCAAATTATAAATTATTTATACACAAACGGGTTGGATAATAATAGTCTTATAGAATTGTAATAAACATAATAATATAGTGATGTATTACGGGGCTATTTATTATATAATATAGTGCAATAAAAAATGGTATGGAGCAGGATAAACAGGTTAGTTTAGGAAGGTGATTGAGGTAGTTAGGAACAAACCGGAATCGAGTGGTAAAAAAAGTCTGTGGGGGACAAAAAAAGACGAAGCGTTTTTTAAGGATATAGTAGAAAATGCTAAGGATATAATATACAGGTTCAAAGTTTTTCCTGAACCGGAATGCGAATATATAAGCCCCTCGGTAAAAAGAAAACTTGGTTATAGCCCCGAAGAGTATTATGCAGATCCTGATTTTATTTATAAAACAATACATCCGGACTATGCGGGTGTTGTCAGGGATATACATACTGGAAATTTTGACTTTTCTAAACCAGCTGAAATCTGTTATATGCACAGAAATGGCAGTCTGGTGTGGTGCGAAGACACTATGACCCCGTTCTATAACAGCTATGGCGAGCTCATTGCCATAGAAGGCATTCTGCATGATATTTCAGAGAGAAAAGAAGTGGAAAAGCGCCTTTCTTATTTATCTTTTCATGACAGTCTTACAGATTTGTATAACAGGGCATATTTCGAGGAAGAGTTAAAGAGACTTGATACCGAGAGGCAGATACCTTCGAGCATTATTATGGGAGATATAAACGGGTTAAAAATAATAAATGACGCATTTGGCCATAAAGAGGGAGACGAGATACTAAAAAGCTGCGCGGACGTTCTAAGAAAATGCTGCAGGGCTGAAGATATAATCGCAAGGTGGGGAGGAGACGAATTCTCGATAATTCTTCCCGGAACAACGAAAGAAGTGGCGATGGAGGTTATAAATAGGGTCAGGGAAAATTCTACGAGAATTACAAGCGCGAAAATACCTCTGAGCATATCACTGGGAGTGTCTACCAGGAGTAGCGTAGATAAGAAATTCTCCCTGGTTATAAAGGAAGCAGAAGACAATATGTACAGGCAAAAGCTTGCCGAAGCGAAGAGCATCATAGGTTCGATAATATCATCTATTAAAAAAACTTTGTTTGAAAAGAGCATTAAGAGTGAAAAGCATACGAAAAAGATAAGAGAAATGGCCATTAAGCTCGGGAAGTCAATAGACCTGTCGTCATCCGATATGGAGGAGTTATCCATGCTTGCAACCATGCATGATATAGGGAAGGTGGCAATTCTTGATATAATTCTAAATAAAAAAGAAAATCTCAGCAAAAAGGAGTGGGATACCATAAAGCGCCACCCTGAAATTGGCTACAGAATTGCACTTTCCTCAAAACAGCTTTCGAGCATAGCCAAATATATATTGACTGTTCATGAATGGTGGAACGGGAAGGGCTATCCGCAGGGCCTAAAAGGGGAGGACATACATGTTCTTTCCAGGATAATAGCCATAACAGACGCCTATGAGGTTATGATAACAGGGCGTCCATATAAAGAAGCTATAACCAGGGAAGAAGCGATAGCAGAGCTTAAAAGATCCAGCGGAACACAATTTGATCCCTACCTTGTTGATAAATTTGTAGATGTACTGAATAGCAGCGGCCATTAACATAAAAAATCAGGTTTTTTTATCCTATTATTTTCCTGTATACCTCTATATATTCTTTTACCATCCTCTCCTGTGAGAATTTTTTTTCGACCGTCTCTCTGCAGATTGTTCTTGAAATATTCTCTATATCCTCGAGCTTAGCGACCATTTCTTCTACATCAGACACAATAAAACCATTCCTGCCATCCTGGATAATTTCAGGCATGGAACCTCTTCTGAATGCAAGGACAGGAGTACCACACGCCATCGATTCAATAATGCTTAAGCCAAACGGTTCATCAAAATTAATAGGGTGCAGCAGTGCGAAGGCATTCATTAAGATCTGGTTTCTCTCATGGGGTTCAACAGAGCCGATATAGGTAATATTATTGTTAAGATAGGGTTTAACATATTTCTCGTAGTATGATTTATCCTGGATAATTCCTGCAATAATCAGTTTCATTTTTACTTTTTTTGCAACCTTTATAGCTTCCCATGTACCCTTATCGGGATGTATCCTGCCAAAATATAGTAGATAATCTCCAGGGTTCTCATTCAGGGTGAAATTATCCATATCTATGCCGTGATAAATTGTTCTTATATAATCAAGTTCGGGACTCCTATCCGCATTGCTTATCGAAACGTAGTGGACTGTTTTATTATATTTCTTGTAAACGGGTAAAATTTCCGGTGACGAAAAACCATGAATTGTTGTAACAATAGGGGTTTTTATCAACCTGCTGTATGTCAGCGGCAGGAAGTCAAAGTTGTTATGTATGATGTCATATTCATCTGCCTGTTCCATTATTTCCGATATGTGAAGGCATTCCCAGACTTTGGGGTTTATATCGCTTTCCTCGTAGGGCGTTTTGCATATGCTCCTTAGCTTTGCTTTAGTTATCGAATCGCCTGTTGCATATAAGGTAACATCTATTTTTTTCTTAGCAAGTCCCTCGGTGATAAGGGATACAACTCTCTCCCATGGGCCATAATGCCTTGGCGGCGTTCTCCATGCGATCGGCGAAAGTATAGCGACTTTCATTCCTTATTTGCCTCCCTGTTATTGCTTTTTCGTGTGAGTAAAAAAGTAACCGGACCCATCCGGTTAAATGCCCGATTTCCAACTGGCATATTATAATTATACTACTTAACCTATTTTCTTGCGTGGCAATTTGCGTTTATTTATCAAATAAAAACAACACGTACCGAATAATAATTTATACTCCGGTGAGATAATTATGACAGTTCTCTATTTATAAGTATCTTCTGTAGATATTTTGTCCAAACAAATTAAAGTGCTTTTTAAAAAAACTTTAAAAAGTGACTTGACAAAGTTAAACATATAGGTTATAAATAAGTTAAACAGGGGGCAAAATGGATTTGACTTAAAATTCAGTCTAATTTATCAAAAAATAATCTTGGGAGGGTTTAAATGCAAGAGAGAATAAAAGTGCTGTTTGTAGGCGAGACATGGTTCGTACTCAAGATGCATATTAAGGGATTTGACACGATTCATCTTGGAGGTTACGAAGATTTTGGAGTCTATTTCTTAAAGCAAATGGAAAAATTCGAAGATGTAGAAATAGAACACATGCCAAATCATATTGCATTAACTTCTTTCCCTAAAACACTTGAAGAAATGAACAAATATGATGTGATTATTTCAAGTGACTGTGGCAAAAATACGCTTCAGCTCTATCCTGATATGTTTAAGGTTCCAATGGGACCTGACAGACTCGAAGTTATCAGGGAATATGTTGAGAAAGGAAAGTCGTACATTATGGTAGGAGGGTGGGCGTCTTTCCAGGGAGAAAAGGCAGTTGCTGGCTATCACGGCACGCCGATAGAAGAAATACTTCCAGTAGAGATAAGCCCTATTGATGACCGTGAAGAAAAGCCGCAGGGCTGTGCCCCGGAGATTATAAAACAAGAACATCCTGTTTTTAAAAACGTAAGTAAAGATTGGCCTGTGTTCCTTGGATATAACAAAGTAACTGCAAAGAAAGATGCAGATTTACTGGCGGAAATAAACGGGGACCCGTTTATAGCCGTAGGAAATTACGGAAAAGGGAAAACTATGGCTTTTACATCCGATTTTTCAAAACACTGGGGAACTTCATTTATTACCTGGGAATCATATGGCGAGTTCTGGCATAATGTTTTGCTCTGGCTTTCAGGGAAAATGTAATATACGGGTTTTTATGTAAAGCTGGTTATAGAAGCTTTTAATATGTAAAAGCCGTAATTTTTCAGGTTATTTTTATCGTATTGTTATCAATAATATTAATTGCAACTGGTAATAAGATGACTATATTTCAAAGGATATTTATTTCAAACCTGGTTTTCATATTTATTTTTTATTGTTTTGACCTGGATTCAATTTTATTTATTTTTAAAAGTCTAAATTGATAAAAATATAGGTTCATTTTTAAGTTATAAGAGTTGTCTGATTCATTAGTTAAACAGTGATGCGGAGGTCACTTATTACAGATAATTGCAGCAGTAATATGGAAGGAGGTGTTTGGTTAGTTTAAAAGATAAATATTCTTATTAAGAAGAGGGATTTGGCTTTAGCTTTTAAGAAGCTGAAATCAAAGCAGGTAATTATTACAAACAGACCTAGGAGATTAAAAAGGAGGGAAGACGATGAGAAAATATACAGTTTTACTTCTTGCAGTAGTATTTGTTCTGTCAATGGTGTTTATGAGCATTGGCTGTAAAGAAGAAACAGGAGACGGTGTTGAGGCAGCTGACGCTGATGCTGATGCAGACGCTGATGCTGATGCAGACGCCGATGCTGACGCTGATGCTGATACTGATGTAGAAGAAGAAGTTAAGGGTGATTTGATTGTTTATCATTGGTGGACTGCAGGTGGTGAAAAAGAAGCCATCGATGCTCTTTTTGCTGCTTTTCTGAAGAAATATCCGGATGTTAAAATAGTAGAAAATCCTGTAGCCGGTGGTGGTGGAGACGTTCTGAGAGCTCAGATTAAAACGATGATTATGGCAGGTGATCCACCAGACACATTCCAGATAACCTATGGAACAGGAATGATAAAATCATTTGTAAGCGTTCTTCAGCCGATTAATGATATACTTGCAGATTTTAATGTTCCGCAGGATGTTCTTGATTGGGGGACTATAGATGGTAACATGTATGGTGTTCCTGTAAACGTTATGCAGAATAATAATCTATGGTATAACATTAGCGTTGTTGAAGATGCAGGTGTCGAGATGCCTATAGAATCAGTCGACGACCTGTATGCAGCATGTGAGAAAATCAAGGATGCAGGATATACTCCAATTGCTGTTGGCTCCGGCTCAGGGCAGGATTTCTGGCTTGGCACGTTTTTTGAAGCAATAGTATCTGGTTTGCCAGGCGGTCCTGATGCTCTGGTAGATCTATACAATGGCGAGATCAAGCCATCGGAAAGCGAAGTTTTGAAAGATGGTCTTGAAGTTATGGCCGAGCTTGTAGATAAAGGATATATTAACTCCGATTATGGTGCGCTGACCTGGGATCAGGCAGGACAGCTTCTTTCCACAGGTGAAGCTGCATTCTTCGTAATGGGGGACTGGACAAAAGGTCTCTTTGACGCAGCTGGCCTGGCAGCGAATGTGGACTATGGATATCAGAGTTTTCCTGGAGCAACTGCATTTGTAGGACATTCAGACTGTTTCGTTCTTCCTGATGGTGTAGACAGTATAGTTGCTACTAAATGGCTGGAATTTCTGACTACAGCAGAGGCCGAAACAGCATTTTGTCCTATTAAGGGCGCAACACCTCCAAGACTGGATGCACCTATTGAAGGCATCTATGATGAGGTTTCAATAGAGATAATGGACAAGTTCAGGGATTCAAGTGTAATTAAAATCCAGTCGCAGTTTGGTGGTCCACCGGAAGCTTACCTGTCATCATTCGGTACAGCTTTCAGTGAGTTTATGCTTAATCCGGTAGTTAACGATGATACATTGGCCAGATTTGATAGTGCTTTTGATGAAGTGTTCTCTGAGTAGTGATAAGTGAGAAAAGGGGAAGATAGGCCTGTGCCCAATAGGCCTATCTTCCAGTATGAGATTAGAAGGAAAATAGATGAAAAGAAGATTGGAATTATTATTTTTTCTTACGCCTGCCCTGCTGTTGGTTGCACTGTTCGTTTATGGGTTCATAGGTTGGAGTTTCCAGGCATCTCAAATGGATTGGAGAGATGTTGGCTCTGTCGGGAATTATATAGGATTAGGAAATTATATAACGCTGTTTTCAAAGGATGTTACATTTAAAACGACCCTTTTAAACACGATAAGACTGAGTGCAATCTTTGTAGGGGTAACAATTCCAATGGGATTGCTGTTGGCGATATTGCTTGATTTTAATATAGTCGCGAAGAAATTTTTCAGGTTGATTTTTTTACTGCCTTTATCGTTTTCATTTGTAGCTTCCGCATCTATGTGGGTGTGGATGTTCTCGCCGCAGGTCGGTGTGATAAATTCACTTTTAAATCTGGTTGGCCTCCAGTCCTTTGCACAACCCTGGATTACTTCGAGCGCACAGTCTCTTGTATGCATTGCTATAGTATATATATGGCAGTTTTCGGGATTTTCCACGCTGGTATATTATGCAGGAATTAGCGGAGTCTCCGAGGATATCAGGGAAGCAGCCCG
>Ga0180433_10003800_pt1 | contig 21890 bp, 17 predicted proteins | sample SS_ome_8_FD_132980 | JGI IMG/M metagenome (GOLD analysis project Ga0180433, IMG submission 132980) | Hypersaline lake sediment archaeal communities from the Salton Sea, California, USA - SS_1_D_1 metaG | ecosystem: Environmental > Aquatic > Non-marine Saline and Alkaline > Hypersaline >... | reverse complement strand
TGGGGGTCAAAACGGACGGCACTGTGGTCGCCGCGGGCTACAAAGGTGGCGGGCAGGGCGACGTGGAAGATTGGAGGAACATCGTCCAGGTTGCTGCAGGCTACGGTCACACGGTGGGGCTCAGGTCTGACGGCATCGTCGTGGCGGCCGGGTACAAAGGCCTTGGACAAAGCGACGTCCAGCACTGGGATGATATCGTGCAGGTCGCTGCCGGAAGCTACCATACTGTAGGGCTTAAGGCCGACGGCACTGTGGTTGCTGTAGGAGACAATGCCTACGGGCAGTGTGACGTCGGGGACTGGGTGGGTGTTGTCAGAGTGGCCGCGGGCTATGATTACACGGTGGGTCTTAAGGCTGATGGGAGTGTGGTTGCCATCGGGAACAACAACTATGGACAGTGCGACGTCGGTAGCTGGAATGATATGGTCGGGATTGCCGCAGGTGGCTGGCACACGGTAGGAGTCAGAAATGACGGGACGGTGATCGCCGCGGGGAGGGATTACTACGGACAGTGTGAGGTTAGTGGCTGGAGCGAGATCGAGGATGTTGGTGCGGCTTATGGTCACACCGTGGGTCGTAAGTTCGACGGGACGGTGATGGCTGTGGGATGGAATGGCTATGGGCAATGTGATGTCGGTAACTGGACTGACATCACCGAGGTCGCTTCAGGACATGCACATACGGTGGGATGCAAGTCCGACGGCACCGCGGTCGCCGTGGGATGGAATGGGTATGGGCAATGTGATGTCGGTAACTGGACTGATATCGTCAAGGTGAGTGCCGGCGCCAGGCACACTTTAGGCCTTGGAAGCAACGGGAATGTGGTGGCTGTGGGAGACAATCAGTTCCAGCAGTGCGATGTTGGTAACTGGACGGACATCATTCAGGTCGCCGCAGGTAGCTCTCATACCGTAGGCCTTAAGGCTGACGGCACGGTGGTGGCCGCAGGTGACAACGAATACGGGCAACGCGAGGTCGGGGACTGGTCCAACATCATTCAGATTGCCGTGGCTGGCTACAGTACGGTCGGGCTGGAGTCCGACGGTACTGTAGTTGCCACAGGATATGATCTCTATGGGCAGTCCGATGTGGGGGGCTGGGCGGATATCGTTCAAGTCGCTGCAGGCGGTCATCATACGGTGGGGCTAAAGCCCGATGGTACTGTGGTTACAGTTGGACGCGATGCTGGCGGGCAACGCGCGGCAAAGAATTGGACCGGTATTGTCCAGGTGGCGGCGGGTGGGACTCATACAGTGGGGCTCAAATCTGATAGGGCGGTCGTAGCCGCCGGTCCTGGTGTCGAGCTTGCCAAATGGGGCCTGGGAGTAGTTGAGCATGGTCTTACCATTGCCAGCAGTGCTGGCGGCTCCGTTACTACCCCTGGTGAGGGAGTCTTCACGTACACCGGCGGGGTAGCGCTCAGGTTGGTTGCCGAGCCCGAACCCGGCTACCGCTTCGTCAACTGGGCCGGTGATGTGAACACCGTTGCCAACATCAAGGCCGCCACGACCATCATTACAATGCGTGGCGATTATGCCATAACGGCTGCCTTTGAGCGGGCGGTGGGTGAGGCCCTTATCCTCGGGATTGTAGCGGCGGTGGTGGCAGCTGGACTGGTCGTCTTCTTCGTGCTCAGGAAACGGGCCGCCGGTACGAGAAGAGGGGCCCGAAAGCGAGGCGCCCGGAAAGCAGGAAGATGAATTGGGCGTTATCAAGAGGTGAATTCCTCCAAGGCTCTTAGCTCCGTGGCTGCGAAAGCTTAACCGTATCTTAACATTTCTGTGGTATGCTTCATGCAACAGGAGGTGGCACAAGGAAACGTAGCTGTCCAGTCTGTTGTCTTGATCCCCACGAGTTCCGGGATTTGACGTGTCCATGAGAGAGGATTAAAATATGGGCCTCTGCGGACTTCAAGTCTGCCAGGCGAAGCAATTCTAAATTTGACACCATACACGAAGAACGTAAGCGGAAGGAGGTGGTGAACAGCTTTTCCTACAGAAGTGTATCCAAAATAGTAGAACCGCGATGAGTGGAAGGAGGGATGCCTATGGTTTGATAATTCAGTGACAGGTTAGACTTCTGGTAAGTTCTTAAAAGGAGGAGAAACAGTGAAGAATCGAATACTTTTTGTCTCACTAGCGGTAGTACTGGCTGCTGGCCTCGGTCTTGTTGGCTGTGGCGGCCCCACACCTGAGCCAGAAGGTCCGGAAACAGTCATGGTGGGAATGGCCAGAGACCTTAACGAAGATTTGGTCTTCTTTGAGTGTAATGCCGCCGGCCCGGTTGTAAGGTGGTTTGTCGACAAGGTCAATTGCGAAGGTGGGGTCCATCTGAGCGAATATGACACGGACACCGAGGATTGGTATGCAGACATAGAATTGGTGGTCCGCGACTTCAGCCTCGCTACCTGGGACATAGGCACTGTGACCCAGGGGTTGATCGATGACGGGGCTGATTTCATATGGGGCGGTCCGGCCACCGACACCATCTATACTCAAGCTCCCATCTGTAACGCAGCAGCGGTACCATTGATCACCCTCGAGGGTGGTGCCAGCAAGATGGTCTGGGAGCATGAGAGCTACCTGGACGTATGGCCTTATGTATGGGTTACCCTGAGCTTCGCCAACTGGTATGAGATCCCTGTTCTGTACGGGATGATAGACGCCGAGGTAGACACGCCGACAGCGTACTGTACCTACATCGGACAGGCTGGCGCCGAGCACGGCCTGGAATACTTCCAGGAAACCGAGAACCAGTTTGGTGCAGAGAATGTCATTGACGCCGGCGCTCATGCATATACTTTGGATAGTGAGGCCGCGAACACAATAATCCAGAGTGCGAAGAGTGCTCTGAACACCACACCGTATGACATCTTCTGTGCGTGGACCTATCCCTGGAATGTGGCCGAGCTTATTGGAGCATGTATAGCCAACGACTTCAACCCGCCGGCTATCGCATTCGGACCGGGCGGCAACTTCGAAAGTTACAGCAGCGTTTACTTCGGCCCCATGATGGAAGGAATACTGTCCTTCACGATGGCCAATAACAAGACCGAAGTTGCAGTTGGGACGCCGACCATGACCATGGACGAGCTGTATGACGCAATTGCGGCCCAGATAGAGGACGACTGGGCAAATGTCTCTCACTGTCCCCAAGGGGAAGGTTTTACCAGTGGATATGACCAGCTCGACTGGTGGGGCCACCCCTGCTACGCAGCAGCACTGGAGATGTGGAAGTATGCTGTAGAGGAGGTTGGCGATGTTGACGGAGCCGAGGTAAGGAATGTCCTCGCCTCTTACACGCCCGCCGACCCTGCTACTACCGTCTTCGGGGACACCTGGTACGCGGTATTCCCAGAAGCCGGAGGTAACTCTACGCTCCGCACCGGTGGTGGAGTCATGGACTATCTATGTCACACCGGTGAGATTGGTCAGTGGCAAAGCGGAATCTTCGAGACGGTAGGCTATGATGGCATTACCGGGGATCTTCCGAACTACGACGTCACAGCGGACTTCGTGTTCCCCATGACTGACCAGTGGACATGGCTCTTGGACTAGAACTCTAGATCGATAGTGAGGAGTCTAGTATAAGTATACAAGACAGGCTGTCTAGAATAGGCAGGGGAAGATAGTCTTCCGTGGAGTGCCTTTCTGGGCAGCCTGTCCTTGCGTGCCAACCGAAGTAAATACGCACAAGAAGCCGGCTTATGATTGAGAGAGTTCCACAGCTAATCATGTACGGGATATTGCAGGGCGGCGTCTATGGCTTGCTAGCTATGGGCCTGACCTTGCAGTATGGTGTTTGCCGGGTGTTGAACATCACTCATGGCGAATTCGTGATGCTGGGTGCTATGCTGACCTATACCCTGTATACAGGCTTCGATATCAATCCACTGTTGGCACCGGTCATCATCGGTCCTCTGTTGTTTGCTGTCGGTTTTCTGCTTCAACTGACTCTGTTCAAGGGCCTTAAAGACCGGGCGCCTTCGCTGCCTGCCTTCGAGGGCAATGCGTTGCTGGCAGCCTTTGGTCTCATGTACATCATCATTTACGTAGCCCAGATAAGATGGGGCGCTACGGCGGTCCCTTCCCGGTATTTGACCGACAAAATATCTTTCTTGGGTATGGACCTCTTCGTCAACCAGATTGTGACCTTCGTTGTGGCTGCGGTGCTGGGTGTGGCCGTTTACCTCTTTCTCACTCGCTCCCGGTTGGGTAGAGCGATCAGGGCGACGGCTGAAGACCCGGCTACGGCTGGACTGATGGGGGTTAATACCAAAATGGTGCTGGCTTTGGCTTTCGGTCTGGGTGCCCTGCTGGCTGGTGTTGCCGGCACCCTGATAAGCACGAAGGTCCAGGTCCGCACAAACATAGGTTTTTCAAATACGGTGATCGCTCTCATTGTGGTTGTCCTGGGAGGATTGGGAAGCGTGCCGGGCAGTTTTGTTGCGGGAATCTTGATCGGCATTGTCTCCATGCTGGTTGTTGGCTTATGGGAACCGGTTCTTACTGTCCCGGTTTACTATGCAATCCTCATGATCCTGCTGCTGGTGAGGCCGGCAGGCATTTTGGGGAAGAAGTAATGAAATGGATATAGCCAGACTATTTGGCACACATAGGAAGTGGCTCTTGGTGGGACTTGTCGTCTTCATCCTGGCCTTCGTAGTCACCTTTCCTTTGTATGCCGTGACATATGATGTCCGGGTGCTGACTACCGTTCTCATGTACGTTGTTATGGCGGTGAGCTGGGCTATGTTTTCCGGTACCACCGGTTACATGTCATTAGCGCCGGCGGCGTTTTTCGGCGTCGGTATATATAGTGTGGCCCTACTCCAGAATAGTCTGCCTTTCCCCCTTATCATACTTGTCGGCGGTCTGGTGGCCTTTGCATTTGCCCTGCCCGTCGGTCTGGTAACCCTGAGGCTGAAGGGCATATATTTTGCCATTTTCACCTTCGGACTGGTTGTATTCACCAGCGAGATTGTCCAGTACCTGGAGACCAAACTATGGGGCAAGCATGGTCAGGCAATCCTCCCCATAGATAACCAGATTCTTCTTTACGTTATGCTTGGCCTGGCGGTGGTGACTGTGCTGGCCGTCTATTTCATCAGGCGCTCCAGATACGGCCTGGCCTTGACGAGTATCGGAGGGAACGAGGAAGCTGCGGAACATATGGGCGTCAACACTACTATGGTGAAGGTTCTCTTCTTCGCGGTCAGCGCCTTTTTCATGGGCGCAGCCGGAGTAGTCACGGCCCCTACGCTTCTATATATAAACGCCAATATTGCCTTTAGTCTGTTCTATTCTTTCATGCCAATCTTGATGGCCGTCTTTGGCGGTATGGCAGAGCTCTACGGCCCGGTGGTAGGAGCGGTGGTTTTCGGCTACTTAGAAACAACGCTGAGGGCCCAGTTGCACAGCTACTTCATGTTGGGTTTCGGGATTATACTGGTGCTGGTTATCCTGTTTCTGCCCAACGGAATAGTAGGCCTCGTACCGACGGTGCAAGATAAGCTGAGGGGGCTTATGCAGAGAATCCGGAAAGGAGGCGAAGCGGAGCAACATGCCAATACTTGAAGGGCAAGGCGTAACCAAGTATTTTGGAGGATTGGCGGCAGTATCCAATGTTGACTTCCATGTGGACCGAGGGGAAATCGTGGGACTGATCGGCCCCAACGGAGCTGGTAAGACAACCCTGTTTAATCTAGTATCGGCAGCTTTTCCTATTAGTTCGGGAGAAATAAGGTTCAAAGGCCGGAAGCTCAGCGGCTTGAAGGCCCATCAAATCTGCCAGATGGGCATTGCCAGGACGTTTCAAGAGACTGAAGTCTTCGGCAATATGCCGGTGCTTCAAAATGTGTTGGTGGGTGCGTTTTTCGGCGGTTCGAACCGTGTATCAGCGACGGATGCCGGCAAGGAAGCCAGCAAAGCATTAGAATTTGTGGGATTGTCGGCAATGGCTGCGACCCCGGTCAAGGATTTGACTCTGGTCAACCAGAAGCAGGTTGAAGTAGCCAGAGCGCTGGCCACCAGGCCAGAGTTATTGCTGCTTGATGAGCTTATGGCTGGTCTAAACCCCACAGAAGTAGGCGAGGCTATGAAGCTGGTAAACAGGATTCGGGGTGAAGGAATTACCGTCTTCATGGTTGAGCATGTCATGCAGGCAATCATGGGCGTATGCGGACGGATTATGGTGCTCCACCACGGCGAGAAAATTGCTGAAGGCACATGCAACGAGGTTTCCTGTAACAAGACAGTGATCGAGATCTACCTGGGGGAGGAAGCCCGTGCTTGAAGTCAGTAATCTGGATGTCTTCTACGGCAAGTCTCAGGCCTTACGAGGCGTTTCGTTAAGAGTAGATGACGGTGAAATAGTGGCTCTGGTCGGTGCTAACGGCGCCGGCAAAACAACCTTACTCAATACTATATCCGGTCTGCTTCGGCCGTCCGCAGGTAGTGTCGAGTTTCTTGGCCAGAGAATAGATAGAATGGCACCGCACAAAATTATGGGACTGGGTATTTGCCAGATACCTGAGGGCAGGAGACTCTTTACGGACATGACAGTACAGGATAACCTGGAGATGGGTGCGTATACCTCGCAAGCCTGGAAACGGAGGAAGGAAACGCTTGAGGAGGTCTACCAGATTTTCCCGGTACTGAAAGACAGGCGGAAGCAATCAGCGAAGAAACTGAGCGGTGGGGAGGGACAAATGGTGGCCATCGGCCGGGGCTTGATGTCCAACCCCAGACTGTGCATGTTTGATGAGCCATCGTATGGCCTGGCACCGAGATTACTATCGGGGGTTCTCGAGACTATCAGGCACCTGCGTGAGGAAGGAATCACCATCTTCCTGGTGGAGCAGAATGTGCGACAGACGCTTGAGACAGCCGACCGCGCGTACGTGCTGGAAAACGGGCAGGTTGTTTTGGAAGGAACAGGCAAGGACCTTCTACAAAATGACCTGGTAAGGAAGGCGTACTTGGGGCTCTAACTTGATTGGGGTATGCTCCGAAGCCAAGGGCGCGGCTTCTTTTCACGAAGATCAAGAAGAGCATCTGATATTGTCATTATGAGGAGTCCCGATGTACTGGGACGATGAAGAATCTCTCAAATTGTTCGTTCCGCTCGGAATGACAACAAGGGATTACAGAGTAATTTCCGTTCTGGAATGTATTGGTAGCTACGAAGTACCCTGGATTAGGGGGGTATCAGAGGGCGTGCAGAAAAGCAAGGAGGTAAGATATGGCAAGAGGTTATATGGGGAAGGTTCTGTTTGCAGACCTCTCTAAGAATCAACTGAAGGATGAGCCGCTCGACGAGAACCTGTGCCGCCAGTTCATCGGAGGCTATGGTATCGGTGCCAGGATCCTGTTCAGTCGACAGAAGGCTGGCGTTGACCCACTGGGGCCGGACAATACGCTGGGCATGCTTACCGGTCCGTTTACGGGCACGTCTGCGCTCTCGGGTACAAGGTACACAGTGGTGGGAAAATCACCCTTGACCAATGGCTGGGGCGACGCCAATTCCGGCGGTTACTTTGGTGCCTTCTTGAAGTTCGCCGGCTACGACGCTGTGTTCTTCACAGGTATATCGGCAAAACCAGTCTACCTCTTTATTAACAATGGTAAGGCTGAGCTGAGGGATGCTGCCCATATATGGGGCAAGGACACTCGCCAGACCGAAGAGATACTGAAATCTGAATTGGGCAAGGATGTGGAGGTGGCCTGCATCGGACCATCGGGTGAGAATCGCTCTCTTATCTCGGCGGTGATGAATAGGACCAGGACCGCGGCCCGTTCAGGCCTGGGTGCCGTGATGGGCTCGAAGAAGCTCAAGGCAGTGGCGGTAAAGGGCGACATAAAGGTTCCCGTGGCCGATGAAAAAAGGACTAAGGAATTGAGGAAGAAATGGCAGGCTGAACTCGGGGGGCATATTGTCTGGTTAAAGCCGTTCGGCACACCTTTTCTGGTCGATATCGGCGTCCAGACCGGCGATTCGCCAGTCAAGAACTGGACAGGCGTCGGGGTTATCGACTTCCCGGAATTCCAGTCTCTGGCCAAAGAGGCCGTGGTTGAGCGTACGGAGAAGAAGTATGCCTGTTATATGTGTCCCATCGGGTGCGGTGGGTACATGAAGGCTGGGACCGGGGAGCACAAGTATCCGGCCGGTGCCCGGAGACCGGAATATGAAACGACGGCCATGTTTGGCACCAATTGTCTTAATAACAACCTCGAATCGGTAATCAAGGCAGGTGATATTTGCGATCGCTATGGGATTGATACCATCTCGGCGGGTGCTGCTATTGCCATGGCCATCGAATGCTACGAGAAGGGGCTTATCACCAGGGCAGACACCGATGGCATCGAAATGACCTGGGGCAATGACAAAGCCATTGTTGCCATGACCGAGAAATTGGCCAGGAGGGAAGGTTTCGGCGCCGTGCTAGCCGATGGCGTGAAGATGGCGGCGGAGAAGATCGGCAAAGGGGCCGAGGAATATGCGATACATGTCGGGGGGCAGGAGCTTCCGGCACATGACCCGAAGCACGCATTCTACTTTGCCACCGGCTACAGGCTAGATCCGACTCCGGGTCGGCATTTTGTGGGTTCAGAGTTGTCGGATGCACCGGAATATCCTTCAGGACTGCTGCCCGAATTCGATTTGAAGTCGTTTTCCGGCAGGGGACAAGCGCGCAGACTGGGCAGCAATTTCCATCACGTGGTAGTCTGTAGCGGGACGTGCCTGTTCGTGTTCTGGGCTTTTCCCAATGTGGAGCCTATCGCTGAATTCATGCGGGCGGTTACCGGCTGGGATGTAACCAATGACGAGTTACTTAAGACGGGGGAGAGAATTGCCAATATCCGGCAAGCTTTCAATATCCGGGAGGGGATAAACCCGCTTGAGTTTGACGTTCCTGACAGGGTACTGGGCAAACCGCCGTTAGAGGAAGGGCCGGTGGCTGGAGTGACGGTTGACGAGGATACCTTGATCAGAGAATTCCTCACAGCCATGGATTGGGACCTCAAGACAGCCAGGCCTGGCAAGAAGAAACTGCTGGAACTGGGGTTGGAGGATGTGGCCCGGGAACTCCACCCCTAGTTGGGACGGATTGGCTGGGAACAAGTGCGGGCAATAACGTTTTCTTCGGCGTACGGGAGACCCGAAGCCGCGGTTGTCTATATCATAATGTGCCCGCCGTTTACGAGGATGACCTGGCCTGTGATTAAGTCCGAGTCCTCTGAGGCCAGGAACACCGCAGCCCCCGCTACGTCTTCTGCCTCTACACGCCGTTTTATCATTTGAGCGGCCACAACACTATCAAACAACTGCTCACTACCTTCGTGGGCGAGACTCGCTTCCGTAGCTGCCAGGCCGGGAGCGATGGCATTCACGTTGATGCCGGAAGGGCCTAGGGCAGCAGCCAAGGCCTGGGTCAATGAGTAGATGGCTGCCTTGGTCAGTGCATAAGGCACAAACCACTGGGAGTCTGGGGATTTGAAGACATCGGATGCAATATTGATAATCTTACCCCGGCCTTGCTTTGTCATAAGGGGGGCTATTGCCTTACACACCAGCCAATTCCCCCGTACGTTGACGGTGAACATCCGGTCCCACTCTTCCACCGTCCAGGCGTCCCAGGGTTTTGGACTTACTCCATAATATATGGCAGCATTATTGACCAAGATGTCCACCTTACCGTACTGCTGCGTGACCTTTTCTGCTATCTTCTTGCCGGCGTCCTCGCGGGATATATCGGCCTCCATGATCGTTACTTCCCCGCCTTTGGCTTTCACCTCATTGACTGTACCTTGAGCCCTTTCGAGACTAGTGGTAGTCAATAGCAGTTTAGCTCCTTCCCCGGCAAACCTCAGGGCAAAGACCTTCCCAAAACCGCGGCTACACCCGGTTACAATGGCGACCTTGTCCTTCAGTGCTTGTGACATATCTCCCTCCTTCTGATGTCTCACTCTATATGATTTCAATTCTGCGATCGTTTTGGGACAGGAGGGCCCCGGCAGGGACACTCAAGCTGTGCCCTCCGTTCCGCCCACATAGCCTCTTGCATTCCCTTTTTCAAATTCATCCAGGATGATTTGCGTAGCCAACTTAGCGGTTTCCATAATGACGCAGCCTTTTGTGATTCCCAGGAACTCCGCACCTGTATCATCGCGGGTTAAGTCCCATGCTTTGCCAAAGAACTTCCTCTGGATATCCTTACAGAGCAGGGAATTATATTTATCATAGTACGTACTCAGAAGACTGCTGCGAACGATATAGCAGTTCTCGCGGAAACGTGCCTCATTGAAAGTCTCGCGTTGCATTCCCAGAGCCAGGCCGATTGCCAGAGAACCGCTCGCTACGGCAGCGCAGGTGCCATCTCCACTCAAGCCGACACCGCCGGTGAGAACGCATATTCCGGGGAAAAACCTGTCTTCCATGTCCATCGGGATGATCTCCAACCCTCCCCACCTCAAGGCATCGAGTATTGCCAGGAACGTACACTGGCCGCAGCCCTTGTACTTTGCTTCATATTCTGTGGCCAGCTGCTCTGCTTTCGTGATGATCTCGTCCTTAGTCCTTTTGAGCTTGACCATGGTTACCTGGCCTCTGTTCCTGGGCTGGCACGCATTGTATCATGAGTGGGCGGCTTACCGCCAACTCGTGGCCAATCGGCGAGGCATATCTGGAAATGCCTCTCTGCCCCTGTTATAATCCCTTTTGGCAAAGGCTCCGGTTAGGGCTAGTGGATGCCAGAGTCCAATACAGATCAAGGAGGTAAGAGAATATGGCGAAAAGTCTGGTTAATGCGTTAGCTGATTTGAAGGAACAAGAGGCCCTCAGCATTGTCCAGGACAAGCTTAAGGCCGAGGAAGACCCGCTCAAGATACTGGACGAAGCCAGGAAGGGCATGGAGATTGTGGGTCAGCGATTTGCCAGCAGCGAGTATTTTATACCTGACCTGGTGTATTCTGGCGAAATACTGAAAGCCGTGACCGAAATGGTTAAGCCCAAGCTGACCGGGACCGTAGAGAGCAAGAAGCTGGGCAAGATTGTCTTCGGTACTGTCGCCGGGGATATACATGACATCGGCAAGGACATCGTTGTGTTTATGCTCGATGTTAACGGCTTCGAGATTTACGACCTGGGCGTGGATGTCCCGGCGCAGAAGTTTGTGGAAAAGATAAAGGAGACCGGTGCCCCTGTGGTCGGCCTGAGCGGTTTCTTGACGCTGGCTTTTGATTCCATGAAACAGACCATAGATGCTATTAAGGCGGCCGGCCTCAGAGACAAGGTGAAGGTCATGATCGGCGGAGGCCAGATTACTGAAGAGGTGAAAGACTATACCGGCGCTGATGCCTATGGCAAAGACGCCATGGCCGGAGTTACCCTGGCGAAGAAATGGGCAGGGGCAAAATAACCACTCGGCAGATAATATGCAGGAGGCGATGAATATGGAAAAGCAATGGGATGAGATGTCAGCAGATGAAAAACAGGAGGAGCTCTTTGCCAAGTGGATGTCGCCCAAGGACCCTCAAGGGAATGACCTCAAATTCCAGAGCCCCCAGGCTGAGAAGGCTTACAGGGAGAGGATCACCAGGATAAAAGACGCCATTCAGATGAAGAAGTCACCCGACCGGGTGCCCGTCTTTGTGATTCCCAGCTTCTTCCCGGTCTATAATGCCGGGTTTACCCCTCGAGAAGCGCTGTACGACTACGAGAAGTGCTGCACAGCATTCAAGAAACTCGTAACGGACTTTGAACCCGATGTGCAAATTGGAGCAGTTGCGCCTGGCCCGGGAAAAGTATATGACATCCTTGATTACAGGCTATATTCCTGGCCCGGCCACGGGGTTTCCCCTGAGCAATCATATCAAGCCAACGAAGGCGAATACATGAAGGCAGATGAATACGATGCCTTGATCGATGACCCTTCCGACTTCTTCACCCATACCTATCTGCCGCGAGTATTCGGCGCCTTAGAAGGTTTCAAGGTGCTGCCCACTCTCACCGGTATACTTGAAATATACGGGGTTGCCGCTAATTTTATCCCTTATGGACTACCGCCCGTTCAGGCTACCTACAAGGCTCTTTTTGAGGCCGGCGCCGAAGCCCTGAAATGGATCGGAGCTATCGGTAGCTGCAATATGGAGATTAGCGCCGCCGGATGTCCGGGCCTGTGGGCCGGATTCACCAAGGCTCCTTTCGATGTAATTGGTGATACCCTCAGAGGGACCAGAGGGGTAATGCTGGACATGTACCGCCAACCAGACAAACTCATCGAAGCCATGGAAAGGTTGACCCCAATCATGATCAAGATGGGGGTGGGCGCGGCAAAGATGACCGGACAACCGGTAGTATTTATGCCCCTGCATAAGGGTGCCGACGGCTTCATGTCTGACGAGCAGTTCAAGAAGTTCTACTGGCCTACTTTCCGGAAAGTTATGATGGGCTTGATTGATGAAGGAGTGATACCAAATCCTGCGGCTGAGGGGAAATGGACCACACGCCTGGAGGTCATGCAGGACCTGCCCAAGGGCAAGACTCTATGGATGATAGACCAGAGTGATATAGCTAAGGCTAAGAAGACTCTGGGCAAGGTTGCCTGCATGTACGGCAATGTGCCCTCCGACCTGTTAACCATAGGCACACCCAAGCAGGTTGAGGACTACGTCAAGAACCTCATTGATACCTGCGCCGGCGGCGGTGGTTATATCGTGAGCAATGGAGCATTTTTTGACCAGGCAAAGGCTGAAAACGTCAAGGCTATGGTCGAAGCTGCCAAGAAATACGGCGTATACAAGTAGGTACTCCGGCGGGTATGAGATATGCCGGTAATCCACGATATCCCCCTCACGTTGAATGTGAAGGAGGTACTGCGGCGGCAAGGACTGGAGGGAGCGGCTGAAGTCAGACCTGAAACAAAGGACTTGATTCTGGAACTGTTAGCCAGTGTGAGGGAGACCCGCCTCGTGCAGGCGGCGGCTTATAGACGCAATACCGTAACCGGAGTAAACGGCAACCGAATATCCTTGGAGGGTGGCGGGGTGATACGCGGCCCATTAATACCCGCAATGTTCGCAGAGGCGAAGGAGCTTGCGGTTCTCCTGTGTACTATCGGCCCCAAGCTGGAAAACTGGGTAACGGACTACAGTAGAAGCGCCGAGGTTATGAAGGGAATGATTCTGGACGGTATCCGTAGTACCGCTTTGGACATGATGGTGCTGGAGGTTCTCGGGCGTTTGGCCGATGATGTCTCGTCTCGCAGCTACAGGATAAGCAGCCCGGTCAACCCGGGTATGCCCGGTTTTCCCCTGAACGAGCAGCGGAATCTACTGGGACTCGTCAAGGTTGATGAGATCGGTTTGGGTGTGACTTCTTCCGGAATGCTGGTTCCCCGCACGTCAACTTCCATGGTTATTGGCATCGGTCCCAATGTGAAGAAATGGACACAGGCTGCAGTTTGTTCCCGCTGTAGGCTGAGAGAAACCTGCCATTACTCTGTAACAGAGTAGAAGGAAAATGAGTGGTTTTAGCGTTGAGTTTGAGCCGGTTGGTCTAAGAGGAGAGTGCCAGAAGAACGATTCTCTTCTGGCCTGCGCTCGCCGGCTCGGGGTCGGTATCAGCAGCATATGTGGGGGCGAGGGAACCTGCCATTCATGTAAGGTGCAGGTTCTGAGCGGCAGTGTCTCCAGTCCCACGCCCAGCGAACAGGAAGCAATCACCTCTCAGGAACTGAAGATGGGATGGCGTCTAGCCTGTCAGGCGTACCCCACCAGCAATTGCAGAGTGACGGTGCCGGCTGAGTCAATGACTACCCCGCAGCGTGTCCAGGTGGAGGGAGTTGAGGTAGCAGTTGCGCTCGAGCCGTCGGTCCAGACTTACCCCCTGCAACTGGTAGCGCCCTCCCTGTCGGCACCGCAGGCCGATGCTGACCGGGTACTGGAGGCGCTAAATCAGCAACATGACTTGCAGTGTCGCAGGGTAGACACTGACGTTCTGCGTACGCTTTCTGACCAGTTGCGATCGTGGAACTGGCAGTGCCAGGCCGTAGTCCGCAACGATGAACTAGTAGCTCTCCTTGCCCCCTCAAACCGCCAACTGGGGTTAGCGATAGACCTGGGCACTACCAAGATTGCTGGCTATCTGGTTGACCTCGGTAGCGGTCGCACTTTGGCTGCCAAAGGAGCGATGAATCCCCAGATCAGCTATGGAGAGGACATTGTCAGCCGTATGACCAGGGCAATGAAGTCCCCACGTGAAGGTGCGCTTTTGCAGAAACTGGCGGTTGATGCTGTGAATGAGCTGCGCGCCGACCTGTGTGCCGGGGCCAGTGCCAACACCGACGAGATCGTTGATGCAGTGGTGGTTGGCAATACCGCGATGCACCATCTGTTACTTGGCCTACCCGTAAGACAGCTCGCACTATCTCCCTTTGTTCCCGCGATTAGTCAGGCCCTGGAGATCAAGGCTCGTGACCTCGGCCTGCGCCTGGCTGCCGGAGCCTATTTACACCTGCTGCCCAACATCGCCGGTTTCGTCGGTAGTGACCACGTGGCAATGTTGCTGGCAACAGGAGTCAGGCAAAGTGAGGGACCTGTAGTGGCTCTGGACATCGGGACTAATACTGAGGTTTCTCTGGTACATGATGGTAAATTCACCAGCGTTTCATGTGCCTCCGGTCCGGCGTTTGAAGGCGGTCATATCAAGCACGGTATGCGGGCTGCCACGGGCGCTGTTGAACGCTTGCGAATCACCGGCGGTAGCATCCAGTACCAGACCATTGATGAGGCACCGCCTGTGGGCATTTGCGGGTCGGGTATACTTGATGCCCTGGCTCAGCTTTATCTGGCCGGAGTCATTGATGAGGGCGGCAAAATAAAGGACAATCACCCTCGGGTTCGTACTGACAAGAGTCAGCGTGAGTTTGTGCTGGTTGATGAAAAGATCCGAGGCGGGCAGCCAGCCATCACTATCACACGGCACGATGTGAGAGAGCTGCAATTGGCCAAGGCAGCTATTCGCACGGGCATCCAGGTGCTACTGGAAGCAAGCGGCTGTGCTGAGGATGATATCAAGCAGGTCATCATTGCCGGAGCCTTTGGTACTTACATTGACGTAACCAGTGCAGTGACGGTAGGTATGTTGCCGTCGCTGCCTCTAAGCCGTTTCCGCCAGGCAGGAAACGCTGCTGGCATGGGTGCAAAGCTAGCTCTGGTCTCGCTTAAGCAGCGGGCGGCGGCCCAGGCTATTGCCTCGAAAGTCAAATATATCGAACTGGCCAGCGTTCCCAACTTCCAGTCGATCTTTGTTCAGGCAAGCTACCTGGGGCGATTTCGCATTACTGATGGCAGAAGGGAGAGATTGAATGATGCAGACTAGAGTATCGAGTCCCAAGAAGGAAGTAATCATTGGTGATGACCAGCCGACGGTGCTTATCGGCGAGCGCATCAATCCTGCTGGGAAGAAGAATCTAGCCGAGGCTCTGAAGGCAGGCGATCTGAAGATTGTGCGTAGCGAAGCCCGGGCTCAAGTGCAGGCGGGTGCAGATGTCCTTGATGTCAACGTCGGTGCCTTCGGCATAGACGAGGTAGCCATGCTCCCCCGGGCGGTCCGCGCGGTTACGGACACAGTGGACGTGCCTCTATGCATTGATAGCAACAATCCGGCAGCTCTGGAAGCAGCAATGAAGACGTACAAAGGCAAACCACTTATCAACTCCGTTACGGGTGAAGAGGATTCCTTAGCGAGGATCCTGCCTGTGGTCAAAGAATATGGAGCAGCAGTGGTCGGCTTGGTACAGGATGAAGAAGGTATCCCGAAGGACGCAAAACGGAGGGTAACCATCGCCCGTAACATAGTAAAACGTGCCGGGGCATTTGGCATCGGCCCGGAAGACATTGTCATTGATTGTCTGGCCTTCGCCGTAGGAGCCGATACCAGCTCCGGGCTGGCAGTCATGGAAGCTATTCGGACGATCAAGCTTGAATTGGGAGTGAATATGACGCTGGGAGCCAGCAATGTCTCCTTTGGTCTGCCTGACCGTGATCTGTTGAACAGTGCCTTCGCAGCAATGGTTATTGCCGCAGGTATTACTTGTCTTATCACGGACGCGGCCAAGACAAAGCCAACCATCGCTGCCGCTGATCTGGTTTTGGGTCGCGACAAATATGCCAGACGCTACATCGACGTATACCGGCAGCGCCGTAAACAGTAGATACGGTGGGAAACGAATGACGGGGAGGAAAGAATGACAGCCAGAAACATACTAAGCGAACTGAGTCGCTACAAGATAGGCACCTTCGCCCACATCATCCACAGACACGCACTCCTGTATCCGGACCGGGTAGGCTTCGTGTATGGGTCCGAGAGAGTAACCTTCTCCGAGTTCAATGCCAGAATAAACAGCTTGATACACGCATTACAGGCGATGGGGCTCAAGAAGGGAGATGTAACTGGCATCCTATCATGGAATTGCCTGGAGTATCTTGAAGTCTATGGAGCAGCGATGAAGGGCGGATTCATTGCGTCACCGTTCAATCCCAGGTTGAGAGAACAGGAGCTTGAGCACATCATAGACTATTCAGAAGCCACTATCCTCTTCGTAGGTCCTGAATTGGTTGAAATTGCTGATCAGCTGCGACCGCGTCTGCCCAGAGTCAAGAAGTTCGTCTCTTTTGAGAAATCTGCCCCCGATATGACGAGCCACCGCGACCTGGCAACTACCTATTCGAAGGCAGAGCCTGATGTCCAGGTAGATGAGGATGACCCGTTGGGCATCGTCTATACCAGCGGCACCACTGGTGTGCCCCGCGGTGCTCTGTACAGTCACCGCCGCTTCATAGATGATTCCAGGACTCTGGCTATGGATATGTGCCTACGGCCCGGACATAAGCGTATCCTGATAACGCCTCTTTTCCATATTGCCGGCAACAGCCACTTCCGCTCCTCCCTCTACACGGCAGGGTGTAATATCATTATGAAATTCTTTGACCCGGAAGCAACACTGCGCGCTATTCAAGGTGAACAGGCCACTCATATGGACATCGTGCCGACTCACCTGGTAGCTATGCTCAACTTTCCTGACATTGATAAGTATGACGTCGGCTCACTGGAGTTCCTGTGGTACGGAGGCTCACCCATGCCATTGGAGGTGCTGAAGAAGGGGATACAGGTTTTCGGTCCTATTACCGCTCAGGGCTATGGACAGAGTGAAAGTGGCCCGGCTATCTGTCACCTATCAAGAGAAGACCATAATGTCCTGGATAAACCTGAGAGGGAGCAGAGAAAACTAGGGTCAGCAGGTCGACCGGATATCGGGGTGCAGGTCAGGATACTGGATGAGAAAGGTAAAGATGTCGACGCTGGGGAGGTAGGTGAGATAACCGTGCGGAGCAATCATCTCATGGTCGAATACTGGAACAGACCGGATGATACCCGGGACGCCGTGATCGATGGCTGGCTGCATACGGGAGACATGGGCTACTACGACGAAGAGGGCTATATCTACATTGCGGATCGGAAGAAGGACATGATTATTTCTGGTGGGGAGAACGTATATCCCCGAGAAGTGGAAGAGATCCTATACCAACACCCGGCGGTCCTGGAGGCGGCAGTCATAGGAATTCCTGACCCGTATTGGGTAGAAAAGGTTCATGCCGTGGTAACCACCAAGAAGGGTGCAAGCAGCACCGCTGAAGAGCTTATTGCTTTCTGTAAGAAGCGCATAGCGGGCTACAAGACACCGAAGAGCATAGACTTTGTCGATTCCCTGCCCAAGAACCCCGCCGGCAAGATTCTGAAGAGGGAGTTGAGGGATAAGTACCGGACAGCATAGATGGGGCTGGGATTGACTGGCTGCCGAACAAAAGTTATAATTCGGCGTTGTGGTGGTTGCCTGTCAGGGAAGGATTTCGTCGAAATGCCAGCTTCTCAGTGTGTTGCCAATAGCCAAGTAAGGAGGGAGTATGGGTGTACCGGTTAAGGAAGAGGTAATACGCACCAATTGCCGAGGTTGCCACGGAGGGTGTGGCGTTCTCGTTCACGTCAGAGACGGCACCATTGTTAAGATTGAAGGTGACCCGGACTTTCCTACCAACCACGGGAGCATGTGCAGTAAAGGTCTCGCCTTTCATCAGCTCGTGTATCATCCCGATAGGGTCAAGTACCCGCTCAAGCGAGCCGGTAAGAAAGGGGAAGGCAAGTGGGAGCGAATTAGCTGGGATGAGGCCTTTGACACCATTGTCAACAAACTGAAGCAGGTAATAAGAGAAAATGGTGCGGAGTCAATTGTACTGGCACAGGGCACCTCGAGGGAAGGGGAGTCATTCCTGGCCCGTTTTGGCAATCTACTGGGCACACCGAATGTTATGGCTGCCGGGCATTTCTGCTACCTTACCAGAGTTGGTGCCAGTCTGGTTACCTGCGGCAATCTTCCCATAAGCGATTATGATGGTGACCCCAAGTGCGTAATGGTATGGGGAAGCAATATATTCTGGACTAACCCCGATGAATATACTGGTGAAAACCTTTGCCGTGTACTAGCACAGGGTGCGAAGCTGATTGCGATTGACCCCAGGTTAACCTATACGTCAAGCCGAGCGGATGTCTGGCTGCAGCTGAGGCCAGGGACGGATGGTGCTCTGGCTCTCGGTATGCTGAATGTGATAATCAACGAAGGCCTCTACGATAAAGAGTTCGTGGAAAAGTATACCCATGGCTGGGACGAGTTCGTGAAGAGAGTTAACGAATACCCGGTGGAGAAGGTAGCTGAGATTACCTGGGTGCCGGCGGAAAAGATAAGAGAAGCGGCTAGGTTGTTTGCTGAAACGAAGCCAGCTACTATTCAGTGGGGAATCTCTATTGAACAGACCATCAATTGCATTGACAACGACCGTCTTCTGATTGACTTGGTGGCAATCACCGGCAACCTGGATGTGAAGGGCGGAAGTGCCTTCTTCCTGCCCCCGAGAGGGCAGACTATAAGCCAGTTTACGTTTCACAAAGAACTGTCTCCGGAACAGAGTGCCAAGTATGTGGCTGGCGACGCTCATAAACTCTGCCATATGATAGGGCTGGTACCGGAGAACTATGTCTATGATGCCATTCTTACTGGCAAACCCTATCCGGTCAGGGCGATTCTCCTTCAAGCTTCCAATCCGGTTGTCACCAGGCCTAATGCCAGGATGGTCTATGAGGCATTGAGCAAAGTCGAATTTCTGTCGGTGGCCGATTTCTTCCTTACGCCGACTGCGGAACTGGCGGACATCTTCCTGCCGGCGGCTACCTGGCTGGAGGCAGACTATACCGGTGGATTCTTTTTCCGACATGGATATTTGTTTCCCAGGAAAAAAATCGTCCAGATTGGCGAATGCAAGTCCGATTTTGAGATATGGAATGAACTGGGGAGAAGGATGGGACAGAAACAGTGGGCTGACAACTACATAGGTGACCTTGACCAGATACTGGCTCCCGGCGGACGCACCTGGGCTGATGTCAGGGACAAACCTTACGTGAGAGGTGAGGTGAAATACAGAAAGTATCTGGATCGGGGCTTTTCCACCCCCACCGGGAAGTTCGAGCTCTACTGCACTATTTTCGAGAAGTGGGGTTATGACCCACTGCCGACATATAAGGAAGTACCGGAAAGCCCGGTAAGCAATCCCGACGTGGCTGAGGATTATCCCTATATCCTGGTAACTGGCGTCCGGTCGCCTGTCTTCTTCCACTCGGAGCACCGTATGATCCCCTGGCTTCGCGAATGTCACCCCGACCCCATTATTGAAATCCACCCCGATACGGCGAAGAAACACGGGATCGAGGAAGGCGATTGGGTGTATATTGAGACCCCTCGGGGAAGAATCAGACAGCGAGCCAGGATGGCACCCGGAAACAATCCTCGCGTGGTATGTATCCAGCACGGCTGGTGGTTTCCGGAAATAAAAACACCTGACCATGGTTGGGACCAGTCCAACAGCAACATCCTTACCGATAATGACCCGAAGACCCTTGACGTAGCTTTCGGTGCCAGCAATCTTAGAACCTTGATGTGCAAGATATATCCTGTGAAGCAGGAGGAGGCAAGATAATGTTCAAGGAATATAAACGAGTAACCTATGCCGACAACTGTATGGGTTGCTTAGCTTGTGAAGTAGCCTGCAAGCAGGAGCATGATTTTCCAGTCGGGCCGAGGTGGATAAGAGTCTTTCCTGATGTAAGAGACACAGGCGACAAATTGCGGTTCACCTATCTGGTTACCGAGTGTCATCGTGCTGCTACACCTCCGTGCAGCGCTGCCTGTCCGGCGGAGTTGGATGTCTGGAAGTATGTGCAGCTGGCCGCAGTGGGAAGATTTGAAGAAGCGCTGGAGGTGATAAGGGAGACCACGCCTTTTGCGGGCGTCCTCGGGTATGTGTGCACGCGGCCATGTGAGGCGGCCTGTGAACGGGGAAATATCGACATACCGGTGGCTATCCGTTCCATAAAAGGGTTCCTGGCTGACTACGAGATGAAGGCGGGCCGGAAGAAGGGAGCACCGGTAAAGAGAACGAAGAATGCTAAGGTGGCCATCATTGGGGCGGGGCCAGCAGGGCTTTCCTGTGCTTATGACCTGGTAAGGCAAGGTTACCCCGTTACCGTGTTCGAGGCTGACTCGGAAGCCGGGGGATTGATGCGCTGGGGTATACCCGAGTTCAGGCTCCCCAGAAACATACTAGACAATGAGATAGGCTATATTGAGGAGTTGGGGGTAGAGATTAACACAAAGACCCCGGTGAAAAGTCTGACCGAAATCTTCAATCAAGGATACAAAGCCATTTTCCTGGGCATCGGTGCTGGCACCAGCCAGAAAATGGAGATTCCAGGCGAAGAGAGCGCGGGAGTATTCCACGGTCTTGAATTCCTTAGGCAAGTCAATTCTGGAGTCAAAGTCAGCTTGGGAAACAAGGTAGCGGTCATCGGCGGTGGTAGTACAGCAGTGGACGCTGCTCGGGTGGTCCGCCGCTCGGGGGCTAAAGAAGTGACGATTGTTTATCGTCGCACCCGTGCGGAGATGCCGGCTGTTGTCAGCGAAGTGGAAGAAATGGAGCGCGAAGGAGTCAAGATCCAATTCCTGGCGGGACCGGTCGAAGTAATATCCGACGAGAAGGAAGTGAAGGGGATGCGATGTATCCGCATGGAAATGGGCGCACCCAATGCCAGTGGGCGCCGGCGCCCTGTGCGTGTCGAGGGCTCGGAATTCACCATCGACGTTGACAACGTAATCATAGCTATCGGTCAGGCGATGGACAGGGCGATTATGCCCGAGGGTCTGGCCTTTACCGATTGGGGGGCTCTTGTTGTTGACCCGGTTACTTTGCAGACAAGTATTGGAGGTGTATTTGCCGGGGGAGATAGGGTATCCGGACCAAGCGATATTGCTGGTGCTATCGGTGGAGGCAAGCAAGCAGCGATTTCCATCGACCGTTATCTTACAGGTGTGGATACCAAGGAGGACAGGGAAGTGAACTTCAGACTGACCAATGGCGCTCCCTGGGAGGAAAGCACCAAGCGGGCGTTTGCAGCCATCTCAAATGAGCAGGTAGCTCTGGCTGAGGCCAGACGTTGCTTGAATTGCGGTACTTGTGTGGAAGGGCTTGACAGGGGGAAGCAACCGGCATGTGCCAGTGCGTGTCCTGCTCATGCCATCTACTACCATGATATGTGGCCGCTGACTTCCAAGACCGGCATGCTTAAGGTGTAAGGCACGGTAGTTCCAGTTAATCGACTATTTGACTGATCAATTGTTTGTGGTATAATCTATTGAAGCCAGTGACAGCAGGTACCCGGAGGGTTTAAACAAATTGCCTGCCGAGGCGCAAGTTACACCTGTGTCAACTGGCACAGGAATTTTT
>Ga0180433_10003799_pt1 | contig 21890 bp, 18 predicted proteins | sample SS_ome_8_FD_132980 | JGI IMG/M metagenome (GOLD analysis project Ga0180433, IMG submission 132980) | Hypersaline lake sediment archaeal communities from the Salton Sea, California, USA - SS_1_D_1 metaG | ecosystem: Environmental > Aquatic > Non-marine Saline and Alkaline > Hypersaline >... | reverse complement strand
TGGAACCGAATATATATTGATACCCGTGCATGGCGCCATAAGAAAGAAAAAGCAGCATCCTTTGAAGTGCTGAAAGATGCCATATGGAAAGATCAAAAATTAAAAATCGTTTATCAGCGGGCAGATGGACAAACAGCTGATCGAATCGTAGCACCGCTTGGACTGGTAGCTAAAGGGTCAAACTGGTATCTGATTGCATCTAAAGAAAATGGGGAGATTCGTAATTACAGGGCTTCACGTATTCATTCTGCCACTCCTGTCCGCGAAACATTTGAAAGGCCCGAAAACTTTGATATTGCTCACGTATGGCAGTCTTCAACAAAGGAATTTATCGAAAGGCTGCCGACGTATGAAGTGCGGGTGAAGGCGGCGCAGGACATCTTGCCGAGGCTGTCGTTTACCAATTATTTTGTGCGGATCATCGAAACAAATGAGGTCGATCAGGAGGGGTGGATCCCCGTTACATTATCTTTTGATACGGAAGAAGAAGCGAAAAGGTATATACTCGGGTTCGCAGAGCACATAAGGATTATTGAACCTAAAGAACTGCACGGGAAGATACTCAACATGGCTGAATCCATTGTTGCTCATTATAAATCCTGAAGTATTCGCGGCATATGTTACGTCCATACAAAATGAACCCTGCAGGCCGCAAACGGCAAGCAGGGTCTTCGGGTTAATGAACATTGAAATATCTGGCTTCCGGATGGGAGACAACGATCGCTGATACGGAAGCTTCGGGCTCCATCATAAAGCCATCTGTTAAATGAACGCCGATTCCTTCGGGCTGGATGAGTCTGAAGAGTTTTTCCTGATCTTCGAGATTCGGACAGGCCGGATATCCGAAGGAGTAGCGCTGTCCCTGGTATTTCGCCTGAAAACGCTGTTCCATCGTGAAGTCTGGTGCATCAGGGAAGCCCCAGCGGTCGCGGATAACCTGGTGCGTCCGTTCGGCGAGTCCTTCGGCCAGCTCAAGAGCAAGCGCTTGTACCGCATGACTTTTCAAGTAGTCACCTTCCTCCTTAAAGCGGTTGGCGGCTGCTCTTACATGTCTGCCCGCTGTCACGGCAAAGAACGAGACATAATCAAGCTCTCCTTTCGGTCGGACATAATCGGAAATACAGCGGTACGGAAGCTTTTCCTGCCTAGGAAAAACAAACGTTTCAAGGATGCTGTCTTTGTTCCCGGGGTCTAAAATATGGAGCGAATCCCCGTCGCTGTACGCGGGGAAAAATTGATAGACGACCGCGGGGTCGAACCAGCCGTGCTCTTTCCCGTCTCTCAGCAACTCGTCAATCAGCTCTTTCAGCTCCAGTGCTTTCGGATGCTGTTCAGCCAGGAGTTTTTTGACTTTTCCTTTCAAGCCGAGGTGATGGCCGAGCAGCATTTGTTCATTGACATACGGCACGATATAGGAAAGGTCGATGTTTTTCAAATAGTGCCGCTTCAAGTCTTCCGGCTGAAAGACCGGCGCCTGCGGAACGTGCGCCCGTTTTTCAAGCATTTCAATCACGGCTTTCGTCTGCTTTTTCTCCGCGACGGCGGCGGGTGCAGCGGCTTCTTTTTTCTCGAGAAACTGCGACGGGTCCGTCCGCAGCTGATTGGCGAGCGATAAGCCGTCCATGGCGTCCTTCGCGTATAAAACCGGCCCTTTATATTCAGGCGAAATTTTCATGTTTGTGAACTTTCTTGAAAGAGCGGCTCCGCCGACCATAATCGGGATGGAAATATCCGCTTTGTCGAGGTCCTGCGCTGTAACGACCATTTGCTGCGCCGATTTGACGAGCAGGCCGGACAGACCGATGATATCGGGATTCTCTTTGCGGACCGCTTCAATTAATTCCTGCGGTGTCACTTTAATCCCAAGATCGACAACCTTGTAGCCGTTGTTGCTTAAAATGATGTCGACTAAGTTTTTGCCGATATCATGGACATCACCTTTAACGGTTGCCAAAACGATCTTTCCTTTGCCGCTGTCGTCTTTCTTTTCCATATACTGTTCGAGAAAGGAAACGGCAGCTTTCATGACTTCTGCCGACTGCAGCACTTCAGCGACAATCAGCTCATTGTTGTTAAACAGCCGTCCGACCTCCGCCATGCCATCCATAAGCGGACCGTTGATCACGTCGAGCGGGGCGGCAAATTTTTTCAACGCTTGTTCGAGATCGGGAATCAAGCCTTCTTTTGTACCCTCGATGACGTACTCAGCCAAGCGCTCTTCCAGGGAAAGAGATGTTTTCGGCTGTTTGTCCGTTTTTTTCTTTCCGCGGTAGAAGTCAGTGAAGGATGCGAGCGTTTTGTCATCAGTGTGAAACAGAAGTTTTTCAGCCATTTCGACTTCTTCTTTAGGAATGGAAGCGAACCGCTCAAGCTTTTCCGTATTGACGATCGCGTAATCAAGCCCGGCCTGTGTTGCGTGGTACAAGAATACAGCATTTAAGATTTCCCGGCCGACGGGCGGAAGACCGAATGAGACGTTGCTGACGCCGAGAATCGTTAAACATTCAGGGAGCCGCTCTTTGATGAGGCGGATGCCTTCGATCGTTTCTTTAGCTGAGCCGATGTATTGTTCATCACCTGTTCCGACAGGGAAGACGAGCGGATCGAAGATGATATCGCTGGCCGGTATTCCGTACTTTTCGGTGAGCAGCTGATGCGACCTGACGGCGACGGCCAGCTTCTTTTCCGCGGTGACCGCCATTCCCTCTTCATCGATCGTGCCGACGACGAGTGCCCCTCCGAACTGTTTGACGAGCGGAAGGATGTCAGCGAACCGTTCTTCGCCGTCTTCAAGGTTGATTGAATTGATGATCGCTTTTCCCTGTGAGTATTTCAGCGCCTTTTCAATCACCGTTTTGTCCGTCGAGTCGATGACAAACGGGGCTTTTACTTTTTTCATCGCTTCTTTTAAGAAGCCTTCCATATCTTCCGCTTCATCGCGGTCCGGGTCTGCAAGGCAGATGTCGATGACATGGGCGCCGTTTTTCACTTGGGCTCTCGCGATTTCGGATGCTTCCTCAAATTTCTGTTCGGCGATCAGCCGCTTGAATTTTCTCGATCCGATGACATTTGTCCGCTCCCCGACAAAAAGGGGTCGCATCGTTTCTTCATAAATTAGTCCGTCGATCCCTGAGACGGTGTGCGGCTTTTTTTCCGAAGGGACCGTCCGCGGCGGCAGCGAGGCTACTTCATCGGCCAGCGCTTCAATATGGGCGGGCGTCGTTCCGCAGCAGCCGCCGACAATGTTCAGCCAGCCTTCTTCTGCAAACGCCTTGATTTTTTTCGCGAGCGATTGCGGTGATTCATGGTATTGTCCCTCCTCATCGGGGAGGCCGGCATTCGGATAGCAGCTGACGGCCGTCCTCGCAAGGGAAGAAAGGGTTCTGATGTGATCTGTCATAAATTCCGGGCCCGTCGCGCAATTTAAACCGACGCTGACTGGCTTCATATGCTCGAGTGAGATATAGAACGATTCGATATCCTGGCCGGCCAGTGTCGTGCCCATCGGTTCGATCGTGCCTGATACCATGAGGGGAAGGGTTTTGCTGGTTTTTTCGAAGGCTTGTCTGATACCGATAAAGCCCGCTTTAACGTTCAGCATATCCTGGCTCGTTTCGAGCAGCAAGAGGTCGGCTCCCCCTGTGATCAGCGCTCTTGCCTGTTCCTCGTAATTATCGATCAGCTCGTCAAAGGTCGTGCCGCCGGTGACGGAAAGGGTTTTTGTCGTCGGACCCATCGCGCCGGCGACAAACCTTGGCCATTCAGGTGTGGAAAACTTTTCGGCGGCCGCTTTGGCGAGTTTGACTGAAGCGAGGTTGACTTCATAGGCGCGCTGCCCGAGGTCGTACTCGTCCAGAACGAGCCGTGTGGCTCCGAATGTATTGGTTTCGATGATATCGGCTTTAGCGGCCAGATAGGCTTCGTGGATGCCCTGAATGATATGAGGTGCCGTGATGCTTAGAAATTCATTGCACCCTTCATAGGCCTCGCCGCCGAAGTCAGCGGCGGACAAACCGGCATTCTGGATCATCGTTCCCATCGCACCGTCAAGGACGAGGATTTTTTTCTTCAGCTGGTCATTGATGTTAGACATTTGTTTTCTCCTTTTCTTTCTGGTGGATATATGCCGTCAGTTCGGCGGTTAAATCAGACCGCAAAAACGGTGTGATCAGATAAATGCCGTTGAACAGGTCGCACGCCGCATCAAGCAGGGAGCGGGCGATCGCGAGCCCTTCCTCGGCCTGTTTTTGTTTGTCATTTCCCGCCAGCGCCATCTTTTCGCGGATTGAATCGGACAGTTTGATGCCGGGGATTTCGTTGTGGATGAATTCCGCGTTGCGGCTGCTGGTCAGCGGCATGACGCCGATATAGATCGGTGTTTCAAGATGCTTTGTTTCTTCGTGGATTTTGATGAGCTGCTCCTCTGAATAGACAGGCTGGGAAATGAAATAGTCTGCACCGCAGGCGATTTTTTTCTCAAGCCGTTTCACCGCTTTGTCAATGTGTCTGACATTCGGATTGAAGGCGGCCGCCACTGAGAAATTTGTTTTCTTGCCGAGCGGTTTACCTGAATATGACAAGCCTTCGTTAAACTGTTTGATCAGGCTGATCAAATCGAACGATGTCAGATCATAGACGGAAGTCGCTCCCGGAAAGTCGCCGATTTTCGACGGATCGCCGGTAATCGCCAGCACGTCTGACAGCCCCAGTGTATCGAGCCCCATTAGATGGGACTGCAGGCCGATCAGGTTGCGGTCTCTGCATGTAATATGGATCAGCGACCTCATATCGAGGCGCTGTTTTAAGAGCGCGCCGCAGGCGACATTGCTGATCCTCGGTGTGGCAAGCGAGTTGTCCGCCAATGTCAGTGCATCGATTCCGGCTGATTGAAGCTCTTTAGCGGCGTGCAAAAATTTCTCAAAGTTTAATTGTTTTGGAGGATCGAGTTCGACGATAATGGACCGTTTTTGCTTGGCCAGATCGTCGAGAACGGGCTCTGTCCTTTCGTTTTGAACAGCAAGCGCCGCTTTCTTTCTGATTTTCACGTGCTTTTCGGTGACTGGAGGAAGCCCTTTGACCGCCTCAGCCATCGCCCTGATGTGGTTCGGCGTGGTTCCGCAGCAGCCGCCGATGATCCGTGCGCCTTGATTGCGGAATTCCTCCGCGCTTTCCCTGAAATATTCATCATCTGTCTCATAAACAAGCCTGCCTTCGACAAGGGACGGGAGGCTGCTGTTCGGATAGACGGAAAGATAGGCGTCTTCTAAAAGCGGGACTTCTTCAAGGGCTCTGATCATATGATAAGGGCCGAGGCGGCAGTTGATGCCAACGACGTCTGCGCCGAGGGATGCCAGCTGCTTCAGGCCGTCCGCAAGCGGGGTTCCGTCCTGAAGAACGCCCTCTTCGTGCATTGAGACATTCAAAATGATTGGCAGCTCTGTTTCCTTTCTGGCAATCTTTAAAACTTCGCGTGCTTCTTCTAAATCATAATAGGTTTCGAGCAGAAGTCCGTCCGGCTGCTCATTTAACAGAAGATAGAGCTGTTCGCGGAAGCTTCTTTTAATGTCCTCGAGAGAATACGAGTTTTTGTTGAACGTCCGGATTCCGCCGAGCGTACCGAGAACATAAGCAGAACCGGCGGCGGAGCGGGCGAGACGGACCGCTTTTTCGTTGATTTGTTTTGTTTCGTCTTCGAGCCCGTATCTGGACAGCTTGATGAAGTTTGCGCCGTACGTGTTCGTTTGAATGATATCGGCGCCGGCCTGTACATACGCTTCGTGGACGCGTCTCACTTCTTCGGGCTTGGAGATGTTCAGTTCCTCAAAACACCTGTCGATCCCGTAGGAATACAGAAGTGTGCCCATTGCGCCGTCCGCGATTAACGTTTTGCTTTTTATATCCTCCAAAAAACCCATCGTTTTCCCCCTTAAGCATTTTTGATAAACAAAAAAGTCTTCTGTGAAGCAGAAGACTTTTCATCGACATTTGTCCGTCTTCTTATCTTCCAAGCAGACTGCTTGCTGGATTTAGCACCTTGGTCATGAATATTCATTCACCGGTTGCTGAGGCTTCATCGGGCCAGTCCCTCTGCCTCTCTTGATAAGAACAGCTATTTAGTTTCTATTGATTACTTTTACTCAATTTACCGAAAATCGGGAGAATAATCAACAGTAAATTAAGAATTTATCGAAAATTTATAAATTGGACATCAATCGGCAGGTCGGCTTCCCTCACCATCGCGATGATTTGCTGAAGGTCGTCTTTATTTTTTCCGGTTACGCGGACTTGATCATCCTGCACTTGCGATTTAACTTTCAGACCCGATTTTTTTATCAGGTTATTGATTTTTTTCGCGTTTTCTTTGTCGATGCCCTGAACTAGTTTTCCGCGCTGTCTGACCGTGCCGCCTGAAGCGTTCTCAAGCTTTGAGTATTCGATGTTTTTCGTCGGGACGTTCCGCTTGATCAGTTTGCCGACAAGCACGTCTTTCAGCTGGTTCATTTTAAATTCGTCGTCCGATACGAGAACGAGCTCGTCTCCTTCGAGTGTGATGCTGCTTTTTGACCCTTTGAAATCATAGCGTGTGCCGATTTCCTTGAGAGCGGTCTGAATTGCGTTTTGAACTTCAGGCAGTTCAACCTTTGAGACGATATCAAATGAGCTTTCTTTCGCCATGTGAAAACCTCCATCCATTTTACTTATGAGTCAATTATAGTAGAATAAGGTGAAACTTCCAATATCGAGCGGTTTGCCTGGCCGCGATCCGGCAATAATTTTAACATTGGAGGAATAATAAGAAAAAGAAAAACAGGCGGATAAGAAAGGAAGAAACAGTATGAAACCAGGACAGCAGCTAACATTGAAAATAGATCATAAAGCCGATTACGGTTACTTTTTGACGGACGGCGAAACGGCGGTCCTTCTGCATCAGAGCGAGATCACGGAGGATATTGAAGACAGAGAAGAGGTCGATGTCTTTTTATATGTCGATCATGAAGATCGCTTGGCGGCTACGATGAGAAAGCCGATGATCAGCGCTGAACAGTACGGCTGGGTGGAAGTCGTTGATGCCGTCAGCGGCATGGGGGTTTTCGTCGATGTCGGGCTCTCGAAGGACGCCCTCGTTGCGACAGAGCATCTCCCGCCGTATGAATCAGTATGGCCGCAAAAAGGGGACAGGCTGTACTGTATGCTGAAAATCACGGGGCACGGAAGGATGTTTGCCAAACCGGCGCCGGAGGATAAGATCAGCGAGCTGTTTAGTGAAGCTTCACCCGGTCTGATGAATAAAGAGCTCACCGGAACGATCTACCGCTTGATCGCATCAGGCTCTTTTATGATTTCCGAAACCGGCATCAGAGGCTTTATCCATTCTTCTGAGCGAAAGGAAGAGCCGAGGCTTGGGGAAAAGCTGACCGCAAGGGTGATCAAAGTAAAAGAAGACGGTTCTGTTAATCTGTCGCTTCTGCCAAGAAAGCAGGATGCCTTGTCGGTTGATGCAGAACAAATTTTGACTTATATGAGAACGAGAAACGGCGCGATGCCGTTCTGGGATAAAAGCGACCCTGAGGATATCAAAGAGCGCTTCAACATGAGCAAAGCAGCATTTAAAAGGGCGCTCGGCCATCTGATGAAACAGGATAAAATCTATCAGGAAGAGGGCTGGACATACGAGAAAAAATAAATATGAGGCGGCGTCCGATGAGGACGCCGCCGGTTTTTTACAAGTGATCAGGCTTCTTTGATTCCTGGTGTTTACCGGCTTGTCTGTTCTTTTCAGCGAGCCGGTTTTTCTGCTGGTTGACGGCGTTGTTGTCAACTGGCTTTTTATCATCATCTTTCATGAGGAAGCACCTCCTGTCAAAATGTCGCTTTTAGCTTGCACACTGCCGGCGAAACTATGTACTCTCCCAACCGCGATGTTTTTTGCCGGGAAGTTTATGCCTCCTTGTACCGCCAGCATACACATATCATAAGACCCAAAAAAAGGAGACTTGGTATGAAACATTGCTGCTCAGTTTACATTCAAAGTGTTTCGGCAGGAGGAGTCGTCAATTTTGGCGGTGCGTTCAAAATTTGTCCGATCACAATGGAAAAAGTGGTCGAGGGGTCTGGAGGTCCTGATGTCACGACAGCGGCTGCCGGTTTTCTTGATGGAGCGCTTACACCGGCCGCTGCTGAAGGAACAGTCACCGAAGACAGCTGACGAAGAAGGCCTGCTTTTATCAAGCAGGCCTCAGCGTGTCGACAAACCCTCGCATTCGTTGTCAGGCCTGCGCGTCGGTGCTCACGAATTGCAACATTCGCTCCGCTCCGATGCTCGGCCTTCCTAAACTGCAAGGGTTTTCAATCACGCTGATAGGATGACAAAATCCCAAAACTAAGAGCCGTTTTGGGATTTTGTCAACAATCTAAGGCCTGCTTTTATAAAGCAGGCTTCTGTTTTACCTTATCTTTTGTCTTTCCCCGGAAAAAAGACCGCCAATGTTCCGGGGCCGGAATGGGCGCCGACCGCTGAACCGACCATGTTGACGACGATTTCCCCCGGCTGAAATTCGGCTTCGATCATCCGTTTGACCTCTTCGGCCGTCTCTTCGTCATCTCCGTGGCTGATGCCGACCGTCTGTCCGCTCAAATCGACGCTTCTTTCTTTCATCAATTCGATCATCCGTTTGAGCAGCTTCTTTTTGCCCCGGATTTTTTCCAAGGGGACAAGCTTGCCGTCTTCAACATGCAGGAGCGGTTTAATATTCAGCAAACCGCCGACAAAAGCCGATGCTTTGCTGATTCTTCCGCCTCTTGCCAAATAAGTCAGGTCATCTACGGTAAAAATATGTTCAAGATGTTCGCAAAAGTCCTTTACAGACGATTCAATTTCTTGTATTGTATTGCCGTTAGTTGCGAGTTTAAGGGCGTGCTTAACCGCGAGCCCATAGCCTAATGAAGCGCATTTTGAGTCGATGATCCGCAGATCGAAATCAGGGAACTCTTCCTTGACTTCGTTTGCTGCCATCACAGCCGTCTGGTATGTTCCGGAAAGCTCTGAAGAAAAGGCGATATAGAGAGCGGGTTTGTTTTCGCCGGCCAGCTCGCTGAATGCATTCTTGAACCGCATCATGGACGGCTGGGACGTTTTCGGCGCTTTGCCTTCGCGCATCGCTTCATAAACGTCCAGAGGCTGAATCGTCAGAAGGTCATCGTACTCTTTTTCATCAAGCAGCACCTTTAACGGAATAAATGAGATGTGATGTTCATCATAAAAAGATTTCGGCAAATCTGCCGCACTGTCTGCTAAAAGGTGAACGTTCATTTGAACCCCTTCTTTCTAAAAAATGGTGGAAAAGGACGCCAAACTGTCCTTCGGTATATTTCGTTTTTTAGGTCAACTATATCATATATTTTTACATTGACGTTTTCAAAATATTGTTTTAAGGGTAAACCAAATATATACGAAAGTAGCGGAGGAACTAAATATGGTCATAGCTGAAGCAAAAAAATTGTTCATTGTCATCATCGGCGCCTTGTTAAATGCCATCGGATTGAATCTGTTTCTGATTCCCGCCGATGTTTACGCCAGCGGCTTTACGGGGGTAGCGCAGCTTTTATCGAGTGCGCTTGACCAGTACAGCCCGATTTACTTTTCAACGGGGACGCTATTGTTTATTTTAAACATTCCCGTCGGGATTCTGGGCTGGCTGAAGGTCGGGCGCTCATTTACGGTTTACAGCATTTTGAGCGTAGCCTTGACGACGGTCTTTTTAGGAATGCTCCCTGAGGCGAGCCTGTCAAACGATATTTTGCTGAACGCCGTGTTCGGCGGGGTGATCGCCGCGGTCGGAATCGGCCTGACCCTTAAATACGGGGCTTCAACGGGCGGTTTGGATATTATCGCGATGATCCTGGCGAAGTGGAAAGACAAACCGGTCGGCACCTATTTCTTTATTTTAAACGGTGCGATCATTTTAACAGCAGGATTATTGAACGGGTGGGAGAAAGCATTATATACGCTCGTTACACTATATGTGACAACCAGGGTGATCGATGCCATCCACACCCGTCACGCCAAGCTCACCGTTATGATTGTCACAAAGAAAGCGGAGGAGATCAAAGAAGCGATTTACGGAAAGATGGTCCGCGGCATTACAACCGTTCCGGCGAAAGGCGCCTTTACGAATGAACAGAAAGAAATGATGATCATTGTGATTACAAGATACGAATTATACGACTTGGAAAAAATCATTAATGAAGTGGATCCAAATGCTTTCACAAACGTCGTGCAGACAACGCAGGTTTTAGGGTTTTTCCGCAAAGATTAATGAAAGGGTGAATGAATGCGGCTGATTTCCATGATTGTAATGTTGCTGTTTGTCGGTGGATGCGGGCAAAACGGGGATCAAGTCCCCGATAAGGAGGTATCAGGGGAAGTGAATAACGGGAGTGTAACATTAACGGTTGAACCCGTTCAGAAGCAGGGAGAAATCGAATTTCGGATGTCGGTTGTCAACCATACGGATGATGTGGCAGAGTTTGAATTCAGCAGCGGACAGAAATTTGAACTGATCGTCAGCGACAAAGAAGGGAATGAAAGGTACCGCTATTCGAAAGGAAAAATGTTTACGCAGGCGTTCCAGACGATGACGCTCAAACCGAAAGAGTCTTACGATTTTACTGATGTATGGAAAGAGGTGCCTGAACCCGGCACATATGAAGTAAACGTGACATTTTTGGGAAGATCGGAACAGTTTGCAACTTTGAGGGCCGGCAAATCGTTTGAAGTGAAATAGCCGTCAAAAAAGGCATCCCGGGAAGGATGCCTTTTTGTATGCTGTCAGGCAGAAGGGAAGGCGGCTGCCTGAACACCGCCCTGTGACCGTTAATATTGATCCCCGTTGAAAATAGAATTTTTAACGATAACGTAGTCTACGTTGCGGATCGCATCGAGCTTGTTTCCTCCCGCGTAAGAAATGGATGATTGCAGATCCTGTTCCATTTCTGTCAGCGTATCCATGATCGCGCCTTTATGCTCCACGTACATTTTTTTGCCTTCGACATTTTTCTTTTCACCTTTTTGGTACTCAGAAGCCGAACCGAAATATTCTTTGTAAAGCTTGCCGTCTTTTTCGATCGTTGCCCCCGGCGATTCTTCGTGTCCGGCAAACAGCGAACCGATCATGACCATTGTCGCCCCGAATCTGACCGATTTGGCGATGTCCCCGTGAGTGCGGATGCCGCCGTCTGCAATGATCGGCTTGCTCGCCGCTTTTGCACACCAGCGCAGCGCAGCCAGCTGCCAGCCGCCCGTTCCAAAACCGGTTTTAATTTTTGTAATGCAGACTTTTCCGGGACCGATGCCGACTTTTGTAGCGTCGGCGCCGGCGTTTTCAAGTTCTCTCACAGCTTCGGGCGTTCCGACATTTCCTGCGATCACGAAGCTGTCCGGAAGATGTTTTTTAATGTGCTGAATCATATTGATGACGGCGTTCGAGTGACCGTGAGCGATATCGATCGTGATGTAATCAGGCGTGAGATTCTCTTTCACCAGCTCTTCGATAAACGCGTATTCGTCATCTTTGACTCCGACGCTGATTGAAGAAAACAAACCGCGCGCCTTCATGTCTTTTACAAAATCGATCCGTGTTTCCGGCTCAAAGCGGTGCATCACATAAAAGTAACCGTTTTCCGCTAATGAAACAGCCAGCTTTTCATCTATAATGGTCTGCATATTGGCGGGCACCACAGGCAGTTTAAATGTTCTTCCGCCGAACTGCACGGACGGATCACATTCAGAGCGGCTCTTGACGATGCACTTTGCAGGAATTAGTTGAATATCCTCGTAATCAAACACGTTTTCCAATATAAAAACCCCCAAAAACGAATATTTATTTATTTGTTATATAAAATGTTCGCCTTTTATAATGTACTTCCTTTTGCTTCCGATGTCAAATTTTTATGTTTTGAAATTTGAACATAAAAAAGGAGCCGTGCCGATGGCACAGACTCCTCTCCGGCTGTCAAAAAGCCGGCGTGTTGTTATGATCGTTGATCTAGCTGCTCCTGAAGATCGTGAAGCTGGCGCCGTTCGGCATCAGTTGAATTGGCGTATGCCGAGGAAAGGGCGTTTTTGGCTCTTGCAACGGCTTTCGCCTTTTCGCCTGAATCCGTCGAAGCTTCAGCTTCATGAACGGCTGCTTTGGCCATTTGAAACAGTTCGTTTCTCATGTTACAGCCCTCCGCATTCCGTCGGGCCGCTCTTTTGTTCAGCCTCTTCTAATGTGGAGCGGTAAGGGAACCTGGCGGCATGCTGTTTAAGCGAATCCTTGCCTTGCTGAATAAACCGTTTTGATTTGCTGCGTTTACCCATCTTGAAATTCCCCCTTAACACGAGTGACGGTCCGGTGCGGCCGTCTTCTCATAGTATTGCCGTTTTGAAAAGCCGTTTATGAATGGCAAATTATAATATTATAAAGCGAAGTAGTCCTTCAAAAAGACTGCGATTCCGTCTTCTTCGTTTGATTTTGTAACCTTGTTTGCAACGCTTTTTACCCCTTCGATGCCGTTGCCCATCGCCACGCCGCAGCCCGCGAACTCAAGCATTTCAAGGTCGTTGTCTTCATCGCCGAAGGCAATGACCCGCTCAGGCGGTATCCCGTAATAGTCCGTGATTTTCTCTAAGCCGACCGCTTTATTGATGCCGCTTTTAATCAGTTCGATCACATGCCACGGAGCCGCCCATCTTCTATGATCGACCATCTCCGCGTGAACGTCTGACAGGTAGGAGCGGATCGCCGGAACATCCTCTTCTTTTGCGTGGATCAGTACGCTTGTCACATCTTGGCCGAGGTTTGTCCTTAAATCTCCGACCGTAATATTCGGGCTGCCCATCGTAAAGACATCAATCAGTTTTTCGTCATGATAATGAAAATAAACATCATCGACAATTTCAGCAAGGATATTATGTACGTTGTATGTCTCGCTGACTTCAATGATCTGTTTGACCACCTCGAGATCAAGAGATGTATGGAAGCGTCCCCAGCTTTGATCTTTAGGGTGATGGACAAACGCCCCGTTGAAATTGACGATCGGCGTATCGAGCTGGAGCTGATCATAATACACGGAGCTTGCTCGGAACGGTCTTCCCGTAGAAATGCACACGTAATGTCCATCTTCCCGCAGCTTGCGGATGACGTCGCTGGAGCTTTCCGAGATGGTCTTGTCGTCTTTTAATAATGTACCGTCTAAGTCCAATGCAATTAAATATGGTTTTGTCTCCATAAATGCTCCTTTGTTGTGAATTTGAAAGTTCTGACTTACCTATAGTGTATCTTTTTACCTTCTTTATTGTCTACATGTTAAACTTATGATGATGGACATCCTAAAAGGAGGAAGAAACAGTCGTGATCATAATCGAGAAGCAACATATTTCAAACATTCCTCTTTTGCATATTGTAAAAGAGGAGAAAAAAGAGAAAGCTCTTCCTCTTGTTTTCTTCATACATGGTTTTACAAGCGCAAAAGAGCATAACCTTCACTTCGCATATCTGCTTGCCGAAAAAGGAATGCGCGTGGTCCTGCCTGAGGCTCTTTATCACGGGGAGAGGGAAGAACAGCTCACTCAGGAAGAGCTCGCCCCGAGGTTTTGGGAGATCGTCACGAATGAAATCAAAGAGCTCGAAGTGCTGAAAAACCACTTTGAACAGGAAAACCTGATTGAAAAGGGCCGTATCGGCGCCGCCGGAACTTCGATGGGCGGTATTGTCACGCTTGGCGCTTTGACACAATACGAATGGATTACAACTGCCGTCAGTTTAATGGGCAGTCCCGCCTATGTAGAATTTTTTGATCAACAGCTCGCTTTTATGCGTGAAAAGAAAATTGAACTTCCTTTCACAGAAGGACAAATCGAACAGCAGCGCGATAAACTGAAGCGTTTTGACTTGAGTCTGCAGCCGGACAAATTGAAGATGAGGCCGCTTTTATTTTGGCACGGCAAACAGGATGGCACCGTTCCGTTTGCTTTGGCGCGCCGCTTCTATGAATCGACGATTCCGCTGTATGAAACTCGGCCTGATTTGCTGCATTTTATCGAAGATGAGCGGGCTGGGCATAAAGTATCAAGGGAAGGCCTTTTGAAAACAGTCGAATGGTTTGATGCGCACCTTTAAGTGCTATCGGTTTAGAAAATGAAAGAAGTGCGTTATACTGATGAAAAAAGGAGTGAGGAAGAGTGGATGAAGCATTAAAAGAGAACATCATGGGCGCCCTTGAACAGGTCGTTGACCCTGAACTGGGCGTCGATATCGTCAATCTCGGCCTTGTATATGACGTGGATATGGATGAGAACGGCAAAACTGACGTGACTATGACTTTGACTTCAATGGGCTGTCCACTGGCGCCGATCATTGTGGATGAAGTCAAAAAAGCGCTCGCAGATATTCCCGAAGTCAAGGAAGTTGACGTTCATATCGTCTGGAATCCGCCTTGGACACGGGACAAAATGTCGCGATATGCGAAAATCGCACTTGGCATACAATAACGTTTCCAGAGCCTGCTCAACCGTTGACAGGCTCTTTCTGTTTTGAAAAGGGAGCCGCCGTAATAGATAACACGGGCGTATCCAGGCAGATTGCTACTCCCGTTATAAAAAGAACGCTTGTACAAGCGTTCTTTTTTTATTGCAAAAACGCCAGCCGGCACATTCTCCGGTTTGAAAAGCGGAGAATCCGGGAAGATGGGAACGGAGCACGACCAAGCCGCTGAAAAAGGACCGCTGGCGGGAGGAAAGAACCAATATGAAAGATGAACAAAAAATATTAAATATACAATTGAATTAATTTTTATTCATGTTATAATGTTAAATAATTTCACAAAGACCAAGAAGGTGAACTTGTTTTGAAAATAGGTATTATAGGTGCTACTGGCTATGGAGGGGCAGAGATTATGAGGATTATGAAGTTGCACCCTTATGCAGATGAATGCATATTGTATTCATCGAGTGATGAGGGAGCCCGCTATGATGCCGCATACCCGCACCTTATGAAACTGACAGATCAACACCTGCAACCGATCGAAGTAAAGAAAATTGCGAACGAAATCGATTTTTTATTTATGGCTGCGCCTCCGGGGGTATCCAGCCGGCTGACGCCACAGTTTGATGCATATGACATACCGATCATTGACCTGTCCGGCGATCTCAGGCTGCAGAACCCGAGCGTCTATGAAAAATGGTATAAAAGGGAAGCCGTGCCTGAACACGTGCTTCAAAAAGCGGTATACGGACTGTCTGAGCTGAATCGGGAAGACATTAAAACGGCGCAGTACATAGCCAATCCAGGTTGTTTCCCGACAGCGGTTCTTCTCGGCTTGGCGCCGCTCGTCAAAAGCGGCAGCATCAACGAATCTTTTGTCATCATCGATGCGAAAACAGGGGTATCGGGAGCAGGCAGAAAGGCGTCGATGGGCACTCACTTTTCAGAGATCAATGACAATTTCAAAATATATAAGGTAAACGAACACCAGCATACGCCTGAAATCGAGCAGATTGTTAAACAATGGGACTCCGCATTTAAACCGATCACATTCAGCACGCATTTAGTTCCGATGACAAGGGGCATTATGGCGACCATCTACACAGAACTGAAAGACAGCATGGATGCCGAACAGCTCCAACTTATTTTTTCGAAATTTTATAAAAATTCATACTTTGTCAGAGTGAGAGAACCCGGTTCGTTCCCTGCAACTAAAGAGGTGTACGGCAGCAATTTTTGCGATATCGGCGTTACCGTTGATGAACGGACGAACAGAGTGACAATTGTGTCAGTGATCGATAACTTGATGAAGGGAGCCGCGGGTCAGGCTGTTCAAAACTTCAACATTATGAATGGCTGGAGCGAAACCGCCGGGCTTGAATTTACGCCAATTTATCCATAAGACGGGAGAGAACAAACATATGATTCAGGTGAGTCAAGACAGCATAAAAAAAACAGACGGAAATGTCGCTTCGCCTAAAGGCTATTTGGCAAAAGGGGTTCACTGCGGCCTCCGCTATTCAAAAAAGGATCTTGGAATTATCATCAGCTCAAGACCGGCGGTGAGCGCCGCCGTTTATACGCAAAGCCACTTTCAGGCTGCGCCGATCAAGGTGACGCAGGAAAGTCTCAAAAAAAGCGCGCATCTGCAAGCCGTCATCGTCAACAGCGCAAATGCCAACGCATGTACGGGAGAGCAGGGCTTAAAAGATGCATATGAGATGCGCCGCCAAAGCGCTGATATGCTTGGGATCGAGCCGGAACTGGTGGCCGTGTCCTCAACCGGCGTCATCGGCGAATACCTCAATATGGAGAGCATTACAAAAGGCATCAGCCTTCTCGCCGAGACTGAGCCTGCCGAAGGCGATTTCGAAGAAGCGATCTTAACGACAGACACGGTGATCAAACAAACGTGCTATGAACTGATGATCGGCGGTCAAAGAGTGACGATTGGCGGAGCAGCCAAAGGGTCGGGGATGATCCACCCGAATATGGCGACGATGCTCGGCTTTGTCACAACAGATGCATGCATCGAAGAAAGCGCGCTGCAAAGGGCATTAAGGGAAATTACGGACGTTTCATTCAACCAGATCACAGTCGACGGCGACACATCGACTAACGATATGGTGCTCGTCATGGCGAACGGATGCGCCGGAAATGAGCGCCTCCATGAAGAACACGAAGATTGGCCGGTTTTCAAAAAAGGCCTGCAGCTTGCCTGCACAGACCTCGCCAAACAAATCGCGAGAGACGGGGAAGGGGCGACAAAGCTGATCGAGGTTGAAGTGAACGGTGCGAAAAGCAATCTTGAAGCGCAAATCATCGCCAAAAAAATCGTCGGCTCAAACCTTGTAAAAACCGCGGTTTACGGAACGGATGCGAACTGGGGCAGAATCATTGTCGCGATCGGAGACAGCATGGCTGCTGTGACACCGGAGAAGGTAGAAATCTACCTGGGCGGCCAATGCCTTTTTAAAAATAACGAACCGCAGCCGTTTTCAGAAGAGCTGGCCAAAACATATTTAGAAAACAGCGAAGTGAAAATCGAGGTTCGCTTGCAGGAAGGCGACGGAAAGGGTACGGCTTGGGGCTGCGATTTAACTTATGAATACGTCAAAATCAATGCGAGCTATCGGACGTAAAAAGGGGATCACAATGGATAAAACAATCGTTTTTAAATGCGGCGGAAGCGTCATCCGCGAACTATCGGACGAATTTTTTCAAAATCTGAAAGAGCTGACCGAAAGCGGCTGGAAAATCGCACTCGTCCACGGGGGCGGGCCTGATATTACAAAGATGCTGAAGAAACTCAATATTCGAAGCGAATTCGTCAACGGACAGCGCAAGACGACAAAAGCGGTTCTTGAAGTCGCTGAAATGGTCTTATCCGGTTCGATCAACAAATTTTTCGTTGCCGAGCTGACAAAGCACGGCCTTCCGGCTGTCGGAGTATCAGGAAAAGACGGGGGACTGCTCCTTGCCGACTATTTAAATGAAAAAGAATACGGTCAGGTCGGGCGCATTAAAAAAGTAAACGGCCGAATGGCCGAAGCGCTCATGGAAAAAGGCTTTATTCCGGTTATCGCCCCCCTCTCGATGACGGATGGCTGTGAGACTTTGAATGTGAACGCCGATTTGGCGGCGTCGGCTGTTGCGGCAGCCTTGCACGCTGACAAATTAATGTTTGTGACAGACGTTAAAGGGATTATGAAAAACGAAGAAATGCTGAAAGAGCTGACGCCGGCAGACATCGAAAGCCTGATTGCTGAAGGCGTGATCTCGGGAGGCATGATACCAAAAGTGCATTCTGCAAAAGAAGCCCTCACAGATGAAGTGGATGAAGTGATGATCGTGAGCGGAAAAGGATCTTTCCTCACGAAAGACGATTTCATCGGCACGAAAATCATTAAACAAAAGGAGGCCGTATCGTGAGTCATTTATTTCAGACGTACAGCCGCTGGAATATCAATATTAAAAAAGCGAAAGGCACGATCGTTCAGGATGAGAAGGGGAACGCTTATCTTGATTTCGTCCAGGGAATCGCGGTCTGCAATCTCGGGCATTGCCCCGATTCAGTGACAGCTGCTGTCAAAAAACAGCTTGATGATGTCTGGCATGTTTCCAATCTGTTTCAAAATGAGCTTCAAGAAAAGGTTGCACAGCTTCTTGCCAAAAACAGTGCAGGCGATCTCGTCTTCTTTTGCAACAGCGGGGCGGAAGCGAATGAAGGGGCGGTGAAGCTCGCACGAAAACATACGCAAAAAACAAAAATCATAACGTTTCAGCAATCGTTCCACGGACGCACGTATGCGGGAATGGCCGCAACCGGACAGGAAAAGATCAAGCTCGGATTCGGACCGATGCTTGAAGGATTCCACTACTTACCTTACAACGAGCCGAAAGCATTTGCCGAATTGCAGGATGAAAAAGATATCGCGGCAGTGATGCTCGAGCCGATTCAAGGCGAAGGCGGCGTCATCCCTGCGAGCAGGGAATTTCTGCAGAGCGTTCAAGATTTTTGCCGCGATAAGCAGGCTCTCCTTATCGTCGACGAAGTTCAAACAGGAATTGGACGCACCGGTAAAGCTTTCGGATATGAATACGAAGGGCTGTCACCTGATATCATCACCGTCGCGAAAGGACTGGGCAGCGGTTTTCCGGTCGGAGCCGTGATCGGGAAAAAAGAGCTTTCAGAAGCGTTCTCTCCGGGTTCCCACGGCTCGACATTCGGAGGGAACATGCTGGCGATGGCTGCGGCAAACGCCACGTTGGAGACCATTTTTGAAAGCAGCTTTCTTGAAGAAGTGAGCGCCAAAGGAGCATTTTTGCATCAACAGCTGAAAGAAAAGCTTCAATTTCCGCTTGTAAAAGATATCCGCGGGAAAGGGCTGATCGCCGGAATCGAGTGCAAGGAACCTGTACAGCCGCTGATCGAAGCGCTTCAAAAGGAAGGTTTGCTCGTTCTTCCCGCGGGTCCGAACGTCATCAGACTTCTGCCGCCATTGACGGTTGCGAAAAGTGAAATCAAAGCGGCCGTGGAAAAACTGAAAGCTGTCATGGCAGATCATTCAGCTGTAAAACAGTAATTTTTTTTCGATATGTAAGTATAAAAATTCATGAATATCATTATTTATTCATCAAAGGTGGGCATAAGATGGAAGGATATTTAGTTCTTGAAGATGGTACATCCTTCAGCGGTGAACTGGACGGTCTTGACGGCTGCACCGGTGAAGTCGTCTTTTTTACGGGCATGACCGGCTATCAGGAGGTTTTGACAGACCCTTCTTATAAAGGCCAGATTATTGTCTTTACGTACCCGCTGATTGGCAACTACGGAATAAACGAAAGCGATGATGAAAGCAAACGGCCTCAGGTGAAAGGGGTTGTCGTCTATGAAGCGTGCGACAGGTTTTCCCATCATCAGGCGACAGAAAGCCTTCGGGAATACTTGGCGAAGTGGGATGTTCCGCTTTTATCGCACGTGGACACAAGAGCGGTTGTTCAGCATATCAGGGCAAAGGGGACGCTGAATGCCAGACTGACGAAACAAAAGGACGGCATTCCGGCTCCGCGCCAGCTGGAAAACTATGCGGCACAGGTTGCCGGACAAAACGAAAACGGCGCCTTTAGGGAAGGCAATACGCATATTGCGGTGATCGATTTCGGCTATAAAAAGTCGATCGCTTCATCGCTTGCAAACCGGGGCTGCAAAGTAACGGTCGTTCCCTATCAAGAGATGGACGGCATTTCAAAGCTGAATCCGGACGGGATCGTCCTTTCAAACGGGCCGGGCGATCCGAAAGCGATCCTTCCATATATGGATGCACTCCGGGATATCATCTCTTCCTATCCGACTCTCGGCATCTGTCTCGGGCACCAGCTGATCGCGCTCGCATTCGGAAGCGACACGTATAAGCTTCCGTTCGGCCACAGGGGAGCCAATCATCCGGTCATGGACAAAGAGACCGGACGCGTGTTCATGACAAGCCAAAACCACAGCTATGTCGTCGATCGGGACACCATCAGCGAAAATGAATTTTCCGTCAGATTTTATCATGTCAACGACGGTTCAGTAGAAGGGCTGATGCATAAAACACTGCCTGTCATATCCGTTCAATTTCATCCGGAAGCCCATCCGGGACCGGCTGAAAGCGAGTGGATATTCGGCGAATATTTGCAGAAATTGAACGAAGCAAGGAGAGAGATCGCCCATGCCTAAAGATCAAACCATCAAAAGCATTCTCGTTATCGGGTCGGGGCCGATTATCATCGGGCAGGCCGCTGAATTCGACTACTCCGGAACCCAGGGCTGCATGGCGCTGAAAAGCGAAGGCTACCGGGTGATTCTTGTCAACAGCAACCCGGCGACCATCATGACCGATGAATCTTTTGCAGATGAAATCTATTTTGAGCCCTTGACAGTGGAAAGCCTCACACAAATCATCAAGCGCGAAAAACCGGACGGACTGCTCGCCAATCTGGGCGGACAGACAGCGCTGAATTTGGCCGTCGAGCTCGAAAAGGCCGGCATTCTTAAAACATACGGGGTAAAGCTGCTTGGAACATCTGTTGATACGATCGAAAAGGGCGAAGACAGGGAAAAGTTCCGCGCCTTGATGAAGGAGCTGAACGAACCTGTGCCGGATTCAGAAATTGTTGACAATCAAGATGATGCGCTTCGTTTTGCGCTCTCAATCGGTTTTCCGATTATCGTGCGGCCGGCCTATACATTGGGCGGAAAAGGAGGCGGCATCGCGGCGACGAAAGAGGAGTTCCTGCCTTTAATCGAAAGCGCCCTCCTCGCAAGCCCGATTCACCAATGTCTTGTCGAAAAAAGCATTGCCGGTTTTAAAGAAATCGAATACGAAGTCATGCGTGACAGAAACAATACATGCATTACCGTCTGCAATATGGAAAACATCGATCCGGTCGGCGTCCATACGGGGGATTCGATCGTTGTCGCCCCGTCGCAGACATTAACGGATGCGGATTATCAAATGCTTCGTTCTGCCAGCTTAAAGATCATTTCCGCGCTCGATGTCGTCGGCGGCTGCAACATTCAATTCGCCCTGGACCCGGAAAGCAAAAATTATTATGTCATCGAGGTGAATCCGAGAGTAAGCCGTTCATCGGCGCTCGCCTCAAAAGCGACCGGCTATCCGATCGCAAAAATGGCGGCTAAACTGGCTGTCGGCTACACGCTTGCCGAGCTGAAAAATCCGCTCACAGATTCGACATACGCCAGCTTCGAGCCTGCTCTTGACTATGTCGTCGTCAAATTTCCGCGCTGGCCGTTCGACAAATTCAAACAAGCCGACCGTAAGCTCGGCACGAAAATGAAAGCGACGGGAGAAGTCATGGCGATTGACCGCAATCTTGAAGCGGCCCTGCAAAAAGCGGTCGCATCCCTTGAGCTGAAAACGTCAGGAACCCATTTGCCCGAACTTGGCGGCGCATCTTCAGAAGTGTTGTGGAAGCTGCTTGAGACTCCTGATGACCGCCGTTTCTTTGCGGTCATGGAGCTGCTGAGCAGGGGGGCTTCCATCAGCGAGATACACGAGAAAACGAAAATCGATAACTATTTCCTTCATGTGTTTTCTAATATCATTCAACTGGAAAACAAGTTGATGGAACAGGGAGATGCGCTGTCCGTCAGCCTTTTGAAAAAGGTAAAAGAAAAGGGATTTACCGACTTTACGATCGCTTCCCTCACCGGAAAGACGGAAGAAGAAGTGCGCGCGCTCCGCAAGAAAATGGGCATAGCCGCATCCTTTAAAATCGTCGATACATGCGCAGCTGAATTTGATGCGAAGACAAACTATTTTTACTCGACGTATTTTGGGAAAAGCGACGGAGACATCTCTC
>Ga0180433_10003797_pt1 | contig 21897 bp, 18 predicted proteins | sample SS_ome_8_FD_132980 | JGI IMG/M metagenome (GOLD analysis project Ga0180433, IMG submission 132980) | Hypersaline lake sediment archaeal communities from the Salton Sea, California, USA - SS_1_D_1 metaG | ecosystem: Environmental > Aquatic > Non-marine Saline and Alkaline > Hypersaline >... | reverse complement strand
CTTATGCAAATCAGCCCTCTGGAGAGAAGAATTGATGTTAAAATGGGTAAGCCATTGTCCTGGCAGCGCCGAATGCCGAGGTCGCAGTCGCAGCGTGATGCCGCCGGCCCTACACGACTTCCCAGTCGCGCAGCCAGGTGTACTCCTTCGGCAGTGCGGCCCAGCGCCGGTCGGTGACGCGCATCAGCCAATCGCTATCGGCGGGCATCATGGCAAGCGGCCTTGTGTACGAAGCACGGGCGGCGTTCTCGACCTCATAAATCGTCGAAAGGCCCGGTATCACGGCAGTAACGGCATCGCTCAAATTCAGGATGCACTGAAGCGTCAGCCGGGCCAGGTCGTTGTCTTTCTTGCTGCCGACGCCGAGCTTGGGCTCATCGTAGGTCTCAAGCAAACTGCCGCCGAAGAAAGGCTTTATGGTTATCAGCCCCACATCCTGCTCGCGGAGCGAGGCAAAGACGCTCTTGTTGTCGGGTCCGTAGCCGGCGTTGACTTCCTGGATATTGTCCCTGCTCGGCGGCTCGTCCTTTTCTCTGGTCTTTGCGGTGCAGGGGAAGATAAACATCTCGACCTGCGGATACTTCTCGATGACGTGCTGCGTCCAGGGCCTGCTGTGACTGGAGATGCCGAAGTGCCGGACCTTGCCGGCCTTGTGCAGCTTTTCGAACGTCTCGATCATGACCTCCACATCCGCATCCGTGTTGGTGCCGTCCATCTTGGCCTGCACGCGCCAAATGTCGAGGTAGTCGGTGCCGATATGCCGCAGACATTCTTCGACGTTGTGGATTTGGGCCTTGACGTTGCAGTACTCATCGTGGCGCGGGCACAACTTCGAGTCATCGGCGCCGACAATCATTTTCTCTCGGCGTCCCTTCAGCGCAGCCCCATAGCACAGACATTCCTCGGCGCCGGTGATATCCAGATAGTTCATGCCGCAATCGATGGCTTTGGACATCACTTCGGTGCGGTTCTTGGCGACGTCTGCGGGCACCTCTTCCTTGACGAATTTGCCCCACCACCAGCCGCCGCTGCGGTCCCGCCAGGGCGCCCGCCAGTGCCCGCCCAGGCTGACCTCGGAAATCATCAGCTCGGTTTTGCCCAGCCTGCGGTAGCCCATCCTGGGGTGGTAATTGAGAATCCTGGATGTATCCACGGGTTTGGCATTTGCACCGGCAGCGCCCTGACCGGCGACCGTGCCGGCAAGCCCTGCCGCTGCTGCAGAAGCAGTCCGCAGAAACGCCCTTCGGGAAAGTTTTTCACTGTCCATAATATCCTGCCTTCATCGAGCCGCCTGAACTTCGTTTTGTCTACAAGAACAGACAAAGCCTGCGCGAATAACCGTATTCAAAGGCTGCGAAACACATTTCACGCTGCATATCATAGCACAAAACATCCAAAAAGCAAACAGCATATTTATAGTCATACTCTTCGGTGTCGGCTCTTTCGCCGCGATGTGATGAGTGTATGTGCCACCCATGCGCCGTCGGCTGCTCAGTCTTGGTGCGCAGTGTTGTCTGCTTGTCCCCCCGTCCTCGGCAAGGCGGCGTGCCGGCCAGTGTGTGACCGGCCCACCGTGTCTCATGAACCCCCAGCCTATACGCTTCTTTCCTCTCCTTCCGCAAAAATTGATTGCAACGCACTCAATTCCGGCGTCATCTTCTGTTATTGTCGGCCGATCCTGTGGGAAAATACATAGGATATTCCTACATACGAGCTTCGCCGAACCTATTTGCCGGCTTCGGATAGGCTACGGAGGGACCATGCCGGCTTGCGCCTCCGAGGTGTACTGGGTGCCGCACAGTGGGTAGTGCCTATTTAAGCTCACGGACGAGACGCTCAGCGCTCCAACGAGGCCAAGCCGCCGACAATCGCACTTTTTACAAGGTCCGCTATGCTGTGCGCATCAAGCTTTTCCATGATCTTTCGCCGATTTGCCTCGACCGTCTTGGTGCTGACATGGAGCTGCAGAGCGATTTGTTTTGTGTTTTGGCCCTCGGCGATGAGCTGCAGCACCCGGCGTTCTCTGTCCGTGAGGGTTTCCAGAGGCGACTGCGGTGTTATAGCCAGACGCCTGACGTAGTCTCTGACCACCACTGACGCCACACCTGGGCTAAGATACGTGCCGCCGTTAGCCACCGTTCGTATTGCCGTGACCAGCTCGTCAAACGTGCACTCTTTGAGCACGTAGCCGGATGCTCCGGCCTTCAGCATGTCCGCCACAAATGCTCTGTTTGTGTGCATGGATAAAGCAATGACCTTGACATCCGGGAAGTCACGGGTGATGTCGCGAGTAGCATCCACGCCGTTAAGGTTCGGCATGGTGATGTCTGCAATCACAATGTCGGGCGACAACTGCCGTACCAGGTCGATAGCTCTGCGGCCATCCTCAGCTTCGCCAACGACTTGCATGTCGGGCTCTTTTTCAATCAGGTTGCGAAGGCCCTCTCGCAGAATCATGTGATCATCGGCCAAAAGGATTGTTATACTCATGACTGTCTCTCCGGCCTACTTGCCGTTCGCTTGTAGTGGTGCTGTCATCATGACCTTGCAGCCCCGGCCCGGGTTGGATTCGATTTGCAGATGGCCTGCTAATTGCTCCAATCGCTCCTTGATACTGAAAAGCCCGAAGCCTATCTTCGTGGTCGCTTTTGCCAGCGTTTCGGCAGAATTGAAGCCGATCCCGTTATCGGCGACAACAAGCTCTATCCGGTCGCCGATTCTTCGAGACGACACCCGCACTTTACTCGCATTTGCATGCTTAACGACGTTGATGAGCAGTTCGCGCACGCTGTAGAACAAAAGCACGCGCACCGCCTCATCCATCGGCTTGGGTTGCTGGTCACTGTGAAACTCGGTACTGATGCCGTGCTCTTCTTCTACCTGCTCGGAAAGCCAGCAAGCCACAGCCGCTTCAAAGCCCAACTCGTGTAATATGGGAGAACTGAGGTCGAAGGTGAGTGACCTCGTCTGGGCTATCGTGTCGCCAAGCGAGTTGCAGACTTCCTCTAAGACCTGCAGATATTGGCCGCCCGGCATAGAATGACGCAGCGCATCCAACTTGATCTTGGCGATGGCCAAGGACTGGCCGATCTGGTCGTGCAGACTGGTGGCGATACGCCGTCTTTCTCGCTCTTCCGCCAGTGCCAGTTCCGAAGCAAATGAGCGGAGCTTATCTTGATAGTCGAGCAGCTTTTTTTCCGCGCGTTTGCGCTCGGTGATGTCTCGCACGAAGATCGAGACGCCGTGACTGGTAGGATAGACATTGACCTCAAAGACGAAGTCTTTGTCTCCAAGCCGGTATTGATTCACGAAACTCTTTGGCTGCCGCGTCTGCAAGACGTCTCGATACATGCGAACGGCCCTTCTGGTACCTTCGCTGTCGGGGAATATTTCAAAGATGGTTTTTCCGATGGCATCCTGGGCTTTGACTCCTGTCAGCTCTTCAGATGCTCTGTTCCAATACGTGTATCTCAAGTCTTTATCCATAGCGAAGAAAATGTCGGTGATGCTGTCGGCGAGCTCTCTATAGCTCTGCTCACTCCGGCGCAGTGCCTCCTCAGCGAGTTTACGCTCGGTGATGTCGATCGACACGCCGATCGTCGCGGTCATACTTCCCTGGTCGTCAAAGACGGGCGACGTGGTGAAAAGAGCCGGGAATCTCTCTCCGGATTTGCGCACCAGAGTCGATTCTCCTACGAAGCCCTGCTTGTTCTCACTCATGGCTGCCAGAACTTCGGGGAATCTCTCAACATCCTCGGGCAAATGAAGTATGGCGACCGGTTTGCCAAGAACCTCATCGCGCCTGTAGCCAAAGATACGTTCGGCACCGGGGCTGAATTCCAGGATACGTGTATCTTGCGCGTCTGCATTGGTTAAGATAAAGGACACATCCTTTGCGGCTTCAAAGATGGCTCGCAGGTGTGCTTCCCTATCCCGCAGCGCCTGCTCGGCGAGCTTACGCTCGGTGATGTTCTCGACCGTACCCTCGTAGTACAGTGTCTTTCCATGCTCATCGCGAATCGCTCTGGCATCTTCGATAATATACAAGGTCGTGCCATCCCGTCTTTTCCAGGCGGATTCCAGGCCGACAATCTTGCCTTCTTTTTCAATGCGCTCGATGAAACTCGACCGCGGGTATCCCGGCTCGTAACAGGTCTGGTCCTGCAGGTCGCGCTGCGCCAGCTCCTCGAACGAACAATAGCCCAGCATACGCAGCAGCGCCGGATTTGCCATCAAGATCCGCCCGTCGGGCGTGGTCTGATAGATTCCGACGGCGGTATTTTCAAAAATTTGTCGAAACTGCTCCTCCGACCGCCGAAGCGCAGCCTGCACTTGCTTATGCTCGGTGACGTCTCTGATCACCGCTTGCAGGACGACGGCGTCCCCCAGGACGATTCGGCCGCTGCAGGTCTCGGCATCGAACTCCGAGCCATCCTTCCGCAGGGCCTTGAATTCGTAGCGCCTGGGCACGTTCTCGCCGCGCAGTCTGGCACGGGCTCTTTCGGCCATCATTTCACGGTGTTGCGGCGCAACAAAATCGGTAAACCTGCATCCCAGCATTTCGTCCTCGCTCCCGTAGCCTGCCATTTCCACTAATGCCGGGTTTGCAAATGCAATTTTGTCTCCCGAAATGATGGCTATCCCATCGATGGAATCCTCGACCAGCCGGCGATACTTCTCCTGCGAATCCTTCAACGTTTCTCTGAGGCGGTCCTTCGCTGTAGTTGCCCGGCTGTCTACGCGCTCTGATTTAGCTTTTAGCACCCGTGCAGTGCTGCTGCTCCTGGCACCCTTGCCGTGACCGGCGATAGAATCTCGCATCTGCTCTTCTCCTGCAGGTCAAGAAAGCAATCGGCGCCCAAATGACACCTTTCTGGGCTCTGTAGGGTGTTTGCGCCAATGGCCTTTAGGTCATGACGCGCCCCGCATCATACTGCCTCCATCGGAATGAGGCACAGAAATTTGACCATTGTATTTCCCGTATTCTTGAATTGGTGCTGTTCGCCCGGAGCGACAAATACTACGTGCTCGCGTTCTAAAGCGTATTCTCGTCCTTCACAGACCACCATACCTTGTCCCTCGACGACAAAGACTTCATGCTCGTGCGGATGCCTATGCAAGGGCGTACATCCGCCGGGCTGCACCTCAAACATGCGCATCGCAAAATTTTTCGCCCCGTCTTCTTTGGATATCAGCCATCGTATGGTGACATCTTTCGCCCCCTCAACTTCCACGGCAGATGCGCTAATGTTGGCGGTTTTCTCTATCTTCATGCTCTGTCCTTCTCATAAAACCTAACGGCTCCTATGCAAGTTTCTTGGCGAGGATTTCCGAGACGACCTTCGGATTTGCCTGCCCCCTGGTCTTTTGCATTACCTGGCCCAGCAGGAAGTTTCGCGCTTTCTTGCTCTTCTTGCCGGCGCCGGTAACGTCACTGACCGCCTGGGGATTTTCGGCGAGCACCTTCTCAACGATGGTTTCCAGCTCCCCCGCATCGCTTTTCTGAATCAAGTTGTGCTCTTGAGCAATAACTTGTGGCGGCTTGCCCGGAGAAGTCGACATTACCGTTGTTATCGTTGTGGCGGCGGTGGCACTGGCAACCCCTGTCACAACCAGTCTACAAAGTTCAGCAATATGGCCGGCAGGAATGTCCAAATCAACCACACTGCATCCTTTTTCGTTTGCCAATTTCATTAGGTCTTGCGTGATTATATTGCACGCCCGTTTGGGATCTCCACCTTGGGCAATGACGGTCTCGAAATACTCGGCCGTCGAGCGCTCCGCCGTCAAGACACCGGCATCGTAGTCACTGAGTCCGTATTCGGTCACAAAACGCAGTTGTTTTTGCAAAGGCAGTTCGCACAGCCGCGGTTTGATATCCGCCAGCCATTCGTCCGTCACTTGCACCGGAACCAGGTCCGGATCGGGAAAGTATCTGTAATCGTGTGCCTCTTCTTTTTCTCGCTGCAGCACGGTCAGCTCGTTGGTATCGTCCCAGCCGCGCGTGGATTTGCTGCCGGCTTCCAGCGTTTTGCCGGTCTCTATGAACTCATCCAGTTGCCTGCATATCTCATACTCGACACTTCGTTCCAGAGCGCGAAAGCTGTTGAGATTTTTGATTTCGACGATGGGCGTTTTGTATTCTGTACCATCTCTGGTGACAATTAAATTGACGTTCGGCTCAAACCGCATGTGGCCCTTTTGCATATCGGCTTCGGAGACGCCCAGGTAGCGGACCATTCGCTGCAACTCTACCGCCAAGGCCCGCACTTCCGCGGCGCAGTTCATGTCCGGCTCAGTAACAATCTCCAGCAACGGTGTGCCGGCCCGGTTCAAATCCACTTGCGAGAAGTTGCCCGTTGTGTGAAGGTTCTTGCCGGCGTCCTCTTCCAGGTGCGCCCGTATGACCCGGATGCGCTTGGTTGCGCCGGACTGCAACGGTATCTCAATATAGCCGTTTGCGCTCAGCGGCAAATCATACTGGCTTATCTGGTAGTTCTTGGGCAAGTCAGGATAATAATAGCTTTTCCTATCCCACTTCGTAAAGCCGGCGACCTCGCAATGCAGAGCCAAACCGACCAAAATGGCGTATTCTATCGCCTGCTTGTTCATGACCGGCAAGACACCGGGCATACCCAGACACACCGGACAGACCCTGCTGTTGGGCGGCTGGCCGAACTGCACCGCGCACCCACAGAACATCTTGCTCGCAGTGCACAGTTGAACGTGTATCTCCAACCCGACAACAACTTTATATTGCAAGTGACTCATCTGTTATACGTAGTCCAAATCCGAATATCGAATTTCGAAATCCGAAACAAATCCGAATGAGACAAATGCAAAACTCGTCCCGCCAAAGGGCCTTGCCAACATTTCGGTCATTTAGACATTTGAATTCTGATATTGTTCTGTGCTCCGTGCTTACTGTTTATCCGCTAACTGGCCAACGACGGTTTTCTCCTGTGCCAATCCGTTTGGGCTTCGAACATTCTGGCTATTCGTAGCAAGTTCTCTTCCTGGAAAGCCGGAGCCAGTATTTGCAGTCCGATCGGAAGGCTGCCCGCATCGAAGCCGCACGGGATGCTGGCAGCCGGTATGCCCGCCAGATTCGCGGCTATGGTGTAAATGTCCGACAGGTACATAGTGAGTGGGTCATCGATCTTTTCGCCGATCTTAAAGGCCGTAGTGGGCGAAACCGGCATCATCACGCAGTCGCATTTCTCGAACGCCTGCGTGAAGTCACACCGAATTAGATTCCTGACCTTAAGCGCCTTCAAATAATAGGCGTCATAATAGCCGCTCGACAGAGCATACGTGCCGAGCATGATGCGCCGTTTGACTTCTTTGCCGAAGGCCTCAGCTCGCGACTTGGTATAGACCTGGACGTAATCCGCCGCCCGTTCACTTCGATAGCCGTAATGCACGCCGTCATAACGGGCCAGGTTACTCGACGCCTCGGCGGTCGCTATCACATAATAAGCCGCAATCGCATAATCCAAGTGCGACATTTGGACCTCTACAATTTCGGCTCCGAGCTTTCTGTATGCTTCTATTGCGGCGGCCAGAGCATCGCGTACAGATTCCTCGGCCCCGGCAGTGAACTGCGGGACAAGCCCGATACGAAGATGCCGGATTGGCTCATCAAGTTGTTCCAGGTAGTCAGGCACAGGAGCAACGGCTTCATCTACGCTGGTGCTGTCGGCGGGGTCGTGTCCCGCAATGACATTCAGCAGCAGCGCCGCATCGGCTACAGTTTGTGTTATTGGCCCGATCTGATCCAGGCTCGAACCGTACGCCACCAGGCCGAAACGCGAAACCCGCCCGTATGTTGGTTTCAGCCCGACCACGCCGCAAAAACCGGCGGGCTGGCGAATGGAACCGCCGGTGTCGGAGCCAAGGGCGGCATAGCACAAGCCCGCTGCCACAGCGGCGGCAGAACCGCCGCTGCTTCCACCCGGAACCCGGCTCGTATCCCAGGGGTTGACGGTCCTTTGCAGGCCCGAAGTCTCGGTGCTCGAGCCCATCGCGAACTCATCCATGTTGGTCTTGCCCACGATGACCGCGTCGGCGGCCAGCAGTTTCTCAACGGCAGTGGCATTATACGGGGCGTGGAAATTGGCGAGTATCTTTGAGCCACAGGTAGTGGCGCCGAACGTGGTGCACATATTGTCTTTTATCGCTACCGGCACGCCCGCCAGCGGCCCTACCGGCTCACCGGAGGCGACTCGCTTGTCCACATTGGCAGCCGCTCCCAGCGCCTCATCGCGATAGGTGCTGATAAAGGCGCCAAGAACAGGTTCATGCCGCTCGATCCGGTCGAAAACGGCGCTGGTCACCTCGGCGCTGCTTGCCCAGCGCGAGACTATTTTGCCCCGCAATTCTTTGGCGCTTAGGCTGCCCATTCCTACGTTTCAGCGCTCACTTCGTCTCATTATCTCTGCGATGGCTCAGAAACCAATCGTAGAGGTTCTGATTGTTATACGTAGCTGTCCACGAATCATGGTAAGCATGCGGATATACGGTAAGCTTGGCATTTCCGCCTTTAGCGTTAATCGCATCGACCATTCGCCTGGATTCATGCAACGGCACGACATTGTCTTTGGCCCCATGGAAGGCCCAAACGGGCAAATCCTTGAACCGCTCCGCCAGGTACGGTGCCCCGCCGCCGCAGATCGGCGCAACAGCAGCAAACCGCTCGGGATACCTCGTGGCTAGGCTCCACGTTCCAAAACCGCCCATGCTAAGACCCGTCAAGTAAACCCTGCTTGTATCCACATCATACTCTTCTGTGACCTCGTCCAGCAAGGCCATGAGCACATCGGTCTGCTCCGGCCACCAGCGACTCGCCGGGCACTGAGGAGAGACAATGATAAAAGGAAAACCTTTGCCTTGCTCAATAAGCTTTGGTGGGCCGTGTTTCTTGACCAGTTCAAGGTCGTCACCTCGCTCGCCTGCTCCGTGCAGGAATAGAACAAGAGGCCAGCGCTGCCTTTTCTGCCCATAACCATCAGGCAGAAACAGCAGATACTGGCAGGCAACGGTCTGCTGGATGGTCTTTTCGAAAGCCTGGGCATGCTGGCCGGACCGTACAGGCATATCAGAGCTCATGTTGGCCTTCTCCATTTGCGCGCAACCGACAAACAACACAGAGAAAAACAGGGTGGTCAACAGAACCGTTTTCAATTCGGCTTACCTCCCAATCGACTTTGCAGAGAGTTCTCATGCACCGGAACTGTCATCCAGAATCTTGGGTACCTTGAAGAACTGCTCATCCGCTTGTGGAGCGTTGGCCAGGGTTTTTTGCGTTCCGAGCGATTCCTGAGGGCGGTCTTCACGGAAGATATTCTGGATCGGCAGACAATGGGCCAGAGGCTCCACGTTCGTCGTATCCAACTCATTCATTTTTGCAACGTAGTCGAGGATAGCACTCAGTTGGCCGGTCAATTCGTCAATTTCCGCCTCGCTCAGTTCCAGCCGCGACAACATAGCGACTTTTCTTACCTGTTCTTTGTCGATTTTCTCTACCATGGGCGAGCCCTGCATAAACAAAAAGCGAGGCCGGATCCACCTCGCGATAAGAATCGGCCGGCAAAAGCCAGTGTCTCAGGCCGTTTCTTTCTTAGCGGGCTTATAATCTCGTTTGGGTGGCTTTTGCACCAGTCCCATGCGAATAGCCTTGGCCGAGACTTTGACGCGACAGACCTTGCCGTCCACAACCGCGCGAACCTTCTGAATGTTCGGCTTAAACTTCCTATTGCTGATGCCGGTCACTTTCTTGCCGACGCCGCCGAGATGCTTGGCTTTGCCGCGGCGAGCGATCTTGCGGCCTGCGACTGTCCGCTTGCCAGTAAAATAACATTTTCTTGACATCCAATTGACTCCTGTGCCACTGCTGTAACCAGAGAGGTCCTATGACCCCACCTACTGCTCTCTTGTCCAGAAAACTGCTTCAAGATACATATCTGCACTCAAATTGCAAGTACAAAGCGGGGATTTCGCGCAAAAACCGAACTCACGGGCAATGGGTGGCGGAAAGAAACGCCAACTGAACTTCACATTGTCACAATATGCATCTTGGCCGTTCCATTTGCACTTGACGGTCGCAGTTGCAGGAAAGCCGTACCCGGCTACGCGAAGGGCTATCTCCAAACACACGAACAGCAGCGCCGGAATAATGGTAAGTGCCGCGACGTGGAACAGCTACAGGCGCCAGCCGGCTGCGAGATCTGGCGCCAAATCATTCTTATGCCCGCGCTTTTTCTCAGGCTTGCCCGGCACAGCTCTTGTCTTTGCCGGCGGGCACCGGGGTCTGCCAGCATGTCCGGTGTGTTTCTTAGCACGTGACAGGCGCCTTTTTGTTCTTTTGGCGCGCTTGGCAGACATTCACGCAGCTTCCTCAAGGCCCCCGGATTGCTCGCAGCACTCTGCGCACCCTGGCGGAATTCGGATCAAGCCGTAACGCCTTCTCGACCTCTTTGATGGCCGCCTCCCTCTGGCCCTTTTCATACAGAAGAACGCCCAGGTTGCATTGCAGAATCGGGTCATTCGGCGCAACGGTCAGCCCCTTTCGGCACACGCGCATCGCCTCGTCCACCTTGCCCTGTTTGTACAACACCTCGCCCAGATTATTGTAGGCAAGCGCATTTGTGGGTTGTAAGCGGAGCGTCTGGTAATAGTGCTGTGCGGCTTGCTCCATCTTGTCCTGCTGTTGATACACCCATCCCAGATAGTAATGGGCATCGGCCCGCGTGGGATTGAGCTTAATCGCCTTGCGGTACTGCTCAATCGCCCCATCCAGGTCGCCCAGCCCGCGCAAGACCGACCCCAAAGCATTGTATCCCGTGTAGCAATGCGGGAAATACTTTTGCACCAGACGGAACTGCTGGGCTGCCGCATGATAGTCTTTCAGATCTTCAGCCAACAGTGTGCCGTACTTGTAGCGCAGACACCAATCGCCGGGGTCATTTTCAACGGCACGCCGATACTGTGCCGCGGCTTCTTCCAGGGCCTCGCGGGTCAGCCTTGCTTTCAGAGCCGCGACCTCCTGCTTCATTCTGCCGACAAGCTCATCGTGGTTAAGCTGATTGGTAAATGGCGGCTTATCTACGAAGCCGTTGAGAACCTCATCGGCGATTTTATGCCGGTCCCAATCCGTGCACGCCAAACGCCTCGCACACTCGTGCAAGGTCGGCAATGCAGGCGCCTCTGCCCGCTGGCCTTGTATGCGCCCCGGCAGTATCTCCTCTACCTGTGCCAGAACGGTCTTTGCGAGCAGATAGCTGCCTTCGAAATTCAGGTGCACGTGCTCGTAGAATAGCTCATGGCCGGGCGTCCGGTGCGGGCTGCCGCTTTCGAGTGCCCCAACGGCGTCCACCAAGTGAATGCCTGCAGATTCCTCGCCCGCTGCTGTGTCGCGGATAATTTTATTGATGCGGCTGTCCGCGCGGAACCGAAGTGTATCGAGCTCACGTGCCGCCAGATACCTCTGTCGTGCCTTCTCATACTCACCCACCTGCCAATAACAGCAGCCGAGCCGAAATTGCAGGTCTGCATAGCGGTCGTCGATTTCGGCCGCTGCCAAGAAACAATCGATGGCCTCCGCAAACCGCTCATTTTTCTCGTGCGTCGCGCCCTGCTCGTATGCTTTCGTCCATCTGATTTTTTCCGTCTCCGTCAGGGCCGAACGGTGTACACAGGCAAAGGGCGGACAGTCTTTGAGGTTACTGCCGACGGTGCAAAGTATGACCTTGGCCCCGCTCTCGGCGGCCACTTGGCTGATATCCTGGAGATTCGCTTTGAAGTTCCGGTACACTATCTCCAGCGATGGGTCGTCGGCCCGCACCTGCTTTTCCAGGAACATCTCCAGGCCACGCCACACCGCCGGAGCATCTTGCGCCGCACCAACTGATGCAAGCAGATTCGACAGCAACTGCCCCAGTCTGGTGCCTTTCAGCGCGATGCCGGCACGGATAAGAGCCAGGTTTCCGGAAAGCGGAGTGAACACCGTCCCGGCTCCGTACGGGCCTGTTACCTCGTTGTTGCCCAGATAAACGATGAAAAGGTCCGGCCGGCAGCGGGCGCAGTCTTTTGCAATCGGCAAAACCACGTGTGAATTAATCGCCGCCGTTGCTGCGGTAATCACCTCAAATTCTATCCCCGGATACCTGTCCGCCAGCATCACCTGCAGGAATCGCCCGAAGGAAAAGGCCTCGTCCGGCTCGCCGCGGGCCGCAGAGGCTCCCAGCACGAAAATCCGATAGGTGTTGTCCGGCTTATCCACAGGAAAGACAAACGAAGTGAACTCGCGGGCGATGTTGCGGGGGAAGAACCGCCAATTGAACTTGACATTATCACAGTAGCACGGCTTGCCGTTCACTTCGTGCTCGATTATCGCCGATGTGGGAAAACCGTAGCCGGCCGCCCGCAGAACCAGCTCCACGCAGACCAGAAACAAGGCCGGAACAACCGTAATGCAGAGCAGGCGAAAGAACCACAGACGCCAGCCGTCTATCTGCGCAGGCATTTCCTTCTTTGCATCCTTACCTGCATCTTCGTCATGGTGTACAGCCTTAGCCTTCCGCTGCGGCTCGGTCCGTTTCCTGGGTCCGGCCCGAGGAGCCTTGCCGGCCCGCGACGGCTTCTTCTTTCTGCTATGTCTGTGTTTCGCGCACATACCTTCGACTACTGCTTGCTGGTAGCCCTTTTTAGCAACAAGACCTCTGCTCCGGTCAATTCTCTGAATTTGCCCACACTCAGGCCTCTAATGGTTAGATCATCAATGCGGGTGCGTGCCAGAGATTTAACCGACAGGCCTACGCAGGCGAGCATCCTGCGCACTTGGCGGTTGATGCCCTGGCGAATGGTGATTTCGATCAGAGACTGCTGGCGGTCCCGTTTCAGTATCTTCACAGCCGCTCTGGCTGTCTTGCCACCTGCCAGCCAGACGCCTTTCTTCAACTTTTCCACCGCCCTTCCATCGATGCGGCCCTTTACCCTGGCAACATACGTCTTGGGCACCGCATATCGCGGGTGGCTCAGTTTGTTGGTCAATTCCCTGTCGTTGGTAAGGATAATCAACCCGGTGGTGTCAATATCCAATATTCCCACGCAAAAGAGGCGTTCTTTGGAGCGAACAATATCCACGGCCTTCTTTCTGCCTTGCGGGTCAAAGTTGGTGCACACGACGCCCTTGGGCTTATTGAGAAGATAGTAAACCTTCCGCTCGGGCTGGATCTTCTTGCCGTCTACGGTTATGGTGTCCTTTTCCGGATCGGCGAAGACGGGCAGCTCATCCACAACCCGTTGATTGACTTGGACGAGCCCTTTGCGTATCAGCTCCTCGCACTTTCTGCGAGAGTCAACTCCAGCGGCCGCCATCAGCTTTTGTAATCTTTGCTTGGCCATAGCTTATGCTGGCTTCAACGTTTCTCATCGGCTGTGCAGCAGCTCTAACGAGCTGCAAAGCCTCAAAAGCCAGTGTTGCTGAACGATAAGTAAATAGCAACAATCCGGATGTATGTCAAAATCGCTTAGCCACACTTTTTATCGACATAAACGCCGACAGACCGTAGAATCAGCCGGAAAGAACCAACGGTATACACAACATCATTTCGGATTTTGCACGATGCACGGTGCCAAATTGACAAGGGCGCATGAACCGATGTTAGGCTTATGATAACCACAGTAATCTTCGATTTGGACGACACACTCTATGATGAAGTCGATTATTGCAAGAGCGGCTTCTGGGCGGTTGCGGAGTCCGTTGCGCATTTGCCCGATACGCCGCCTGCAGAGCGTGTTTTCGATACAGTCTGGAAGGAATTTGCCGCCGGCAACCGCAAGACCCTCTTTAACGACGCCCTGGCGAAGCTCGGTATCGCCTATGATGCCGCATTTATCGAGAAATTGGTGCACGTCTATCGCAATCACACGCCGCAAATAACGCTACCCAACGACAGCAAAGATGTGCTGGAAACCTTGCGCGGAAAATATGCCTTGGCGCTACTGACCGACGGTTTTCTGCCGGCTCAAAGACTGAAGGTGCAGGCTCTGGGCATCGAGGGATATTTTCGCCGCATCCTGTACACCGAAGAGCTGGGAAGGCAGTTCTGGAAGCCTTCGCCGGTGGGTTTCGAAAAGCTAATGGAGTCGTTGAATACCAAGGCAAGCACCAGTGTTTACGTAGCCGACAACGAAGAGAAGGATTTTATCGCACCGAACCATTTGGGCATGCCGACCATCCAGCTAATCCGGCCTGCCGCCCTACATCGGCAATCCGCGCGGCAGCCGCACGCGGCGGCACAACACATCATCCACAGCATCCGTGAACTGCCGCAATTTTTGGAAGGACTTTGACGTATTTGGTTATGAAACAGGACTTTTATCGGCCGGCAAAAAAAACCAGGCGGCGGGTGAGATTTCTCGACGTCAGCAGTTGCCGGGCCGCATTGTAAAGAACAACGCCCGCATAGCCCTGAAAACGGTCGAAGATGGGTTTTTTGTTGACTCAAACGGTGTTTCTTGCGATAATACCGGAGAGGACGGTCGATATAGCTACCAGGGATAAATACTCTGAACACATAAAAGATTTCTAAGGAGCTACACTATGTCACCCGGCAAAAGAAGGCAAAGCGCTGCTACTTTCTATGCCCTGATAACCTTTGTGGGTCTGTTCATCGCCGCTACCACTGCAGCAGTCATCTTCTACGTAAAAGCAGAGGAAAACCGCAAGACCGCATCCGACCTGCAGAGCCGAATAGACGAATTGGCCACGCGAGAGGAGCTGCAGCAGATCGGAACGATCGTCGGCACAGACGTGCCCAGACAAAGCCGGCTTGGCTCCATGGTGGACTATCTGGACAGATGCGCTGCGTTGATTGTGGGAGGACCACTGGAGCAGACGTCCGCAGAGGTGAAGGCCAATACGGCCAGGCGGGACGCAAACGAAGCATTTCAGATGGCCCAGCCATACCTGACCGATAAGATCGATCCCAACACAACCGGCCTGGTAGCGGTCGTTCAGAAGATGAAGAACGCACTTGACAATACCATCAAGGAGAAAACGGCCCTGCAGAACAGCCTTGCCGAGCTGCAGCAGCGCTTCGATGATGCGGTGACCGCCAGCCAAGAGAAAGAAAAGGAACTCATCGCTGAGAAAGAAAAATACCATCAGCAGGCGCTGGATATTACCCGGCAATACGACGAGTTGAAGAACTTGATGGAAAAGACTGCCGACGAGCGAGCACAGAATCTGATGGCCCAGCTCGACGAAGAAAGACAGAATCTGAAAACGCTGAACGAGCAACTCAATCAGACACGTGCTCAGTTGGAGATGACCCAGGACAGGATGGAGAACGCCCTGGAGAAGCTTCGTGAAATCAAGCCGTTACCGGGACAGGATGTGCCGGCATTTAAGCCCGACGGCAGAGTCGTATTGGTGGACGACCAGGCAGGAGTGGTGCATCTGAGCGTCGGAAGCGATGACCATGTATATCGGGGACTGACCTTTTCCGTCTACGATAGAAATGCACCGATTCCGGAAGACGGCAAAGGAAAGGCCGAACTCGAAGTCTTCGGTCTGGCCAAGCAAATCTCGGCGGCGAGAATCGTGCGCTCCGAGGAGAAGAATCCCGTGGCGGTGGACGATAACATCGCAAATCTTGTCTGGGACAGCGATAAGACAAATGTTTTTGTCGTCGCCGGTCGCTTCGACCTCGACGACGATGGGAGAATCGACCCTATGGCCGACAAGAAGATAGAATCGCTCATCAACAAATGGGGTGGTTCGATAGCAGGGCAAGTCACCGTCAATACGGATTTCGTGGTTCTCGGCAAGGCCCCCGCCGTCCCGGAGAAACCGACGCGAGAGGATTTGATGGTTGACCCCACGGCCAACGAGAAGTACGAAGCTGCGATGCAGGAGCTGAATCGCTACAACGAAATCCAAGACCGAGCACAGTCGTTGCGCGTGCCGATATTCAACTACGACAGATTCCTGTACTTCATCGGTTATAAGGAACAGGCCACGAAGCCGGGAGCGTTTTAGGAAAGCGGAATCAGGAAACAATAGGCCCGCGCGAGCCATCGGAAGGTATGAACGAGACCGCCGAACAGTCCAAGGATCAGGCAAGATGGAACGAGTACGGGCACGAGCGCGTCACGCAACTGCGGCAAGCTCCCGACAGATTCATCATCGATGACTTCCCTCGCACGCACCACAAACAGGCATACGGCGACATCATCAGGTCGGTGGGCCCGTTCAGCGCAAAGAATGTGCTCGAGTTAGGCTGCGGACGCGGCGACCTTTCCGTGTTTCTGGCAAAACAGGGGGCGGAAGTCACAGGTGTTGATGTCGGCGAAAACTTGATCGCCGCAGCCAGACTCCTGGCCCAAGTCAACAATGTGCGCTGCGAATTCCGGGCGGCAAACATAACAGACATACCATTCAAGGCCAACACCTATGACGTCGTTCTGGGCATCGCGATCTTGCATCATCTCTCACCGTCGGACCTACGTAAGGCGCTACAGGAAACGCACAGAGTCCTAAAAGAAGATGGAGCAGCTTTCTTCGTGGAGACCGTCGAAGACAGCAAGGTCTTCGACTTCATCCAGAACATATTCCCCAGACAGAAAAAGGGCAGCAGATGGTATAGACCCTCGATCCTGCAGCGAAAGGCCTGGCGAGACTATGTGAAACAGATGGACGACCGAGCACTTACCAGTCGGGAGCTTCTCGCAGCAGGCAGACAATTTAGAGCCGTCAGGAAACGCTCCTATGGTTTGCTCATACGGCTGCAAGGATTGATCGGCAGAAGATTCGCAGGTTCATTGATGGTAACGGACAGGGTGTTGCTCCGGGTCTTTCCTCCGCTACGACGTTTTTGCCAAACAGTGCTCGTGGAATACCGCAAATAGTAAGCAGTAATATTGCCATCCCCCCTTGCAAAGACGGTTTACTCACGTCTCGTGCTGTCGGCCGGCTCGACACCGATAGATGCGACAAAAAGCTCGCCCGCGTATTGGCGTGCCAGCTTTGACGTGGTGAAACCCTTTTTGACTGCACCAAACGTCACCGTATGAGCGGCCTTGATGGTTGCGCCAAGCGGCTCGCCGGTATCGCAATCCAGACCCGATGGAATGTCCACCGCGAAAATGGGCCGCTTCTGTGCGTTTATGCTTTCCACGACTTGTTTGTACGGCTCTCGCAACGGGCCGCTCAACCCCGTGCCAAACAGGGCATCGATAATCATATCGGCATTGCGGGCGTGTGCTTCGATCTGCGCGGCAACCTCACTTTCCGCCATGCGCATCTGCTCCAGCGGGTGGCCCAGCCGCTCCAGAATATCAAGGTTAACCTTCGCATCACCTTTGATCTTCTCGCGGTCGCCACACAGGACAACCGTGACTTGAAAGCCGCTGTTCAGCAAATGCCGTGCGATTACGTATCCGTCGCCGCCGTTGTTGCCCGTGCCGCAAAATACGCAAACCCTCGGCCGGGCGACCCCAGCCAATTTTTCCTTAATTAGCTCGGCGCAGCTACGCCCTGCGTTTTCCATCAGAACCACGCCGGGGACGCCAAGCGTATGTATCGCCCACGTATCGAACGCGCGGACTTCATCTCTCGTCATTACAACATACCTTCTGCCGTGCTCATATCTCTGCATAACCGCGCCTTATATACGACCTTCCGCCACACGTCAAGTCGATACACACAAATTCCAGCAGCTTCTGCGGACATTGACACGCCATTCGGACCGGATTAGAATTGCAGCCGAAAGAGTCGCTTATGAAGATACTGTTGACGAACGACGACGGGATTTTTGCGCCCGGGTTGGCCGCGGTCTATAAGGAGCTGGTCAAGCTCGGCGATGTGACCGTGGTCGCGCCGATAGACAGTCAGTCGGGAGCAAGCCATAGCGTGACGTTCTCCAAGCCATTGGTGTGCAATAAGGTCGACATCAAGGGCCAATTTAGCGGCTTTAGCGTGGAAGGCTCGCCCGCCGACTGCGTCAAGCTGGCTAGCATGCAACTACACGATGGGCCTATTGATCTGGTCGTTGCGGGCATAAATAACGGCGCCAACGTAGGAATCAACGTGTACTATTCCGGCACGGTGGCCGCCGCGATGGAGGGAGCGCTGCTAAGGATTCCGGCCGTGGCCATGAGCGCCGCCACCGAGACAGATGTTAATTTCGACAAGGCCGCCCGCTATTGCGTCGAAATCCTTAGAAAGCTTTTTCCGATTGACGCCGGCGATGTGATCAACATCAATATCCCGCAGCTATCAAGAGGTGAGCCAAGGGGCGTGAGAGTCGTACCCCAATCGAGTGAAGGCTTTGAGGAACGTTACCTGCTCCAGACAAATGAGCATGGCCAGACCGTGTTTCAACTGACGGGCTCTCCCCGCCGCACGAACAACTCGCTCAGCGATACGGCGGCGCTTATCGAAGGCTACATAGCCGTAACCGTTCTGGCACCCGACATAACAAACTACGAGAAAACTCGCCGCCTTCAGCAACTCCAGTGGTAAGGCTATTGTGCACTGTACGGAGTGATCCCTATGCCGCCAAGACAAGTTCTTCCGCTGGACCCAGCCTGCAGCGTTGATGCATCTATGGTTGGCGCAAAGGCGATGAGCCTCTTCGAGATGCTTGGCGTCGGCCTGCCTGTACCACCGGGCTTTTGCATCACAACCGACGCCTACCGCGACCACCTGGGCTCGGCCAACCTAACGCCCAAGATTGCAGCCGCTGTTGCAGAAATCGAACAGGCCGAGCCCCAGAAAAAGAAGGACATCCTCTCTGAAGTCCGGCAGATCATCGTACAACCGCCCGTCGGCGATGCACTGCGTCGGCAAATCGAAGAGCACTACCAAGCGTTTTCCGGCAAGCGCACAGCGGTCCGGTCGTCAGCCACGGCTGAGGACCTGCCGGGACAATCCTTTGCCGGCCAATATGACACATATTTGGGTGTGGTCGGCCTGGAGGAGTGTATCGAGGCCGTCAAGAAATGCTGGGCCTCACTGTGGACGGAGCGTGCCTATGACTATCGCCGAAGGAATGCCATGAACCATCTTGATGTGCGGATGGCCGTGATTGTGCAAGAGATGATTGAGGCGGATGTATCGGGGATCACGTTCACCGCCGACCCTGTGACCGGCGATAGAAACAAGATTGTGATCGAGGCGGCGCGCGGGCGGGGCGAGGATATCGTTCGCGGCAAGGTTACACCGGATCGATTCGTTCTCACGAAGCCGGCCTCGGTGATAGCCAATCGCAGATGCGCCGAGCCTGACGGCAGACTTTGCATTGATGATAGCGCGGCAGCACGCCTGGCGGAGCTGGCCGTCAAGGTCGAATCACACTTCGGAGTTCCCCAGGATATCGAGTGGTCGATGAAGCATGGGCAGATCTGGCTTCTACAGTCCAGGCCGATTACTACACTGCCGCCCAAGAAATCCTGGCAAGACCGCCAGATCTGGACCAATTCAAACGCTGGTGAAGCTGCTCCAGACGCAGTGACGCCTATGACCTGGTCGTTAGTGGAAACAATGCGTGACCACATGTTTGCGTCAATCTTGCGTTTGCTTTGTGTCGAACTCGGTGAGAATCCGTTAGCGGGGCTAATCGCGGGCAGGATATACTTCAACGTGAATACTTGCGTCGGCATGCTCAGGAGTCTTCCCGGCGGGCAACGCATCAACCTTAACAAGCTTTTCGGCGGCGGACAGGGCAAAATGTTCGACCTTGGCCAGCTCGAAATCCACGATGAGGATATCCCCGATCTTAAGTTCAGCGCTGTAAAGATGATACTCAGACTTCCATGGTCTATGTATTACATCCTCGCCCACAGCCAAAGAAAAGGACAGACCTTCCTTCGCCAAATAAGGGCCAAAAACGACCAGTTGCAAAGCCTGGATATGTCCCGTATGTCGGAAGAAGAACTTGCCTGCCAACTCACCACTGCCATTGAGGATGCTCTCGGAAGTTGGGACGTTCTGTACCCTGTAGTGGCAATGTCACCTTTGCTGGTCCTTTATAGAATTTGTGAAAAATGGCTCGATGATGCGAACGGCACCTTGGCCAACAGCCTTTTAGCTGGGTTGGGTAACATGGCCACCGCTCAGGCCGGCCTTGACATTTGGCGGCTAGCCACGATAGCTCATGAGAGCCCACAAGTGCAACAAGTGCTCCTTTCAGGTCACAGTTGGCAGACCACAAGAGCCAAAATCCTTGCCGTCAAAGGCGGTGACCGGTTCGTGCAGAACTGGGATGAATTTATGGCTCAGCATGGTCACCATTGCCGCGGCGAAATCCTGCTATTCAACGCCCGGTGGTCTGAGACCCCCGACTATGTACTCGGCCTCGTCCGCGGTTGTACGGCCTCAATTGGCCAGACCGACCCCCTCGAAAACCAAAGAAGGCTCGCGCACAAGCACCAAGAGCTCGCTCGACAATCCAGCCAACGGCTCAGGAATCCTATCAAACGCTGCATCTTCAACTACGTCCTTCGCAAAGCACAAAACGGCTCCGTACTGCGCGAAAACTACAAGGACGAACCTGTCCGATACTTGGCTATCCTGCGTAAAATGCTCCAAGAACTTGGCCGAAGACTCAATAGCAGAGCAGTCTTGGCAAACGCAGATGACATCTTCTTTCTAAAACTCGAAGAGATTGAGCCTGTAAGGCGAGGTCAGGCAAGCTTCAACGTTGCCGAAATCATTGCCTCGCGACGCAAAGAATACGAAAAGAATAAAGCCGTCACGCCGCCCCAAGTGGTGATTGGCAAATTCGATCCTGACAACCTTGTGCCTGAAGTGACAGACACCCACGCAGACACATTGAATGGATTGGCAGTAAGCCCCGGTGTGGTCACGGGCAAGGCACGTGTGATTCTCAGAGCTGATATCGATCAGCAGGTTTTAGCGGGCGAGATTCTGGTGGCGCCTTTTACCGATCCGGGCTGGACTCCTTATTTCGTGCCGGCTGCTGGGATCGTGATGGATCAGGGTGGTTTGCTTTCTCACGGCAGCATTGTCGCTCGCGAATACGGGATTCCGGCGGTGGTCAACGTAGGCCCGGCAACACAGATCATCAAGACCGGCCAAAGAATTCAGGTAGACGGTAACCACGGCATCGTCCGCATCTTAGCAGAAGGCTTCGCGGCCAACAGCAACATCACCTGAACGTAACCGCTCATACTTGTAGAGGCACTTCAAAACAGGCTTTACGTAGTCCGGCGTTGACTTTAGACTGTAATCGGGCAACGACGCAAAGGAGCAGAAATGGCCAAGATAAAAGAACCACAGGTCTGCATTATGACCGTCACCGGAGCCGACAAAGTCGGCATCATTGCTAAGTTGGCTACCGCCATGGCCAAGGCAAACATCAACATCGTGGACGTGACTCAGAAGATCATGGAAGACTACTTCGTTATGACCATGGCGGTAGACATAGCGAACGCCACTATCGGCATCGACAAGATCAAGAAGCAGCTCGATAAAATCGGCAAAGAGATGTCACTGAACATCACCTTCCAGGATGAAAATATCTTCAAGGCTATGCACAGGGTCTAACCATGCCAATATCCGTTGAGGAAGTATTCGAAACGGTCAAGATGACCTTGGATCATCACTTCGATATCCGGACGGTCACGCTGGGCGTGAACCTAAAGGACTGCATGGACCGCGATTTTCCAAGATTCGCCGACCGCGCGTACAATCGCATCGTCGAAAAGGGATTGCTTTTGAATCAATTTTCACGCAGCATCGAGCAAAAGTACGGCGTCCCGATCACGAATCGGCGGATCGCTGTCACGCCCGCCTCTCTCTTGCTGGAGCCGCTGCCGCACAAAGTCGCCACCGCGGTGCAGTTGGCAAAGATTCTGGACAGAGCAGCG
>Ga0180433_10003796_pt1 | contig 21899 bp, 23 predicted proteins | sample SS_ome_8_FD_132980 | JGI IMG/M metagenome (GOLD analysis project Ga0180433, IMG submission 132980) | Hypersaline lake sediment archaeal communities from the Salton Sea, California, USA - SS_1_D_1 metaG | ecosystem: Environmental > Aquatic > Non-marine Saline and Alkaline > Hypersaline >... | reverse complement strand
CTTGATCAGTTTGTAGGCTTCATAGGCAACGATGATCGAGGTCATGATCGTCTTGGACGACCTGCGGCCAAGAGCCAGATGCAGTTCGTGGAAAACAAAATTTACCTCCCCCGGATTGCATCCGTCCTTCATCTTCTTCAGGCGCCTGATGACATTGTCTAACTGCTTGTCGTACAGCCACTGCCATTCTTCGTCCGTCAATTCCAGGTGCTCGTTGCCCCTGGTCCCCATATAAAAGACTTTGAGAATCGCCCGTTGACCAACCCACAAAATAAACTTGTTGCCCGGAAGGTTAAGAAGAGAGGGGGAATTGCAAAACGTGATGATGTCGACTATTCCGGAGTCGCTCTCGCTTTCGAATTCCTCGGAAAGGCCGTGTGCCTTCCGCACATTCTCCAATTGCCGGAAAATGTCTCCAGCCGGCGCGGAGGCGTCCTTCTGTTTCGGCTTGCCTCGCATGGCTAGGGCCTCCCGAGGTAGACCTCCACGTCGTCGTCCGTTAGCCAGACCTCTGTCTCTAGGCCCGTTTCGTACTCGAGCATGACGGGAAATTCAATATGGTCGTTTCTCACGACAATTTGGGCGGGGTCGACAGTTCCGGCCATGCCCTCGTATTTTGACCCCGGCCGCACCACCTTGACCAGAGCCGACTCGGCGATATCCTTTGCGTTGCTAATCAGCGCGTCCTTCATCCGCGCTGCGTAAGAAGCCTCTCTGAACGGACAAAACTTCATGTCGCAGGACCTGCATCTGGTTCTTTTGCCGCCGCGCGGCTCGGCGGTCATCATCATTCGGCGGCGAGACCCGTCTGTCGGAAACGCCTCAAAACAATGCCTGTCAGAGTTCGTTTCGCATCCCGGAGGCGTTCTGGGTAGCACCACCATGGACGAACCCAGCGGTTTCCAATGACCAATGGCCGACATCGACGGTCTAATCATGTCTTCAAAATGGTCGTACGACATGACAGAAATTCCGTTCAGCGGATATATGCCGCGAAATGTCAGGTCGTCACCGGTAATCACGCACGCACGCCTGTCGCCATTCCGCTCGCGAAAGGTCACAATACAACAGCCGTCGGATTCCGAAATATCATCAAAAGTCAGCTCGCCCATACCCGAAGCGGCCGCGGCCGCCTTGGCATAGTGAACCACCATTTCTGCGGCAAGCACGGCCATCTCTTGGGAGCCGGCATATTTTTTGGCACCCGCAGACGCCGCTCGCTGAATATTGATGAATGCCGGAAACTTTTCCTTGAGCAACCCCTGCAATTCCCGCATCATGTCGCGAACAGTCAGCAACTCGACAGATGCTTCGTTGCTGACGTTCTCCAAATCTGGATCCTCTTCAAGCTCTTCGGATTCCAGATCTTCCGTCGTGCTTTTTTCTATTTCATTGACCAGCATGTCTATTTGCTTTCCAGGCCCCGCCGCATCGTCGAGCATTTTATCCAGTGTCGGAACCGTCACATGCAACTCGTTATAAGTCTCGTTGTCGCTGTCGGCTAAGATGTCCGCATAGAGTTCGGAACAAAATTCGTAGAAATTTCTGTATTTATCGACAAGCTCGGCCTTGATCTCGTCCATATCCACCAGATCGGCCAAGGCAGCAACGACGGAAACGTTTCTCCTCACCATCTCTGAGGCCGCCATCATGGCCGTTTTCGGCGATGAATACGTCCCATACTCGCCGACAAACACGGGATGAGGCTTCTCCGACCTGAAAACGGGGATGCCCGAACCAGTTTCGATGACAAACGCATACCGTTCGCCGCGCTTCACGATTTTTGCATTGGCAGCAACTCTTTCCATGTCATCTCTCTTACTTCTGCGGCGTCCAATATTCCTTTTGGCGAGACAGGCACGCTACGGCCTCTAACGTATACTCCGCGATCCGCCAACTTAATCGTGAGAAGAGACCTGTGCAGACACAACGTCGGAATCCCCGCTATGCCCGAAAGATGCGTGACCATACTGTCCGACCCCACAACCAGAGAGCTTGCCGCTATTGCGTCAAGGGTCTCGCTAATCGGCGCTCCGCGCCTATCCTCGTCAATCCAAGTCTCGCACGGATCGTTTTTCGTGCCCAGGCAAATGCACCTCCATGCGGGCCCAAAAGGACGATTCGGAATGCGGATTGCACGCCTCTCGTCCGACGCCCCAAAATGAAACGCGGCCACCTTGCCGCAAACGGAATATTTCACGGCGGCCTCTGGCATTGACGGAACAACAGACAGCTCCTGAATCAGTCCGCCTGCATACGCCATGCAGGACGCTATATGTTCAGAAGGCACGGTAGATAGGCAACAGTTGACGTAGCGGTCGTATCCCGGATACCTTTTGCCAAGAAACCGGTCCGACCAAGAAGCCACAAAGCTTCCAGATACCGCTTCGTCCCTAGCAGGACAATAGGCGGTCTCGCCGACTACTTTCCCGATAGGCATTCCGATAGCAGCCAACGCGTTTGCCACCGGGACATATTGCGAATGCACTAGCAAGTCGGGATTTTCTCCGACGTCCCGGGCCACAAGTCTTGCGGCAAACATGGACATTACAACATCCCCTCCCCTTCCGCACGACGTCATCAAGGTTTTCATCAAAGTTCCTGAAAAAGCTTGCCGTCTTCAAAAGTGAATACGGCCAGCTCGCGACGCTCGTTTTTGTGCAGGGCGACAATGCCCTCTTTGCCCATTTCAGATATCAGCCATTCTCGCGAGGGTTCTACGTGGAAATCGGTCGCTATCACGATGCCGCCTTCGACCACGGCGCTTTCAACAGACATGTACATCGCAAGAACGAATTGTTCCTGAGGACACGGAACAAGAACCAAATCGTATTGCCTCTCAACCTTGGCCTTTAAGAGGGGCTCATTCCTGATCACGATGCCGTCTGGCAGATCCCCGAACGGCTCGGCACCGTCAGTCACTATCTCAAGTCTGGCATCCGCTAGCGAACCCATGAGAGACCTGCAGGCATCGCCGCCGTCCCAGCCAAGCTGAATGGCGTTTATGGAGATGTCAGTACCGAGAATGCTACGGGCCACGGGACCCACAAATAGCGGATTTCTACTCATATCGATTCCAATTGGCGGAAGAAAAAGCCAGGCTACTTGATGTACTTCCTGTAGATTTCCTCATCTTCCTGCCTTTGTCGCGACGCTTCCTTGGGGCTGAAGGAGCGACATCCGCCCTTTTGAGCATAAAGATGCCATGCAATGGCTCGGACACAGACATAGTTCTGATATCCCCTTCTCAAATATTCCGTCGAAAAAATCGTATCCTCCCTATGCGAAATCGGCGACAACCTTTCATCATGACAAATTTCAGGGTCGCGACGATAGAGCATTAGCCCCCTGACGGTCTGGGCCGGAATTACGTCGGGGGCGTTAGGCGGATAGATAAAGAGCTGCTGATCTTCCCAGCCCGGCGTCGAAACATCTCCGAAAATTTCCGGCCACGAATCTCTGATCTTCACGCCGTCCCTGACAAACGGGAACACCATTCCTATACATCCGGCATCGGGATATTCCTCGCTAGCGGAAGAAAGACGGCCTATACAGTCTGCATCGCAATAATGGTCGTCGTCGAACTTAGCCACCATGCCGGAAGACGCCATGTCGCAAGCGATGTTTCTCGATACTGCAAGGCCCAATCTGGATTCGTTCTTGTGCACCGTGACGGGAATGCCCCTTTCGTCAAGGGCGGCTATTGCTTTCTGCACCTCGCAATTTTCCAGGCATGGCTTGTCGCCGTCGTCCACAATCATGATTTCGAAATCGGCATGGGTCTGAGCCCAGAGAGAAGTCAGCAATCTCCAAAGATATGCATGCCTGTCACACGTATTGACGCAAACGCTTATGAACATTTTTTCAGCACGGACTGAAACCGTGTTTTTTCTTGAATTTGGCAGTATTCGGACCCCTGCCTTCCCGCATGGCCTTTGTGCCCGTGCAAGCATGTTGAAGGTGCCTCACGACAGAAAGCTTATGAGCCACGATATGGGCGCCAGCAACATGAGCCCGATAGGCGAATTCGACATCTTCGAATCCCCACGCGCCGTTGAAATCCTCGTCAAAACGGCCAATCGTCAGCCATAATTTCTTCGACATCGCGACATTTCCTCCATAGGCGGCCATCCAACCTATTGAACAACAATCTTTGCCGTTTAGCCATCTTTTCCTATGGTCCGGCGCCACAAGACTTACGCCCTTTTTGTCATAGAAATGCGTAAATCCCACCGACAAAGACTTTTCCTGCTGGGAGAACACGGCATCGTGGCCCTCAAAATACCGCGCTTCGGGAACACAATCGGCATCAAGAAGCACCACTCGGTCATTTTCTGCGGCCTCGATCCCCCTGTTGCGAACTGAATTCAGCCTGTAGTCGCCAGGCTTCTCCATAACTAGAATCTTGTCGAAAAAACTCAATTTCTTAGCCCATTTCAGCGTTCCGTCCGTGGAAAGATCGTCACTCAGGATGTATTCGTGATCGCCTCCAATTTTCCGCAAGGCCGCCACGACGAGCTCCAGAGAGTCCAACTTGTTAAAGCTGCATATGACGACACTATAGCTCACGGCAAGGCCTCTGCAGGCAATTTGTATTCAACCATGCCGATGAGCCTTTCAACGCCGGCGGGATAGTCGGAAAAAGTGCCGTTCGCGTCAAAGCCAGTCGCATACTGGTCTGCAGCCAAGTTCTGCTTAGCCCGTTTCGCACTAGCTTGATAGTCGCGCCGCCCGGCATACAGCTTGGCGTGCTCTATCGATTTGACGTCGCAATTTTTCGGGAAGACCCATCCGAGATGGTAAATGGGCTTCGGTCCAAGACCGGCGGGACACGTCGGAGCTATCGCACCCGTAAAGGTCCAAGCATCGCCGAGGAACTTGATCCGACGATCGTTCTTGACCATGCGGATGGCCTCGTCATATGCCTGACCAGGAGGCAGCGGCTCCCATGCATGGATGAAATGGGCAAATCTGAAAATTACGGAGTTGAACTCCTCTGAATGGTTGTCGGCTATGTCCCTGACAAAGTCAGAATTTTCCTCGTGAAGAACCTCATCAGCCTGCAGATAATACACCCATTCCCGTTCGCATCTCCTGAAGTTGATGGCAGACATGGCGGCGATAACCTCTCCGCAACCGCTCCGATGCATGTTCCAGTCGTCCAGGTAAAGTCTGAACTTGGCTTGATCCTCGTGCATCTCAATGAATTTCTTGAGCACGTCCAAGGTGCCGTCGTCAGAGTAGCCGTCGCTAATCACTACCTCGTCGGCAAAAGAAAGACACGATTTTAGGGACTCCCAGAAGGGATACCCCTGTCGAATGCCATTCTTGATGACAAAGCATACCGAAATGCCAGGTTCATAACTGTCGCTCATGAAATGTATCCTTTTGAATGTATGGTGAGGAACACGCAACACGTCCGAGAAACCGCCTCAATGACGCAGGAACTGCCTGCTCATGTTCTTGTCCGAACGGATAAGGCGGCATAATGCCGCCGAAGGGATCCGCCGACGAAAAGGCCATAAGCAGTTTCCATATCGGCTTCGGATTCAATTCCATTGGAGCTATTCTGCTGTCCGGCAAAAAAAACCTTGTTCCATCGTATGCCATGAAATTTGTCGACTGACTGTCCACAAGCCTGATGTCTCTGTAGCCTCCGACTCCATGCTCCGAAGAGGCATACCAGCTGGCGAACACCACATGTACGGGAACGGCCGCTCCGTCGAAGCTGTCGCCATGGTGACTGACCAAATCCCAGATATAATGCATGCTGTCTTCGTGCACCACCTCGTCTCCGAACACAAATACGATCCACTTGCTGTCAATCTTGGCAGTCTCCAAAACGTCGGCGACATCATAAAATTTCTCGACGCGCAGCTTTCTCTTTACCCTTGAAAACTCCGCCACTGTCTTTTCGGCGTGCAACGGCATCCCTAAATCGCACACCATCAGATCATCAGATAGGCGACAACAGGATTCCAGGCATTCCCACACAGGTGCATGACAGCAAGCCTCGGATCCCAGCATGACCAGCGATGTCAGCCTGTTCGTCACATCTTCTCCAGCTTTTCCGAGACTCTCTTGCAACCCGATTCAAGCAATGTACGAAGCCTGAACGCCGCACCGGAACGGTCGGAAAATTCCTCGTTTTCAAGGTCTAGGCACAAGGTTGCCGCCTCGCCGACGAAATCGGAATCGCGAAAAACGAGCTTGACCCCCCTCAATATTCTCAGCATTTCCTGGCGCCAAGTTTCAGAAGGCGAAATCTTCTTGTTGGCAAGCGACACCAGCCTGTCAAGAGGATATTCATTGATGATCATGGGGCTGTGCGTCGTAAATATGATCTGCGAATCTGGAAAGCACTGCTCGATGCACTCGACCAGCGAAACGTGCCTGTCCACCTCGACATGCATTTCGACATTGTCGATAAGGATTATCGAGGGAATAACTTCCTTGTTGAGCACGGTCGTGAAACTTTTCAGAATCTTTCGCTCGCCGTCGCTGCACTGCCTCTCGGAAATGGTCTCGTGCGGTTTTCGGATCGCAAGCCCCAGCACAAATTCGTCGATGCAGGCCAGATGGCGATTCTCGCGACGGTCCTTGGCTTCATCGGACATTTCCCCGTCATGCTTCTCCACGGGAAATCCAGTCACTGCTTCGAAAAGCTTTTTGAACACAAGCCATCGATCCTTTCGCAACTGAAATTTCTGCAATTCCTGGTCGTATTTCGTGACGAAGCATTGTTTCGGGAGAGCGACCTTGACCTCTGGCGGATGGTCGTGCTTTAGCCCCGCAACGGTGGCGTCCAACCCGGGCCGCGAAGGCGGCCGCCAACGATACAGCTCGGGGTCGTTGCTAACCACGACCGTGTAATCGTCGCCGTTCTCGGTGATGAACCAGCCCTCGACCTTCCAAGTTTCCGTAGCGGAGGACTTGAAATCGTCTCTGGCGATGTTCTCCGCCTCTATGACCATGGAAGAATCGCTGTCGGGCAATTCGGAAGCCACCTCTCCCGCCACATCGGGATTGTCCACGTTTCGAACATACCGTTGCAAGGATGTCGCAAGTCTCTGGCGGTCGTAGCCAGCAAAGTTGCGGAAAAGCAGTCCGATAGCGTCCTGCATCGTCGACTTGCCGCTGCCGTTCGGGCCAAAAAGCCCGACCATCCGCTTGACGTTGCCGTCGGTCCCCATTAGATTGAACAGGTAATCCTCATAGGATTTGAAGTTGGTCAGCCTGACCGAAATCAGGCGCGTCCTTACAAATGCCGCCATTACTGCCCTCCAGAAGCTATTTTGTTCACCATGCCCACGAAAATCTCGTACAGAAGACTGCTGTGAAAGACCATGCTGACCGATTTCCCGTTGCAGCCGATTCCCCAGTGAAGATGGTCGTAGGCCAGAACTTTTTCATTATACTCGTCGTCGCTGAGCCCCATGAAGAATTCGAAAAAGCAACTCAAATTTCTCCTGATTATCGTCTCCCCAATCGAATCGCAGATGAATGTCCCCGTCTCCTGCATCAGAGAGGAGCTTCCGCCGACCTCCTGTCTAAGCTCTTTGTCGGAAAGATCGGACAGGGGAAAGGAAAAGGTCACTCTCCCCCTGTCGTCCAGCCCGTGGAATTTGATGTGCATGCTGTTCTTGTCCACGAAAAGCAGATGGCTCAGCAACCTCTCTCCCATCATTTTTCCCTTCTTGCTCGTCAAGCTTGCGGCCTCCTGTTCTTCGTCATTTCAGATTATACAACATCCCCTCTGCCGTACGCCCCTTCCCCGTTTCCCAGGACGATTCGTCTGTTTCGCGCGCGTGCGTACGTTGTATGGATATATCCCTGTATAAGATACACTCCTAAAAAAAGAAGAATGTATCATACATACAGCGTAGTGTGCGGGCGCCCTCGCGCGCGAGATTCTGTTTTTTGAATGGATAATTGTTTGTTTACAAATGTGTTATGTAAAATTAATCTTGAAAATAGGGGCAAAAATTAACTGTAGACTTGTTGAAATAACGGGGGAGATAACTGTAATTTCGGCAAAATCGCGTAAAATGCGGTTTTCGGACTTGAATTCTTGATGTTGTGCTGTAAGTTTGTTTCGACAGAATCGAAATTGCAAGGAGCATGTCGATGAGTTTTGAAAAGGGACCGATGAATTTTGTGGCTCTTGTTGCTTCGCAGGAAATCTCCGATGATTTTGAATCCTCGATTTTTCAAGAAGGCTATTCCGATGGTCGACTTGGTCTCGGCGTTCCTGAGACTGATTTCACTTCGGGCGTGTCGCTTGCTCCGCTCGAACGGGATGCCACTCTCGACGACTTCAAGTTCGGACAGTTGACCTATTTTGCCTGTCGAAAACGAGAACTGAAAATTGACACCGGTACGATGCGAGAACGCATCGAGAGAGCGGTTTATGATGAAATAGCTAGGACTGGAGCTGTTTCTTCGAAAAGGAAAAAGGAACTCAAGGAAATGGTGGTTGACGCTCTCGAAGATACTGCTCAAGAAAGAGTTTCTGGGAATCGCGTGGTTATGGCGCCGAACAGGCATTGGCTTTACACCGATGCCGTTTCGAACGCCAAGCTTGTCGAGCTTATCGATTCTATCTGTGTTGCAGTGCCTCTCAACGCCTATGGCAAGATCGAACCTTATTGTCCCGAATTTGCATACCGCATGGCAACTGGCAAAAATGAAAGCCAATACAGTCCTTTCAGGATTGGCGGCATGCCTGTGGTGGAAGGCATCGGATGCGATTTTCTGACATGGCTTTTCATGGCCTCCGAAGAATCGAATATCTGTACGGCGCAGGTTGCTCTCCCCGGAAACATTGAAATGGTCGATTGCCGCGAAACGGTCACCGGCGCCAAAGCCGTTGTTCTGAAAGAAGGACAGCCGTCTACGGGACGTGAAGTGGCCGTATGCCTGAAAGCTGGAAAGAAAGTGGTTGGGGCCGATTTTATGTTCGAGTTTGACGGCATCGGCTACGAAGTGGCTGTGACAAGCGACTTTGCTTTCAAGAAGCTCAAGGTTGTGGATATGGAAGCTTCAACGGATGTTGTGGCGAATTTTCTTGATCGCGTAACCGCTATCGGAAAATTCATGCACGCTTTCAACGAGTTGTTCAAGGAATTCGCCGCGGTGTCGGATCGCCTGGAAACTCTCGTAAATGGCTGGATTCGCACAAAAGAGACAGCGTCGTTTCTTGACGAAGTCGACAAGGAAAAGGGAGCCGATTAGTCAGGCTAGGCTGACATTTTCCCTGTTTCTCACCAAGCTGTCGAAGTGTCTTTCCAGTTTATCGACGCTGTCGCCGGCCTTGGCAATCCACCTGATATCGCCTAAGCTGGCCATTGTAAGGGCTTGGCGGATGGCCTGAATGTCGTATCTGATGTCGGTGGCGGAAACGTCCTCTTCAAGCGCGATGGGATCCGAAGCTGCTTCAGTTCCGCCGACTTCCGAGCTTTCGAGATCTTGTTCCATGACCGGGACCTTGTAGCCCATCTCCGCAGCAGCTTTTTCGATGTTTTGGGCGAGTTCGATCTGAATGTCGTCTTTCATTTTGGCCCTACTGTTTTGGCGGCGAAATGATTTCTGTCGAGCTTCTGCCGACCATGACATGCTGTATCAGCAGATTCAAGCCTTGTTGGAATGTCGCTTGTTGCGTTTGAAAATTCTGCAAAATGCTCAAGAATTCCTTCTGATTTTGCAGGACTGTGTGCTGCATGTCCGCAGTGGACTTGAAAGCGACAAGAATGTCGGCTTGAGCCGACACGATGCGTTCGCATGTATGGCTGATCTGCTGCAGCACGTTTGGCAGGTTGTGGGGAATATACCATTTCGGCCGCCCGTCCGCGTCATAGCTGTCGTGCATGGACCAGAGCTTGTTGACGCTGTCGCCTGTTTTCTTGACGTCTTTTTTGACTTCCGTGAGTTCGTTGACGAGGGGGACCATGATTTCTTTGAAGGCCGATACAATCTTTTCGGCGTCGTCGTCCCGCTTCTTTTGCCTGCCTTTTTCAAGAAAGTAGTCGATCGTCTTCAGAACGATGACGGCCGCAGTAATCACGATGCCGAAAAAAATTCCCGCCATCGGAGTTATCCAGTTTGGCTGTGTTTCGCCAATAACTTGAGCTAGCGGAACAATCGCGAAAATGTTCATGGTTGCTTTCCCTTGTAGGTCCTTCAAGCTATTGTTCGAAAAAGCTGACTCTTTTTCCTGTGAAGTTGGCAAAATTCCAGCCTAATGACAAGCTGAAAAACATGTTCGACGAAAGTTCAACGCAGTTAGGGCCAACATAGATCTCCGCCACATGCTTGGCTCATGCCAAGCTTGCGGTTTCCTAACTGATTGGCATTCGCATGCCTACAAATGTATTTGCGGGATATCAAACACCGTGTCGTTCTTCCGATGTTTCCGTGAATGCATGCGTCAGTGCCAGAAATAGCCTTCCAAGACCACATTTACTATGTAGGTGTCTTGGTTTAAGGTGTCGTCGGGGTTAGTTATGGTGGCATCCCTGATCAGCGACCAAGCGTAGGTATCTCCAGGCACCGCTGTGTTAAACAGGGGCGAAAAGTCGGTCTCGATGATCACGTGGTCATTATTTGCCAGCGTGACCGTTGTAATGTCGTTGTAGTGGATCTCGGGGATTGTTCCGTCTAGCGTGTCCCCTGACGAAATTTTGGCGATGTACAGCTCGTTTTCAACATTTCCAGTGTTGGTGCCGTCCACTGCCCAGAATACTTTAAAAATCAGTTCCAAGGAGGTATCCAGTCCCTCGGGAATTCGCAGTAATCCGCCAGAACCGTCTTTTCTGCTGTTCTGCCGCTTTGAGTAAGACTGTATGATAGAGGTGTTGGCGTTGATGTTTAAGGGAAAGTTGGCCGCCTCAAATCCGTCGATGTTCAGCAAGTTTCCCAGTGGAATCGTCCTTAATTGCCTCGCCGTACCGAAGTATTCCACAAATCCGATGTGTTCGATCTGGGTGGAGTTGCTATGATGCTGGCACCACTGTGCGACGGGGGCTGTCGTAATTGCGGAAGTGATTCTGATCCGCATCCAATACGCCGATTGTCCATTCAATGTGGATATCGTCCAGCCGACAATCGTTTCGAACCTGATGTTGAAGCTGCCAGTTTCTTGCAGAATAACGTTTGCATTGCTTTCATGCGGATATTCGGCATCGGTTTCTATTACATGTATAGAGGTCCACGAGGAACCGTTCCAGTATTCGATCGCGACAGCACCAGTTCCAAGAACCATTGCGGTCGTGATGTCATTGAGGACTATGCCAGAAAAAACGTGATTTTCAACTCCGATATAAAAACAGTTTTCCGCACCTGTTCCAGGGAACAGGGTGAATGTCGACCCCACCGGGTTGACCGCCGCGGTCGTGATGTCTGCCCAAGTTCCAGTCGTACCGTTGGTATTGGTGAACACATGTTGTTTTTCTATATCAGGACCGCCTTCTCCAAACGAGGAAGTCGACGGCATAAAACGGCTTCCGACCTTAAGGTCCGCAACGATTTGCAATCCCTCTCTTCCTGGGGCGAACCGAATTATCTGAATAAAGAACTTTGTCGCTCCGTTGAAGTCGCTGTTGGATAATGATGCGGCGCCGAAAAAATATCCGGTGAGAGACGAATCATTAAGCAAGATATCATAGGTGCTGGCGAATCTGATGTTGGTAGTGGATGCCTGCAAAATAGAGTCGGTGCCGTCCGTTTCAATGCCGGTGCCGCAATTGTTCAGGCCGCTCGCGGTAATAACTGTAAAAGAGCCGGTGTCACACTTCATGCCCGTAGTCGCATATGCGACTGAAAGTGCATCAATTGTTGCCGACGTATCCGAACCGGCAATGCTGACGCCGGTGCCGATAAGAGAGGTGGCGGTTCCGAACATGCTGGTGGAAATAATGATTGCGGTCGCTCCGCCGTTGATGTCGATGCTGGTATTCAAAACAGTTCCAGACGTGCGGGAAAATATCATGTCCGTCACCACGGCGTTGGCTCCAGATCCGGTAATTTCCATGCCGGTTTCGCAGTTCGCAACAATACAGTTGCGAATCAGCGACTGGAACTTGTCGTTGACGTAAAACGCCCTGCCGCCAGCACCGCTGGCGTTTCTGACAAAAACGCCGCTAATCTCCGAATAGTTTCCGCAGGTAAAGACCGTGTCGGTGGACGACGAAGGAGTAATTATGGCGGATCCTGTGCTTGATGCGGCGATTACATTTGTGTAGTCGGGAACCGTCATCGCATCTTCAGAATAAATATCGGGGTAGATGAACACCGCCCAAGGATTAGAGGCACTCGGAGACTGTGTGCTCACGTAATCGAGTGCGGACTTGATGCTGGTATAGTCGCCGCCAGATGCCGCCACGATAACGCAATTGCTCGGCTTGAAGCCGTAGAGCGTCGTCCATCCTCCTGGTATCAGCATTATTTCTGTCGTAGAAACGGCGACGCCGACGGGCACTCTGATGGCGGGAGGAGTGTCGGTTATTTGGCCGGCGGAATTTTCACTGAGATAGTAGACAGAACCTGCCGACAAGCCGGTAAAGCCGCTCGTGAGACCCGCCGTGGAAATGTCGGCGGTGCCACCCGAAACATTATTCGCGATGCCGAGGCTCACCCCGGAACTCAATCCGGTTGCGATTGCGGAGACGTAGTTGGATCCGTCGTAATAAACGACATCTAATTCGTTTACACCATCAACGGACGCATCTCGGATAACGAGTTGATTTTCCGCAACCTGATTGGCATCTATAATGGTTTTGTGAGGCATTAGGCAGGCTTTTTGATGATGTTTGGGCTCGCCCTATTTTTACGATTTTCGCGTCAAAAAGCCCACGGCTCTAGCCGCGGGATGAATAGTGCCAAGGTCTTAAACTCTCTTTTGTTGTATAATACAACATCAATCAGCCGAAAACCTTTTGACATCCTCCCCACGGCTTCAGTCGTGAAAAGATGTCAAGCTGTTCCCCCCTTTTTTGCCTGCTTTTTGCCTTTGGTTCTGGATACGGTCTTTTTAGCGGAGGCGCGCTTGGACATGTTTTTGATCTCTTTGGTGCCGGGCCTTTCGTCGGGGTGGGCATGGAGATTCGGGTTTGCAGCGTTGGCCAAGGCTTGGACATGCTTTTTGCTGAGATAGGCGACCACCCTTTCAACGGCCATGCCGAAGCCGCGCTGGAAGGAATGTCTATCTTGGGCTGCGCCTCGCTGACTCGCCACATATTTTCTTATTTTGGCGACGAGTTCGGGCTTTTCGTCAATTTCTTGCTGGGACAGGATTGTGGACATATCCCTTTCCATTTCCTTAAAGGCCGTTATACGGCCTGCAAGCTCGTATTCCAGCCGCCTGCTGTTTTCCAGCCAATCATCCATGTCGCAACCAATTTCGTGGATTACGGCTGCCGAAATTTCGCTTTTGTTCATTCTTTGTCTCGACGGTTTAACATTCTTTCACGGCTGAAGCCGTGGGCTTTCTGGCACGAAAATCGTAATTTGCCGATATTGTACAATAAAAAAACTCCGCTAAGGCGGGGGACTAGCTTTTTCGACGGGAGCGAATCTATTTGCGCTGAACAATTTGCACGATATCATCGTTTTTAATGTCGTATTCGAATGCAATGGCAGTGTTCGAGATCCAGTAGACATCATAGTTGGTCGCGCCACTTTGTGCGCCAAGCTGAAGAACGCCGTTGACATAGACATCGTAATTCCTTTGCCAAGTCGCGGCGTCGGTGCCGAAAACCATGGAGTCGGGATTAGTAAACGTCGAAATGTCGATCGGGGTGTCTGCGGAGATGCTCGACCCGGAAATAATGCGCCAAGCCTTTTTAACCTCCTCGCCCGGATTTTTAAATCCGAGATTCCTCGATCCGTCGGTATATATGATTTGTCCGCTGGCGCCATCTCCGACGGGAAGTATCCAAATCTGGTCGCCTGCAAGATCCGTAGCGGCCTTGAATCCGGCGTAATGGGAACTGTCAGCATTATACCATCTCGTTTCAGCCTGGCCTGTCAGCCACATGTCGACATCGGTGAAAAGTGCCGAATTGGCATTGTCAGTTCCGATGTAAGTGATTGCTCCGTCGACAACTTTCCAGTCTGCTGCACCGCCATTTAAATTGGCGGTCCAGTTCTTGCTTGCAGAGAGGCTGAACTGTCCGTCAGCATCATTGTCATAGGCGTCCTGCAGGTCAAAGTCGATGTCGACGAAAGTTGTGCTCGGATCAAAGGCATTCTCGGGCAAGTTGTAAAAATCAGTTCTGACCTTATAGGCGTATTCGATCGTTTTGTCCTCGATGTCTGCTACGGGAACCGCGGTCCATGCTTCTGTGGCAGGATTGAGATAGACAAAGGAAATTTGGCCTTGGTCATTGCCTGCGTCGGCGAACGCATTGCCGTCTGTCGCCGCAGATCCGACTTGGAGCAGTCCGTAAATTTGATTGCCGCCAGTGTTGATCGGGTCGTTGGTGGCAGCATCCCTAATCTTCAAGACGTTGCCGTTGTTGGCTGCGGCCGTGGTGTCGTTCGAGCCGATCGCTCCTGCCAGCTGAGCGACAACAGCCCCTAGAGTTGTGGTGCCGACAGCGATGTTGCTGGATGGCTTCGTCAAGCCCGAGAGTGCGATATGGTTTTGTCCGTTGGGAATAGCTATGTCATCCGTCTTTTGGACCCAATACATGAACCGCTTATCGTGAATGTCAGTCAGGTCAAAGTCGTCGGTCAAGTCCTGATACCATGCGGTGTTGCCCGTTATATATTTGAATTGCGACCTAAGATAGTTTAGATCGTCCTCGATCGTCACCGCGCCGATTTCGGCAAGTGACCGGTCGAGTGTGTCGTCATACAGGTCGCTATTGCGAATTTGCGTGCTTGGACGTGTGAAGGTCCTTGGCATCCTAGTTCGTTTCCCGACTTTGGTATTCGCTGGCGAAATAATCTGCCATTCATATACCTAGCTTAAGGGCGGCCGTCTTTCTTAGGAGGCTAGATCGCGCTCATAGATGAAACGCACTTGATCGTCCGCAAGAGGGGCGGGCCAATCGGCGCTGAAAGTCACCTGCGTTCTGTCGGTACTTTCGATCACGTCGCACTCTGGCAACGACTGTCCGTTAAGCATCAATATTATTTTACCCGACATGTATTTGTGTCCGCTAGGTAGCGTGAAGGTCTTATTTGCTCCATCGGGAGCCTCAACAGGTATAACGTTGAGCTCGATGGAGCCTTGGGCTGCGATTTCCGCCAGCCTGATTTCCAGTTCGGCATGAGTAACTTCTTCGCCGACATGGCTGAAGTTGTATTCGATTACTTCTAGGAGTCCGCGCGCGATGGCGGAATCGATGTTGTTGAGATGTCTCCAATGGTCCTTGACGCAAACCACTTGGCCCGGATCCAAGGCCAGCCTGAACACTTCGGTTTCGCTCTGAAGCTGCTCTTGACTGGAGATGTCAAGCTTCCCGGATGTATGCAGGGCCCTCAGCAACATGGCCTGTCTCCTTATTGCGATAAAAGGCCGTTCCCGCATTATCCTCAGTCTCGTCTTCGAAATCGCCACGAGTTCCGTCGAGAAATGCCTTGACCTCGGGAAAGATGTCGTTAATACCGATTTTGTCGTCGTAGTAGCGCCGCCTAGTGCGGCGGCAGTTCTTGATCAGCGATTCATAGATTTCGGAAGCCTCCTTGCCATTGTCGGGAAGAAAATAAAAATTCCTTTTGATGAGATAGCGACCGAGATATCCTTCGCGCATGTAAGCCGAAACCATGATCAGCGATTTGCCGTCTCTTGATACGGCGGTTTTCGCAACGTCGAAAAAGTAGTGTGAATCCTTGATTTTTTTGCTTGCGATCTTTACCGTTTCTTCGGCATCGCCGCCATTTTTCGTAGCCGCCTCCTTGTTCAGGCTGGTGTTCGCCAGCCGCTTGAGAAGCTCGCCGATGTCAATGTTCGCCTTGACGCCCATTCCAGCCAGCACTTCAGCCATGGCCTGCAGGGCGTCATCATTTGACGACGCCCGCTTGACCAGTTCGGGCCTAGGCATCGCACCGAGAATCGAGCTTGCTCTAGCGGCGATTTCAATTCTGCTCAGATGCCCGTATGGCGGGCTCCCACTGTTTCCGACTATTATCATTTTCTTTATATGGCTTCCTTACCCCATAGCTAAAGCAAAGGGCATGCGGACGCCGATTAGTCAAGGTTCCATTACTCGAACGAACCGCTCCAAATGGTCGCTTCTGGCCGGCAGTTCCGGAGAATGCGGACGGCCGTCTTTCTGATAAGCTCCCAAAAAAGCGGTCTCCGCATCTTTGAGTGCCGCAAGAAACGCCTCTTTGTCTGACGCCATTTCTGACAGGGAACGCAGTTCCGCCAGTTTTTCTTCGAGCTGTCCTGATTGAAAAAACCCGTTGTCGACGTCAAGCGGCGCAAAGGGAAGCCGCCTGTAGAACATCATCTTGCTGGCCCGCTTGAACCAGCCGCCCTGAAATTTGTCGAGATCCATAGATGTATTCTCCTGTCAGCATTATACCGCAAATTCCAGGCTTCTTCCTGCTAGGCTCTTGAGTCGTCGAACTTCAGTCGTATATTGCCCTAGTCATGGAGGACACGACACAATGGAAATCAGACGCATAAATTTCTACGGCGGCCCAAACATCGGGAAGACCACGCTCGTTTCAGATCTTTTCGTCCATCTGAACAAGGCCGGGCTGCCTTGCGGAAGAGCCGAAGAACACATCAAGTCGTGGGCTTATGAGGGCCGTTCGCCGACAGGATTCGACCAAGTGCATCTGTTCGGGCGCCAGATCAGGAACGAGGACGTGATTTTGCGGAACAGCGAGGAGGCGGTGTTGTGCGAAGCGCCGCTCCTGCTCTGCACGTACTACAGCAGAAGAATGGGAATGCCCGGATGGCAGCATTTGCGCGACTTGGCGCTCGAATTCGAATCGTTCTATCCCGCCCTGCATGTTATGCTGAACAGAGAGGAATGGGAGTACAAGGTGGCGGGACGCTACGAAAGCAGGGAACAGGCGCTTCAGATAGACAGCGAAATCGAGATCTTCCTCCACGAATGCAACTGGATTTTTCTCGAAGACATAGAAAAATCGAACGGTATTCCGCTTGCCTTCGTCAAAGCGTCGCCCTCCGATCCTGAAACTGTTGCCAGACACGTCATGGAAGCGGTCGAGTCCGGTCGAAAAAGTTCCATTTCCGGATAAATTATCGGAAAGTTCACATCTTGGCTTGGCAAAATACAGGCTCCTTTTCGCGCGCAGGAACGGAAAACCGCTCTGGAACGTTATGCGAATCCCACTTTAGGGCCTGTCAGAACCGCTTTTCCACAGCATCGGGGACCTAGGCAAACGCAAGCTCCATGCCAAAAGAAACAGGCGGCGAAACGGAGTCCCTAGATTTCTCCGGAAGTTTCCGAAAAGGGGCAAGGACCGATGCGTTTCGGCGTCGAAGAAGAATGTGCTGGCGCGAAAACGCCGGCCAGTTGCCGGGAAAAATCCGGAACCGAATTGACTGCCGGCATAAGCCGGTTGATTTTGCATGGGACATTTCGATTGGGCGCCAAGCGCTCGTACAAGGAGTAAAGATGGCCGAAGAAACGACGATATCTCCTGTCGAGCTTATCGACAAATATGTCGACCAGACCGACTGGAGAGTGCAGGAAAATTCCAATATTGGCTATTCCTACGCCAGCCTTCTCAGTCACGTAAGCGGCCATGTGGTCGCGGCCTACGTGCTGGACAAATATTATCCGAGCCATATTGCCAAGGCTCACCGCGAAGGCGATTTCCACCTTCACGATCTTTCTTCGGGAATTGTTGGCTACTGTGCAGGATGGAGCCTCCAGAAACTGCTTCAGATGGGGTTCGTCGGCAATCAGGGCCGCGCTAGCGCGGCTCCCGCCAAGCATTTAGATGCAGCCTTGGGACAGACAGTCAATTTTCTCTGTACATTGCAGACCGAATGGGCAGGAGCCCAGGCATTTAGCTCGTTCGACACGCTGATGGCGCCGTTTGTCCGCAGGGACAAGCTGAGTTACAAGCGCGTAGAGCAGGCAATTCAGCAGTTCGTCTACATGCTCAATATTGCAAGCAGGTGGGGACAGACGCCCTTTACGAACCTGACGCTGGACTGGACCGTCCCCGAAGACCTCCAAGATCAGCCCGTCGTAATCGGCGGCGAATTTCAAGAAGGCGATTGCTACGGCGACTACCAAAAAGAGATGGACATCGTCAATAAAGCCTTCTTGAACGTCATGGACGGAGGAGACAGGGACGGCCGCATATTCACTTTTCCGATACCGACATACAATATCACGAAGGATTTTAACTGGAGCGGCGAAAACGCGCGGCTGCTTTTCAAGGTGACCGGCAAGTATGGCCTCCCGTATTTCCAGAATTTCGTCAACAGCCACCTGAATCCGGGCGACGTGCGGAGTATGTGTCCCCTGACTCCCGACACGGAAGTCATGGTCAGGAGCTCGCGCGGCATCAAGAAGCGGCCTATAGGAGAAGTATACAGCAGGATGGTTCAGCGCGACGTGAAATATGAAGCATGGACCCCTTCTGGATGGATGCCGGCTCGCCCGGTCAGGACGCCGGCGACAAAAGTCTATCGAATTGTCCTTTCCAACGGCACGGAGCTGAAAATGGGCGAAGATCATCTTCAGCCCACGAGAGATAGCGGCACCCTTTCTGCAAAAGATCTGCAAGTCGGAATGTGGCTTCCTGCCAATGCAACTCCTGTCGAGGGGGCGGACCTGTCCGACAAGGAGTACGGCTTTGCGGTCGGTGCCTTCATCGGCGACGGATCTCACGACTCCCATTCGGTAGTCTATTCGCTGAATGCCGAAACGGACTCGGATGCGGCAGAAAGACTGCGTCGCTTCTGGTCTGGACAGATGGGCTTTAAAATTTCTGAATGGACGCGCGGAAAGTTGCTCATGTTGCGGGTCAATGGCTCGCCCAATCAGCTGATCAGACGTTTTGTAGCTGGCACTGATGCTCTCAACAAGAAGCTGAAACAGTCGATATATAGCATGTCGATCTCGTTCAAGGAAGGAGTAGTTGCAGGCCTGCGGGCGACTGATGGAGCCAAAGAAAAGCGGCGCTACTACACCGCGTCCGGAAATTTGCTCGACGATCTTGTGACCTTCCTTGCCTGCTTGGGGAGAAAGGCTATGAAAACCAGTTCCGACGAAAGAGAGGATCGGTTCGGCGAAAATCCCGTATATCGTCTCGACATGCCCTTGCGCGCCCGTTATGGCAATTATTTTGACGAGAAGAATGGCTTTCACTATTATCGAATTGAGACAATAGAGGAGATTCCCTATGCGGGAAAATGGCTGTATTGTCTTGAAGTCGACGAGGAAAGCCATCTTTTCATGCTTGCTAACGGCGTTGTGACCCATAATTGCCGGCTTCAGATGGACCTCACGCAGCTGGAAAGCAAGACCGGCGGTCTTTTCGGCTCCGGGGAGCAGACCGGCTCGATCGGCGTCGTCACGATGAACATGCCCCGGATCGGCTATCTGGCCGAAGACGAGTCCGACTTTCTCGGGCGCTTGGACACGTTGTTGTTCATGGCCAGGGACTCCCTTGAAATCAAACGGAAAAAGGTGCAGGAAAATCTCGACAGGGGCTTGATGCCATATACGAAGATCTATCTGCAGACTCTCGACAACCACTTCTGCACGATCGGCTTGGTCGGAATGCACGAAGCTTGCCGGAATTTCATGGGCGGAGGCATTGAATCCGGCGAAGGCCATGAATTCACGCTTCGCGTGCTCGACCACATGAGGGACAGGATGGTTGAATTTCAAAAGGAGACGGGACATCTCTACAACCTCGAGGCCACCCCCGCCGAAGGCACGAGCTACCGTCTGGCACGAATCGACCGCAAGCATTTTCCCGATATCATTACGTCGGGATCCGAAGTTCCGTACTACACGAACTCGACTCAGTTGCCGGTCGGATTCACCACCGACATTTTCGAGGCGTTCGACTTGCAGGACGAGTTGCAGGCGAAATACACCGGGGGCACCGTCCTCCACGGATTCGTCGGCGAGAGGATCGAAGATCCGGAACAGGTTGCCAGGTTGGTGAAAACTCTGGCGACAAGATACAAGCTTCCATACTTCACGATCACTCCCACTTTCAGCATCTGTCCCGAGCATGGATATATCTCGGGCGAACACGAAACCTGTCCCTATTGCTAGGGGCTTTCCATAGGAGCATGTGCAAATGGCGTGCGGAAAAAAGACCGAAGTCTTCAGCCGGGTGGTCGGCTATCATCGCCCCGTGAAAAACTGGAACAAGGGCAAAAAGGAAGAATTCAAGGACAGAACGCCGTATAACGACGCAGCTCGAGTTCCTGAGGCCAAAGCCGACATCAGACAGGAGAGTGTCTGCGAACGCAGCCAGTAGACACCGTAAATCCCACCGCCCCGGCGGGAAACCGCCGGGGCTTTTCTCTTGGGGGACAAAAATGGACATCAGAGGCTTCATAGAGTTTACCGTCATAGATTTTCCCGGGGTTCTGGCATGCGAAGTGTTCACCGGAGGGTGCAACATGAGATGCCCCTTCTGCCACAACGGACATCTCGTAATGGCTCCGGAAAATCAGCCGGCGAAGCCGGAAGACGAGGTCTTCGAATTTCTGGAAAGTCGCCGCGGGCTGCTTGAAGGCATTGTCGTCAGCGGCGGCGAACCCACGCTTCAGCCTGACCTGCTCGACTTCCTCGCAAAAGCAAAAGACATTGGATTCGCCACAAAGGTTGACACCAACGGCTCCAAGCCTGATGTCGTGGAACAGATTCTTAGTGCGGAACTCGCGGATATGTTTGCCATTGACTGGAAGGCTACGCTCTGCAAATATCATATGGCAACGGGCGTGAAAAGAGCCCTGGGAATGTACGTGGTCAAGTCGATAGAATTGGTAATTGAGGCGGGAATTCGACTGGAAGTGAGAACTACCGCGCACAGGCGTACGCATTCGCGCGAAGATTTTGCCTCGATGAGGGATGAGCTGGACAGGATGGGAGTCGGACCTTGGATCATTCAGCCGATGTCAGGAGCTCCCGTCATCGACCCGTTCGAATCCACACGGGGCCCGTACACCGTAGAAGAGCTGCAGGCAATTGCCGAGCCGCTTCACGACACAAGGGTGCGCAACGCATAGTTAAATTTTCCGATTCGGCTTGACTGGTTCGAATTCGGCGCTATATTGTCAATGTTGATAGAGCAAAACGCTCGAGTCAGAATTGACAAAATTTAAGTCGAAAGGCAAAGACATGCGGTAAGTAAACAGATTTAGCGGATTCACGTAATTGACATCCTCCCACGGCTGAAGCCGTGGGATTCCAGTATCATGGGCGGCAGCGTGCCAAAGGCACGTCTGACGCCGCCTCCTCTGCAGGTTCATGTCCGAACCTGTCGAAATCGGCAATGCCGATTTCGAAGATGTTCTTCGCCGCATTGAGATCGCGGTCCAAGACCGCGCCGCAGTGCGGACACTTCCAGTTCCTGTTCTTCAGCTTCAGGTCGCGGTTTAGCTCGCCGCAGACGCCGCACTTCTTTGAAGTCGGCGTCCAGCGGTCGATCTTCACCACTGTCTTTCCCGTCTTCAGGGCAAGCCACTCCAGCTTGTGCAGAAACTCGGGGAAGGCAAGGTCGTTGACCTTGCGATCCCATCGCTTCTGCATTCCCGACATGCTAAGATCCTCGAAGCAGAGGACGTCATAGGCTTCGACTCGGCGACCGCATCCACAGATGCGAATGCGGACTGGAGATCGACAGGGATCTGAATGCTGCGATAAACATAAGAGAAAGAGCTTTGAAGAAAATAGGGCGGGAACCGCCCGAATCAAAGCCTGTGGAGAGCAGCG
>Ga0180433_10003795_pt1 | contig 21899 bp, 19 predicted proteins | sample SS_ome_8_FD_132980 | JGI IMG/M metagenome (GOLD analysis project Ga0180433, IMG submission 132980) | Hypersaline lake sediment archaeal communities from the Salton Sea, California, USA - SS_1_D_1 metaG | ecosystem: Environmental > Aquatic > Non-marine Saline and Alkaline > Hypersaline >... | reverse complement strand
GGCCACCCACCCCTTCGGGCAGGACCTGCTGTCGGCGCTCATAACCAACATCAGCCCCGCAGCGGCCGCGACATTGGCCCAGGGGGTCAACGCCAACGTGGCCGCCAACCCCACCGATAACCTGCTCACCGGCCTTCTGGCCCATACCAGCGGTACCGCCGGGGTAGCCATAGCCATAGGACTCAACAACAACCCCGCCTTCATCAGGGTACTGGTGGAGAACGTATCCCCGGATACGGCCATAGCCGCCGCCCAGGGCATCAACCTCTCCTGCCAGAAGGCGGCCTCAGACTCCGACTACGCCTTCCTGCGAGGTATGCTCGCCAACTTAGGTCCCGGAGCCGCCCTGGCCGGGGCGGAGGGCCTGGATAACAACCCCCAGAAGGAGGCGTTACTGACCGCCATAATCAACAACTTGAACGCCGGCGCCGTGGCCCCGCTCATCGCCTCGGGAGTCAATTCCAACGCCGCCGCCCAGAGCATGATACCGGAGGTGGTGAAGGCGCTCAGCCCGGCCACCGCCCAGACCATGGCCCTGGCCATGAACGCCAATCCGGAGATGACCTCCTGGCTGCTGCAGGAGCTGGAACCCTCCACCGTCACCGGCCTGCTCTTCGACAACTCCGATGTCATCATCGATCTTATCGGAAACATGGACGGCAGTGTGATCGCCGAAGCCGTGAACGCCGAATACGCCCTGCATCCAGGCAGTTCCCTTATCGAGCGCATGATTCCCACAATGAGCGGGGTGGAGGTCGCGGACCTTTTGAGCGAGTTCGGCTACGAGTTCCTGGTGGAGCTGATGGCCAACCTGGACGGAGGGATGGTGGCCCGCGCTCTGAACAACGCGGGGCAGGGCTTCCTCAGCGAGTTGATCGCCTTTTTCGACCCCGACCTGTTCATCGACATGCTTGCCGCCGAGGGAGTACCCGATTTCTATGGCGGCTCGGCTGGACAGGGAGGCTCTATCAAGAACCTGAATATCTCCATATTCATCTATATGACCGACCTGGGATTCGGGCTGGGGGGTTCCGCCTTCAAGACCCTTTATGCCGATGTTTTCCTGACTCATGACGGAGGGGTAGATGACTTACCACCCTTCCCATGGCCCTGGTCGCCGTATCCCTGGGAGTAACCGGTACCCGCTTTCCAGCCTTGAAAACCGCTCTTGTTCCCTGTACAGCGCTGTTTAGCCAGGATCGTTCTACCCTTAGAAAAAGCTGGTTTTTCATGGTCTCAGGCGGGTATACTTTTCACAAACGAGGTCATTGACAGCTCTGGGTGAAGGGAATATAATTCTCTGGATAATAGTTAGCAATGCTAAAGGTTTAAAATGCCATCTATAGTCGAAGTAGAAGACCTGGTCAAGAACTACGGCGAGCTGAAAGCGGTCAGAAGTATTTCCTTCGAGGTCATCCAAGGGGAGATATTCGGTTTTCTGGGACCGAACGGCGCCGGTAAGACCACAACCATAAACATCCTGTGTACCCTCTTGAGCCCCACGTCGGGGAGGATCACCCTGGATGGATACGACGTGACCCAGGACATGGAGAAGGTCAGGGAGACTATAGGCCTGGTCTTTCAGGACCCCTCCCTGGACGACCGTCTCACCGCCCGCGAGAACCTGGAGTTCCACGCCCACGTCTACCGCATCCCCAAGGAGGAGAGGGACAAGCGCATGGACGAGGTCCTGGAGATGGTGGAGCTCGTGGATAGGCAGGATGACTGGGTAGAGACCTTCTCAGGGGGTATGAAGCGGCGTCTGGAGATCGCCAGGGGCCTGCTGCATTATCCCAAGGTCCTCTTTCTGGATGAGCCGACCATCGGCTTGGACCCGCAGACCCGCAATCATATCTGGGAATACATACACGATCTCAAACAAAGACATGATATAACCATCTTTCTCACCACCCATTATATGGACGAGGCGGAGCACTGCGACCGCATCGGCATTATCGATTACGGGAAGATCATCGCCCTGGATATCCCCGAGGCCTTGAAATCCCAGGTGGGCGGGGATGTGGTGAAGATCAAGACCGAGGATGACGAAAGGGCGGAAAAGATATTGGTGGACGAGTTCGATATCAGCCTCATCCACGACCGGGACTGCGTGTGCTTCGAGGTGGAGAGCGGGGAGAGCTTCATCCCCCGCTTCATCAAGGATTTTCCCATGACCATCGATTCCATAAACCTGCACCGGCCCACCCTGGATGATGTTTTTCTCAAGCTCACCGGCAGGGAGATACGCCCCGAGGGTGCCGATGAGCTGGAGAGCCTGCGGGCTTTCGCCCGGGGCGCCAGGCCCCCACAGAGACGGCGCTAGGAGGAGAAGAGGTTGGCGGAAGCGGCCGTACCGGCGAGAACAGGGGGATTCAAGGAGCGGATGGCCAGGATGGCCATCGGCACCTACGTAATATGGCTGCGTGACCTGAAGCGTTTCTGGCGTGACAGGATGCGGCGCATCGGCGCTTTCATCCAGCCCCTCATCTATCTTTTTCTGCTGGGGACAGGCTTGCAGGCGGCCTTCAGTGTCTTCGGCAGTGGGGACGTCAACTACGTTGCCTTCATGTATCCGGGTATCGTGGCCATGACCATCCTCTTCACCGCGGTGTTCTCGGGTATCTCCATTATCTGGGACAGGGAGTTCGGTTTCCTCAAGGAGATGATGGTGGCCCCCATACCCCGCACCTCGGTAGCCCTGGGCAAGGTCACCGGCGGGGGCACTACCGCCTTTATGCAAGGATGTATCCTGCTTCTGTTCATGCCCCTGGTGTCTATTCCCTTCTCACTGGAGAAGATAGTTTTAATGCTGCTCTTTATGCTGGCGCTGGCAATGAGCCTTTCCTCCATGGGAGTGCTCATCGCAGCCCGCATGCGCTCCTTCGAGGGCTTCCCCATAGTGATTAACTTCATCCTCCTGCCCATGTTTTTCCTGTCCGGGGCCATGTTCCCCCTGCAGAACCTGCCGGGTTGGATGGAGTTCCTGACCAAGATCAACCCCTTGACCTATGCGGTGGACGCCCTGCGTGGGATCTGCCTGAAGGGAGTGGAGATAACCTCGGGTCCGTCCCTTCCCATGATGCCCCAACTGCAGCTGCAGGTGTATCCCCTGTGGCTGGATTTCCTGGTGATCTTCGGATTCGGCCTGTTCCTGCTGATAATAACCATATGGCGTTTCAACCGACAGGAGTAGCCACCCCTCGAGATATAGGCTTTCCCAGAGCATAATCAATATTGCTTATGGCCTGCAGCCTGCGGGCCGCAGCCGTTTCCGCATGGTATAATTCCAGTATGGCAGGGGAATTAGCGAGGGCATTAACTGCGTTATCGGGTGTTATAAGCCTGGCGATAGGGCTGTACGTCTTCTTCAGCAACCCTCGCCGCCTGGTGAATAACCTCGTGCTTCTCATGTCCGTCTTAATGGCCATTTGGGCCCTGGGCGATGCCATGACCATTGCCTCGACCTCGTTGAGTGATAAGATATTCTGGACTAAGATCCAGGGCTTCGGAGAACTGCCCCTCATTCCCACCTACCTGCTGATAGCCCTATACTTCCCCGTGAAAAGAAGCTTCATGCGGGAGAGGCGGAAAGCGGCGGGGGTAATATCCGCCCTTTACGCCCCCTTCTTGCTCGGCCTCATCTTTCTCTATGCCACCGGCTTCATATACACCGCGTATCTCTCTTCCGACAACGTGGGCGGCATGGCGGTGGATCGGACCCCCTTTTTCTGGGCTCTTACCGCCCTGGGTCTGGTCATGATATTCATCACCATGGGCATCTATCTGTGGGAGGCGCGGCGCGGCGCATCCGTCCCGGCGCGGAGGAGCTTGTTGATCCTTGCCCTGGCTCCGGTTCCCATGATAGTCGCCAACCTGGTTCAGAATCTCGAGATAAGCGGCAGCATCACTACTCCCATGGCCAGCTCTGTTTTCGTGGCGCTGCTAGCCTACGGCGTAATGCGCTATGGGTTGTTCGTCGACATACGCTCGGTGACCAGGGGGATCCTGGCGAATACCGTTGTCGTCATAACCAGCGTAGCCGCTTTCAGCCTTGTATGTACCTTCTATTATCACGGACTGGGTCTGCGCGACGGCGCAATCCTATATATCATGTTCGTCATCACCGCCATACCTTTCGTGCTGGCTTATCACACCCAGGTGGCCTGGGCGAAGAGGTTTGCCGACCGTTATCTCTACGGGCGGGAGCTGGAGGAGGGCAGGCTGCTGCAGGAACTGAGCCATTCCATCCGTACCGTCCGCAACCTCCAGGAGCTGGCCGATGATGTAGTCACCAAGGTCAGAGACTCCATGGATCTGGCGACGGTCGCATTGATGCTCAAAGAGGAGGATGCGTACAAGGTCATAGGAATGACAATTCACCCCGATCACCTCGCTCACTGGTTTGAACAAGTGGTGAGAGATGGCGTTTACCTGAGAGTTTCCGGGGACGGTTACAGCATAGAAAGCGCGAACGCAAAATATTCAGGGTACTGGGCCATCGGTAACCGCATAGAGAGAGAGGGGTATACTCTCAGTTATCTACCCCAGGCTATCCTACGCATCTACGAAGGCGACGGGAAGTTGAGGGAGATGCTGTGGCGGGAGGAGACGGAGGGCGAGGCCGTCTCCGTTCCCCTCGAGATAGGCGGCGAGGAAGTCGGCATGCTGTGGTTGGGGGGGAAGATGGACAAGGTCCGCTTCAGCATCGAGGAGCTCGACTTCATCGTAGCCCTTTCCACCCAGGTGGCGGTATCTCTGCAGAACTCCCTTCTCCTGCAGGAGCTGCTGGACAAGAGCACCAGGCTGCAGGAACTGATCCAGGAGACCACTACCGCCCAGGAGGAGGAGAGGATAAAGATATCCAGGGAACTGCACGACGGCCTCGCTCCCTACTTCCTGGATATCATGTATAAGATCGAGGCACTGCAGGGGGAGATAGAAAGAGATCCCCCTATCCCCGTCTCCCTGGACGAGGTGCGGGAAAAAGCCAGGGAGGGCCTGAGAGATATGCGTCAGGTGATCACCGACCTGCGTCCCTCCTCCCTGGATGTCCTGGGACTGGAGAAGTCCCTGGCCAGCTACGTGGAGAGGTTCGGAGTGGAGAACGACCTCGAGGTCGAGTTCAGCACAGCGGGTTCCCTCGACAGCCTGGACTCCTTGATCGAGGTCACCGTGTTCAGGGTGGCCCAGGAGGCCCTCTCCAATGTTGCTCACCATGCCCAGGCCGAAAAGGTGAGAGTCTCCCTGCGGAGCGACAACGGTTACCTGGAGATGACGGTTGGGGATGATGGAACAGGGTTCGTGGAAAGGGAGATGAGGCAGAAGATGTTCTTGGGTGAGAGCCTGGGAATAAAGGGCATGCGGGAGAGGGCTGAACTCCTGCAGGGCAGCCTGTCAATCCATACCCGGCCTGGAGTGGGAACCGATTTGAGTCTCAGCATCCCCATCACTGAGGAATAGGAGGTGGGCATAGGGTGCGAGATGCCATACGCCTGGCCATAGTTGACGATCACGAGATAGTACGCCTGGGGGTTTACCGCGTCCTGGAGGGAGAGAAGGGTATAGACGTGGTGGGGGAGGCCAAGACCGGTGAGGAGGCCCTGGAGCTGGCCCGCAGGGAAAAGCCCCAGGTGATGCTGGTCGATGTCAAACTCCCCGATATCAGCGGCATAGACGTAGTGCAAAGGCTTAAAGACGATCCCGAGACGGCGGAGGTACAGGCCATCATCCTCACCGTCTACGATGACCTGGAGATAGCCACAGAGGCCATACGGGCGGGGGCAATAGGCTACATACTGAAGGATTGCTGCAAGGAGGAACTGCTGGAGGCCATAAGGTCGGCGACGCAGGGAGTGCCCCTGGTCTCGTCGACCATATCCCAGAAGATCCTCAACGTCCTGCAACAAAAGGATGGCAAGATAAGAGTACCCACTGGGGGGGAGGACGAGCTGCACCTGACGGTAAGGGAATATGATGTCCTGGGCCTGGTCACCAAGGGATACAGCAACAAGGATGTGGCCAGGGAGTTGAACATCACGGTGAACACAGTGAAGACTCACCTCAGGAACATCTATCGTAAACTCGGGGTGGATGACAGGGCCCAGGCCATTATAAAAGCCATCAAGGAGGGTATCATCTGAGCCCCTGTGGCAGGGGAAATGCCCCCGCCCGTATCTATTGCCAAAAATACTTCATCATATATCCTTATTTTACCTTCAGTGTGTCGTCCCCCTATGATATAGTCTTTGAAACAATACGAGCACAGGCTGTAAGGGCCGGGATCGAACTCGAGAAAAAAGCGGTGGGCGGAGGTCCAAAACGGGAAAATTCATACCATAGGATGATACAAAAAGAACTCGATGCCTGCCATAATATTAAAGAATTCCAGTAAGATACCGAGCCTCGGCGAGCATTTAACAAAGCAATACCACCAAATTCGCTGCTGCAACGAATTTTAGTATGCGGACTGAAGGGGGGCAGCTTTTCGGTCTGGCGGACTCACTCGGCGGCGAGGATCAGAAGGGTGCGATGATGGTATATTATGGGAATACAAGTGCTCCTTTAGCAAGGCGCGACGAGTCGGTGGAGAGAGAGGTAGTCGGGTTTTTTAAAGAGCACCCCTATCTTCTGGTCAGCGAGGAAAGGCTCGCCGCTCTGCTTTGCCGTCCCCCCCATATGGTCACCCAGGCCGTCAAATGCATGGAGGAGGCCGGCCTTTTAGTCAGAAAGGATAACCAGACCCTTCTCTGTATAAGTGAAAGCCTGGAGAAGATCAAAGGTGAGTGAGGAGCCTGTCCCCCTTTCGAGATAAACGGTGGTAGGGCGAAAAGACGGGAGTCAGGGGGGCGAATACAGGAAACCTTGAACGGGAATCTAGCATTCCTCATCAAAATGGTGGCCGGAGATTTGCTCCGGCCTCTTTTCTTATCGCCTGAAACCGCCGATAATCGATATATGAAACCTGGCTTGTTTGCGTAAATGCTGTTTAATATTTAGACTATTGTTAACAAGCATTAACTATTGTTATTATGGGACATATAGATATAGATAGAGATAGAGAGGCAGGTTGAGCGTAAACGGATGAAAGGCAGTAAGAGAACCATAACCCTTATTGTCCTGGTGCTGACCCTGGTTATGGTGGCCCTGCTGGCCCAGCCAGATCCGCGGGGAAAGGAGGCTGAGGCCGCAGGAGGCAGCATAACCTTTTACGGCCACGGCTACGGCCACGGCGTGGGCCTGTGTATGGCCGGCGTCTACTTCCGGGCTTTACGGGGGGAAGGATACCATCAGATCATCCACACCTACTACACCGGGGTCGATTTCTCCTCCGTGAGCGACGATATGCCTCTCAAGGTGCTGTGCCGTGACGGGGTGGTCCGCACCTACACCCTGAGGGAGTATCTCTACCGTCTGCAGGAAGAGCCCGATACATGGCCCTCCGAGGGCCTCAAGGTGCTGGTGGTGGCGGCGAGGACCTATACTCTTTCATGCATCGCCCGTGGCAAACATGCCGATGACGACTACGATGTCTGTCCCTATGGGAGCTGCTGCCAGGCCTTCAATGAGCAGATAGACCCGGCGAAGAGGCCCAACATAGTGGCGGCGGTCAACGCCACCGCGGGGGAGATAATAACCTATCAAGGACAGCCCATCATCGCCGCTTACAGCTCCTGCTGCGGGGGGCATACCGCCGGAATGGATGAGGCCTGGGGTGGGAGCCCTGTCGCCTACCTGCAGCCCGTCCCCGATGACGCCTGCACCCCGGACGACAACCACAGCTGGGAGGTCACCCTGTCCAAGGAGGAACTGCAGGCCAAGCTCAACTCCCATCCGGATACGGCCGTGGGCACCTTCTATGGCTTCGAGGTCCTCTCACGGGGAGTTTCAGGCCGGGTGTTGGCCATCCGCATCGACGGCAGCGCTGGCAGCAAGACAGTCAAGGGGACTCTCTTCGCGTCGGTGGTGGGCTTGAAGACCCATTTCTTCTACCTGGCCCAACAGAATTTCGATGAATACCTGCTCCTCCAGAATCCCGGGGAGGGCAGCGCTCAGTGCACCATTACCTACATGTTCCCGGACGGCGGGACCATGGAGGAGGGCTGTACCGTGGGCGCCAATACCCGCTACACCATCAACGTCAACGACCGGGTACAGGACGCCGAGGTCTCCATCAAAGTCGCCTCCGACCTGCCGGTAGTGGCCGAACGAGCCATGTACTTCGACTTCCTGGGCAGCGGCAGAAAGGGCGGCCATGCCTGCCTGGGGGTGAACGAGGCCCGTAACAGCTGGTATTTCGCCGAGGGTTATACGGGAGGGGATTTCGATACCTTTATACTGGTCCAGAATCCCAACGAAGCCCAGGCGCGCCTTAACGTCTCCTTCATGGGGAACTCCGGCGAGGTGGACGAACTCTACTATGACCTAACCCCTAATTCACGTATGACCATATGGATGGACCAGGAGCCCGGGCTCAACGACGGTGAGTTCTCCACCGAGGTGGAGAGCGACCTGCCCGTGGTGGCCGAACGTGCCGTCTATTTCGGCTACCCTGGTATAGGGGGCGGTACGGCCTCGGAGGGAGCGGTGGAGTCCAGCCAGGCCTGGTACTTCGCCGAGGGATACTCAGGCGGCGAGTTCGATACCTGGATCCTTCTCGGAAATCCCAGCGACGAGGCGGCCTCGACCAACCTGACCTTCATGCTTCCCGACGCCTCCACCCAGGAGCTTAAGGTGGAGGTCCCGGCGCGGAGCCGTTCCACCGTACATGTCGACGACCTCCCCGGCCTTCAGGACACGGAGTTCTCCACCGCGGTGGAGTCGCAGACCCCCATCGTGGCTGAACGTGCCATGTATTTCAATTATTTCTTCAAGGGAGGCGGCCACGATGCCCTGGGAGTGAAGCAGCTCTCTGACAGGTGGTATTTCGCCGAGGGATATACGGCACAGGAATTCGATACCTACCTGCTGCTGCAGAATGCCGGTCCCGATGCGATAGACGCCACCCTCACCTTCATGAGGGGAGACGGCAGCTCGGTGGTTCAGGATGTCAGCATCCAGCCTCATTCCAGGTACACCGTACACGTGGATGAGCTGCCGGGCCTGGAGGAGACGGAGTTCTCCACCCTGGTGGAGTCGGGGGCTCCCATCGTGGCCGAACGGGCCATGTATTTCACCTATAGTAATCGCAGCGGAGGCAGCTGTTCGCAGGGAGCGGTCTCTCCCTCCACCGTGTGGTATTTTGCCGAGGGTTACACCGGGAGCTAGAGGAGATCATCCCGGTATGCCGTGCCTGTTATCCCCGCCGCTTTCGGTTAAAATGGTCTTGTCATATCTTATCGATACAGGAGGTTGTCATGAGGAAGATCTCTAGGATATTGGCCCGCGAGATCCTGGACTCACGAGGCAATCCCACCGTGGAGGTGGACGTCTTCCTCGAGAGCGGCGCATGGGGAAGGGCAGATGTCCCGTCGGGCGCCTCAACCGGCGCTTTCGAGGCGCTGGAATTGAGAGACGGGGACGAGAGGTATGGCGGTAAGGGGGTGCGCAGGGCGGTCGGCAACGTCATGGAGGAAATAGCTCCCAAGCTGATAGGTATGGATGCGGCGAAACAGACGGCGATAGACGACCTGCTGATAGAGCTGGACAGCACCGAGGACAAGTCACGGCACGGCGCCAACGCTATCCTGGCCGTTTCCCTGGCGGTGGCCAGGGCCTCGGCGGCGGAGTTAGGACTGCCCCTTTACGCGCATCTCGGTGGGGTGGAAGCTAGGGTACTGCCCATTCCCATGATGAACATCCTCAACGGAGGGGAGCACGCCGACAACAACCTGGATATCCAGGAGTTCATGATCCTGCCCTGGGGTCCGCACAGCTTTTACGAGGCCCTGCGCGTGGGAGCGGAGGTATATCACGCCCTGCACGACGTACTGAGGGATAAGGACTTGAGCACGGGCATAGGCGATGAGGGGGGGTTCGCGCCGGACCTGGAGAACAACCGCGCCGCCCTGGAGTTGATCATGCAGGCGGTGGATAAGGCCGGGTACGAGCCCGGCAAGGATGTCGCCCTGGCCCTGGACGTGGCCGCCACCGAGCTCTTCGACCATGGCAAATACGCATTCACCGGCGAGGGGAGGGAGTTCGAAGCGGCGGAGCTGATAGATTATTACGATGACCTGATCTCCGATTTCCCCATCGTCTCCATCGAGGACGGTATGGCCGAGGAGGATTGGGAGGGCTGGGTGGAGCTCACCTCCCACCTCGGGGAAAAGGTACGCCTTATCGGCGACGACCTCTTCGTCACTAATCTCAAGCGGCTTAAAAGGGGTATCGAGGAAAAGGCGGCCAATGCCATACTGATAAAACTCAACCAGATAGGGACCATGACGGAGACCCTGACGGTCATGCGGGTGGCCAGTGAGGCTGACTATCTCTGCGTGGTATCCCACCGTTCAGGCGAGACCGAGGACACTTCCATCGCCGACCTGGCTGTGGCTACCAACTGCGGCTTTATCAAGGCGGGAGCTCCAGCGAGGACGGACAGGGTCAGCAAATACAACCAGCTGCTGCGCATCGAGGAGATCATGGGGAAGACGGCGATCTACGCCGGCCCCGAGGCGCTGGGAAGGTAGAGGCAGGCCCGCAGAGGCTGACCATATCGTTGCATAGACCAGTTGAGGGGGTAGGGACACATCTCCAAGCGCTTCGTTCTGATGGTTATTCTCATGCTGGCGGCCGCCGGCATCCTGGTGGGGATAAGCTATTTGATGCTGGATATCCTCTCGGGCATGGTGGTGACGCCCAAAACCCCGGTAAAGGAGAGTGACGTCCAGGGGGAGCTGGTCATCCCGGTTGATGGGGGAGAGGTGGTCTCCATGCAAGTCTCTGCCAATGGGGGGTTACTCGCCTACATCGAGAGCGATGCCGGTCAAGACCAGACAACCTTGAAGGTGGTGAAGATAGGCGAGGACAACCCCGAGGTTTTCAGCCAGGCTATCAGGGGCTCCACCCTGGCATGGTTAGGGAGCAGCGGTTATCTGGTATATGAGGATGGAGGCGATATATACCGCCTGGATACAGAGGAGGGGACGCAGCTCAACCTCACCGGCAACGGGGGGTACGATGATGATCCCCTCCCCAGCATGGACGGCGATTATATCCTCTGGACCAAGTCGCCCCCGCAGGCGGATTCCGGGGACACCGAGTTCTGGACAATGCGCTCCGACGGCTCCGAAAAGGAGCCCCTGGCGCCCAGGGCCGACCTGCCTGCATGGTCTCCGATGGGCATCGAGGTTCTCTCGCGCCGCGATAAAACCTCCTACACCGAAGACCAGGACAACACGCATTTTCTGCAGAAGACCAGGCCGGACCGCAGCGGCTGGGACTTCTACACCGAAGGTGAGGGGGCGGTTATGTATATCTGGTGGCCCGGCCAGGAGGACATCTACTACGTCTCCCAGCTTCTCATCGAGGGGCAGGATATGGTCAAGGGGGTCCTGATCAAGGTGGATGCGGAGGACCCCTTTGAGCAGAAGAAGGTGGCCTCCACGGAAGGTCTGGGCACCGATGATCAGTATTACAGCTTCTATTCCAGCAGGAGCGGAGAGCGATTGGCCTATGTGGGTGAAAAAGGCCTGGAGGTCCTGGAAGTGGAGGAGAGGGTCATTACCCGGTTCACCGCCCTGCATGCCGCGGTGCCCCTGGCCTGGAACGAGAATATGGACGAGATCTTCTATATCGGCCCGGAGGGTATCTACAGGGTTTCTCTGGAGGAGGATCAGACCTGATGGTCAAAGGCAAGGCCAAGATCGTGGCCACGGTGGGTCCAGCCTGCCGTGAGGTGGCGGTGTTGGTAAGGATGATCGAGGCCGGCCTGGACATGGCGCGTATAAATGCCTCTCATGCCGACGCGGCCGTGATAAAAGCGGAGGTTGAGAGCCTGCGGGAGGCATCGCGGAGGGCCGGAAGGGAGATCGGCATCATATTGGACCTCATGGGCCCGAAGATAAGGGTGGGGGAGATAGGGAACGGAGAGACGGTCCTCTCTGAGGGGCAGGAGCTGGCCTTGGCCACCGAGGAGGTCCTTGGCGACGGTACACGGGTGAGCTTGAATTATCCCGAACTGCCCCTGGTTCTGAAGCCCGGAGACACGGTGCTCCTGGACGACGGCGCTATCCGCCTCAGGGTGACAAAGATAACGGACAAAGAGGTGCTGGCTGAGGTGGAGGAGGGGGGCATCCTGAGGTCTCGTAAAGGAGTAAACCTGCCCGGTACCATCCTGGACCTGCCCTCCCTGACGGATAAGGACCTCGCGGACCTGGAGGTGGGGCTGGATATTGGGGTGGACTGGATAGCCCTCTCCCTTGTCCGTTCCCGGGAAGATGTCCTGCGTCTGCGCCAGGCCTTGCGAGATCGTGGCGGCGACCTGCCCATAATCGCCAAGATCGAGAAAGAGGAGGCGGTGGAGGATATCGAAGCGGTGGTCGAGGAGGCGGACGCGGTCATGGTGGCCCGGGGCGACCTGGGAGTAGAGATGCCCTTGGAGGAGATACCCCTGCTGCAGAAAAGAATCATCGATGTGGCGGCCAGGCGGGGAAAGCCGGTGATAACCGCCACCCAGATGCTGCAGAGCATGATAGAGAATCCCTCGCCCACCAGGGCGGAGGTAACCGATGTGGCCAACGCCGTTTTCGATGGCACCGACGCGGTGATGCTCTCCGGCGAGACGGCCATAGGGCGATATCCGTTGAAAGCCGTGGATACCATGCAGAGGATCATAATGCGTGCCGAGACCGCTCTTCCCTACGAGAGTTGGCTGGAGGAGAGGAAGGGATGGACCAGCATGGGCATGGTAGAGGCGGTGTCCTTCGCCGCCTGCGAGCTGGCCCTTCAGATGGACGCCACCGCCATCGTCGCACCCACGGAATCGGGGTTCACCGCCTGCCAGATAAGCAGGTTCCGTCCCAGGCAGCCCATCCTGGCTCCCCTCCCCGATATCGGGGTGGCAAGGCGCATCTCCCTGTTCTGGGGGGTATACCCCCGCCTGGTGGGGATCCAGGGGAGCGTGGAGGAGATGTTCGCCTCGGCCGAGGAGGTGGCCAGGGAGGAAGGTTACCTGCTTCCGGGGGCGACGGTTGTGGTCACAGCCGGTATCAAGCACCCCGGCGAGAAGGGCAGGCCCACCACCAACACCATCCACTGCCTTACCTATAAAGAGTAATGCGTCCTTCGCAGATGACGCATACCAGACCCCTTTCTTTTTGGCACAGGCACCGTCGCGCCGCAGACGGCGCTGTCGCTTACGCGATACAAACATCCGTAAGGTATACTGTAAAAAAATCAGAGTATGCTGCTGCGTGGAGGTGATATGGATGATATCGGATGAGGCCTACAAGGACCTGGAGAAAGCGGTGGGGACAGAAAACGTTTCCAGGGAGCCCGCGGTCTTGGAGGGCTATGCCTGGCAGCCCTTTCTCAACGATGACCCTGAGCTTTGGATAAGAAGGCCGGTAGCTGCCGTATTGCCCGCCTCCACCAAAGAAGTGCAGGCGGTGGTGAAGGCCTGTAACAAGCACGGTTTGAAGTTCAAGGCCCTTTCCACCGGCTGGGGTGCGGCCTCGGGGCCCACCGCCGACAACGTGGTCCAGATAGACCTCAGGCGTATGAACCGCATCCTGGAGATCGACGAGAAGAACATGTATGCGGTGGTGGAGCCATACGTAAGCGGGGCCCAACTTCAGGCGGAGACCATGAAGCTGGGCCTGAACACCCATATCATCGGTGCCGGACCTTCCTGCTCCCCCCTGGCCAGCGCCACCTCAATGAGCGGAGTAGGGCACGACTGCATCTACATGAGCTACAGCGCCAGGAACGTCCTCGGAGTGGAGTGGGTGCTCCCCGACGGCGATGTGCTCAGGCTGGGCTCCCTGGGCTCGGGCCGGGGATGGTTCTCGGGCGACGGCCCGGGGCCCTCGTTGAGAGGCATCATGAGAGGCTCTCTCGGCGCCCTGAGCGGCCTAGGAGTCTTCACCAAGTGTGCTATCAAGCTATATAACTGGCCGGGCCCAGCGCGCCTCGAGGCGGAGGGGATCGTCCTCGACTCCAAGGTCAAGATGCCGGAAAATCTTCACTTCTACATGATCTTTTTCAAGAAGGCCGAGGATTTCGCGGACTTCATGTACAAGATCGGTGAGGCGGAGATAGGATACGCCTGCGTGAGGATAGCCATGGTGGCCTATACAGCCTTGATGATGCCCCATTCGGGTCAATACCTGCTGGAGACGACAGCCTTGAGGGACATATTGACGGAGACCTTGAAATACCCGTTGACCTTCGTCCTGGCGGGCAGCACCGACGGGGAGATAGAGTTCCAGGAGAAGGCCCTCAAGAAGATCATCTCCGATTTCTCAGGAATCGCCATAGACGTCAACAAGATGTCCCCCATGGCCGCCTTCATGCCCCTTAACTTCCTCAGGGTGAGCGTCATCCCCCTGGCCTTCCGGCCGGGAGGGATATTCGCTACCTGCCTGGATGGAAACGAGGCGCTGGACACCGCCATGAAGTGGGTGGATGTCTCGGCGGAGATGAAGCAGGAGTGGATGGATAATGAAAGCATCATGCAAGACGGAGGCAACAACCCCTATTTCGTGCCCTACGAGAACAACATGTGGGCCCACTGCGAGATCCTCTATGCTTACAGTGTGGATAACGAGAAGAGCCTGGCAGCGTTGAATCCCATAGAGTTCGCCTCCACCTTGAACGCCATAGAGCTGTGCATGACTCCCCTGTCGGCCTTTGTCGCCCCTGTTCGCAAGGCGTTGAGCCCCCTGGCCGGCAACTACAACCGCTGGCAGAAAAAGATCTCCAAGGCCTTTGACTCCGGGGAGACCGCCGATATCGGGTTCTATACCGACGAGGCAGACTTCGCCTACGAGCGTATCAGCGAGGACAAGATCGATAGGTTTAAAAAGCTTACCGACGAGCTCAAGTGGACCGAGGACGGCCCCCCCGAATAAAAAGGGGTCAAAGCTTCAATCTTCAGTTTTTCATCATCATGCCGTAAGGTGCTTTCGTGTCTCAAGAATTGAAGAATGAAGCTTTGACCCCATTTCTAGGTGGACATGTTAATTATTGGTGGAATATAATATTATTGATGAAGATAAAGAAAAGAGTTGCAAAAGCAAAAAAGAGTTCAAAGGTGGGAAAGGGGCCGCAGGGAAAGGCCAAACGTTCACCTGCTGCCCCCAAAGCAAGGAAGGGAAAAGAAGGCCGCGGAAGCCGTGATCTTCGAGTGATAGAAGGAGGACGGCAGATAGCCCGTAAATCAGATGAGGATTCCCGGCAGCATGTAAAAAAGAGAAGAGTCGTATCCCCCCGTGTCCGCAGACGGAGACGGCTGGCGGTATTATTCTTTGTGCTGGCGGCGGCAGGCCTGGTGACCTATCTTCTGCTGGGACCGATACTGCGGAATATCGACAGCTGCCGTAACCTGGCGGAGATCGAGGATGAGTTGGAGGTGGAGCGGGCCAAGACCAGGGAGCTGCAAGAACGCATGGAAACGGCCCAGTCGAAGGAATACGTGGAGGACGAGGCCCGCGGGATGAACTACGTGAAGCCGGGCGAGATACCCATTATCGTCCTGGACGACGAGGAAGCGTCGGAAGAAGAGCCCACGCTTCCTGCCCTTGAGCCTGAATCGAGTCCACCCGGTTCGGAATAGGTTCTATATACGATCTAAGGTAGTGCCTCATGGCCTTCCACCGTGTCCTGGATCGGTGTTCTCCGTATTGGGCTTATTACCGTCTCCATCTTGCATGGTTGGGGATTGGCCGGGCTGGTTTTGCCCCTGTTGCTGCATCTGCTCTTTCTCCTCCTCGCATACCTCTTGGGCTTCCTTCATCTCCGCTGCAAGTTCAGGTGAGGCCTTATCTTGGAGCTTTTCCATAAGGGTGGCCTGCTTTTGGAGGGAGCCCTTCCATTCACGGGCCAACTCCTCGGCTTCATCTTCCGGCACAGCTCGTAGGATTTCCTGCGCTCCCCGCAGGTTTCGCTGATATTCCCTCAGCCACCTGTCCGCCCCCTTACTGCGACCCGAAGCGACCATTTCCTGCAATTCCTCCATGCGGCGTTGAGAGAACTCTATCTCCATCTGGGCGTCTTCAGTTGGGGAAAGGTTGATAGCGAGGCGGACGCGTTCAAAGAAGATCTTAGTGCCGTATAGGGTGGAGCCCGGCAAGGCGTTATAGGACATGGCGTAAACGCCCGTAGTGGAAAGTACCAGGATTAAGAGGACGGCTGTCATGATCAAGAGAGCATGACGCATCATGGAGGGATTGCGGTATATACTCCCACCTTTCAATTCTCCGTACTTGGCGGCCTCGTCTCCTGCCGCTTTTTCGAGGACACGTTGAAGGCCGTAGTCCAGGAGTCTCGCGGATGGGGGAGGGGTCGAGGTTCCCTGAATGAATTCCTCGACCTTGGCCTCTATATCCTCACCCGTTTTACTTCTCCATGGCTTCATGATCGCCAACCTCTATCTTCCAATATCTTTCCCATGCGGCGAAAAGCGCGGTGCTGAAGGGCGTTTATCGCCCCCTTCCTTCTTCCCAGCGCCGATGCTGCTTCGGCATTACTCATACCCGCGAAGAACTTCATCAAGATCACTTGCCTCTGCATAAAGGTCAGGTCCTCAAGCGCTTCCCTTAGGGCCTTGGCCCTTTCCTCTTCCTCCACCCTCTCGGGGGGACCTGGTAGACACTGTTCCAGCTCCTCTTTGAGCCCGCTCTGGGCTCTCTTGCTGCCGCGTCGCTGGTGGTCCACCATAAGGTTACGGGCTATACGGAAAGCCCAGGCCTTAAAGGCGCCGCGGCGGGGGTTGTAACTGTCGATATTGACCAGGCACCTGAGGAATACCTCCTCCGTTAGATCTTCGGCGTCTTCCCTGGAACCCAGGTTCCAGTAGAGGTAACTGTATATCGCCTCTACCAGGTACTCGTATATCTCAGCAAAAGCATCCCTGTCACCGCTTGCGGCTTCCAGGGCCAGTTCCTCCAAGGACTCCAATTAATCTGCCTTTCTTTCTATAGGTTAATACGCTCGAGCAGCCATATATGAACGGCTTTTTAGATAATACTAGCTTGGGTCGCCGTCCACCTTGACCCCCGTCTATTTACTGGGATTATGCCATGCTTGATTACTTGGCCGAAAATGTATGCTCATAGAAGACGCCTGAGGTTGCCATAACCCTGCATAAAACGTCCATATATTCAGAAGTTGGATATTAAGGAGTATATTTTCCGTTGCCTGTTCGTAGTAATTTACGAAGATGACAACAAAGGAGGTGATTTGATTGTCAAGAAGCAAACTGATGGTTATCACGGTAGTGAGTTTGATGGCGATGTTGATTCTATCGGGCGCCGTCTTTGCCCTGGGAAGCTCCGATTCCCAGCAGAAAGGCGTAGATAACGGGGAAGGTGAAGCTCAGGCGGTAGAGTCCGCCGTTTCCCAGGGAGAAGATACTCAGGCGGAGAACGGCAACCTGACAAGGACACGGAACGAGGACGAGGACGACTTGATCCGGGTTGCCCTCCGCAGCCAGGAGCAGGAAGGTGAATGTTCCGGGGATTGCGACCGCCTGAGGTTGCGCGAGATGGACTGCGATCCCGCCTGCGATGGTGAGGGAGAGCAGAGGCGCAATAATTCCGCGGACCTTATCGAGGGGGAGCAGGAAGGTGAATGTTCCGGGGATTGCGACCGCCTGAGGTTGCGCGAGATGGACTGCGATCCCACCTGCGATGGTGAGGGAGAGCAGAAGCGCAATAGCCAGTGACCTGGTAAGGCGGGAGGACGTTCACGGGTGGACCGTGATAAGTCAAGCCGACTCGGCGGTGAAAGTAAATCGATGGTCGATGCCGGGTCTTTGAAGATCGAGAATCAAGGGGACTCCAAAGGAGTCCCCTTGCTTGCTCCGCATATATGGCGGTGATAGAATCTTTTTGCCTTAGGCGGGGTTTTTATCGTGGAAAGGAGTGAGGCCATGATCGACCAGAAGTGGATCGGTAAGACATACGGCCCTTTTAAGTACGAGGTGGGCAGGGAGAAGATGAAAGAGTACGCCACCGCGGCCAAGGATGCACGCCCCATCTTCCTAGATGACGAGTACGCCAAGGGTACAAAGTACGGCGACGTCATCGGCATGCCCAATTTCGCCGCCGTTTACGCCCTGCGGGGGGCGGGGATGATGCTCATCGATCCGGAGATCAAGCTCAACCTGGCCATGCTGGTTCACGGCGCCCAGGAGTTCGAGTGGTTCGACGTGATCAAGCCCAACGATATCCTAACGGAGACGGGAAAGGTGGCCGACATCTACGAGAAGGGCAACCTGGACTTCATCGTCTACGAGGGAGAGGCCGTTAACCAGGACGGCAAGCTGGTGTGCCGCTCCCGGGCCACCATGATCATCCGGGGAGGTGGAAGCTGATGGCCGAGCTCTGCAACCTCAAATACGACGACATCGAAGTGGGACAGGATATCCCCACTTTCAGCCACAAGTTCGACCGTATGGACGCCATCGTCTATGCTGGGGCCGGCGGCGACTTCAACCCCATCCACGTCAACCCCTATTTCGCCAAGGATGTGGCCATGCTTCCGGACGTCATCGCCCACGGCCTCTTCAGCATGGCCCTGCTGGGCAAGACGGTCATGGACTGGATCGGCGACCCCGGCTACCTCAAGAAGTTGTCCTGCCAGTTCCGCGGCATGACCATCCCCGACGATACCGTGAACTTCAAGGGCAAGGTGAGGGAGAAACTGGAGGATAACCTGGTGGTGCTGGACGTCTGGGCGGAGAAGGATGACGGGACCGTCGTCCTCAAGGGCGGGGAGGCCACCGTCTACCTGCCGTGATGCAGCGATGACGTGCCTGCAAGCTTGATATACAGCCGCAATAAAAAGGCGGCCGGGATGATTCCCCGGCCGCCTTTCAGCTTCTTATCTAGGCGTACAGTCCCATGGTGGTGGCGATGATCTCCCGCATGATCTCGTCGGTGCCGCCGCCGATACGGCCCAGGCGGGAGTCCCTCCATGCCAGCTGGACGGGATACTCCATCATGTAGCCGTAACCGCCCATGAACTGCATGGCCTCGTCTGCCACCTTGAAGGCCACCTGTGCGGTCAGAAGCTTGGCCATGGATATCTCCTTGACCGGATATTCTCCCTGGTCGTTTTTCCAGGCACAGAGGTACACAAGGGACTTGGCAGCCTCGATCTCCGTGGCCAGGTCCGCTATTCTATGGGCGATAGCCTGGTTCTGACATATGGGCTTCCCGAACTGCACCCTTTCCTTGGTGTATTCTATGACCCCCTCCAGGGTGAGCACGGCACCGCCTATGGCAGCGGCGGCCCCTATCAACCTCTCGCCCTGCAGCTCCCACATGATGTTGTAGAAACCTCGGCCCTCCTCTCCGAGCATGGAATCCTCGGGGATCACCATGTCCTCGAAGAATATCTCCGCCGTATCCGAGCTCCTCATACCGACCTTGTCCAGCTTGCGGTTGACCACGAAACCCTTGGTGTCCGTGTCCACCAGGAAAAGGCTCATGCCCTTGTAGCCCTTCCTCTTCTCGGTACGGGCGACCAGGGTCATGAAGTCGGCCCGGGCGCCGTTGGTGATGAAGATCTTGTTGCCGTTGACCTTCCAGCCGCCGTCGACCTTCTCTGCGAAGGTGCGGAGGCTGGCCACGTCGGATCCGGCCTCGGGCTCGGTGATGCCCAGGCAGGCTATCTTATCGCCCGCGATGGCCGGCACCAGGTATTTCTGCTTCTGTTCCTCGTTGCCGAAGGCCAGGACGGGCGGGGTGGCCATTCCCACCTGCACGGCCACGGCCATGGCCAGGCCGCCGCAACCGCTGCGCCCGATCTCCTCCGCCAGGACGATATTGGTGAAGTAGTCTCCATCCCCGCCGCCGTATTCCTCCGGGAAATGCAATCCCAGGTAACCCAGCTCGCCCATACGCTTGAAAACCCAATCCGGGAAACCTTCATCATCCTCCCATTGCTGGGCATTGGGAGCCAACTCCTTCTCGCAGAACTCCCGGATGCTCTGGCGCAGCATCTCGTGTTCCTCGGTGAAAAATAGACTTAAAGCCATCCCTACTCCTTTCCCTGCCATTTATTAACCTGTACTTAACATTCGGGAAGCATTAATAAGATAACCTTAACCCGCCCGAATTACAAGTGAGGCCAGGTCTTGTTATAAGTTACCCCCTGGGGTATTTTTATACATTGCCCTGCGCTTTCACGACTGCCTGCTCAAGTGAGGAATAAAATCAAGGCCTGAACCCCTGGTATAATCATCAAAAGTCGGCTTTGTATTTGCGTGCTCTATAAGCGACAAAAGGAGGGCTTTAATGAAGTACTACCAGGACTTTCAGGTAGGGGACAAGATGGTGACAAGCGCCCGCAGCATCACCGAGACGGACATCGTCCTTTTCGCGGCCTTAAGCGGCGACTGGTATCCACTGCATATCGACAAGGAGTACGCTGAGGCGAGCCCCTTTGGGGGAAGGATCGCCCACGGTATGCTGGTACTCTCAGTGGCCTCCGGCCTGATGCCGTTGACCGAGTGGTCCATAGTGGCCTTCTACGGTATGGACCGGGTCCGTTTCGTGGGCCCCACCATGATAGGGGACACCATCTTCGTCGAGGCGGAGGTGACGGAGAAACTGGACAAGGATGAGCGCGGCGGCGTGGTCACCTTCCAGCAGACTATTAAGGACAAGAAGGGCAAGGAGAAGGCGGTGGCCGCCTTCCGGGTCTTCATCGCCAACAAGGAGGCATGAACATGAAGAAGTTAAAGGCCGCGAGTGCGATGGCAGCCCTGGGGATGCTGGGCTGGGCCGCCTACAGCTACAAGGAGATGAACAAGCCCCTTCCCTCCGATGAGGAGATCGAGGCCTATGCCGAATCCCTCTTCGACCAGGCGGGTCTGGGAGAATACGTGAACACCTGGAGGGAGGAGGTCTTGAGGGTAAACGGCCGGGAACTGCATATCTATTTCTTTGATGCCGCTCCCGAGGACCCTGTCCTGGTCTTCGTGCCGGGCACCGGCGTTTACGCCCTTCTATACACGGAGCTCATGTACAGGCTGAGCAAGGAGGGCTTCAACGTCATCGGGTTGGACCCGCGGGGCCACGGCAAGAGCAGCGGCAAGCGGGGCAGCTACACCCTGGGGGGGCTGTTGGAGGATACCAGGGCTGTGATCGACCACGCCTTCGGACTCTACGGGGACAGGGTGGCGGTGGCCGGTTCCAGCCAGGGAGGGATGACGGCCTTCTACGCAGCGGCGGCGGAGCCCCGCTTAAAGGCGGCCATCTGCCACAACGTCATAGCCGACGACGAGCCGGATAACTACCGTATGACACGCTGGCCGTCCATATACAGCAAGATGATGCCTATCGCGCCCCTGGCGATGCTGCTCAATATCGAGTTGAGGTTGCCGGTCTCGGCCTACCTGGACCTCAAACACGAGGAGACCCGCATGATACCTGACGTGGGCCGCTTTTTCGAGGACGACCCCATGGCGGTGTCCGCCGTGAGCCTGTCCGCCTTCGCATCCCTGGCCCTCACGCCTATGGCCAGGCCGGTGGAGGAGATAGAGGTCCCTGTCATGGTCATCCATTCCGAGCTGGACGATATCTTCCCCGAGGATTACGTGAGGCGGGTCTACGGGCGCCTCAACTGCGAAAAGGAGTTTTTATATCTGCCGGGCAAGTACCACCTGGTGATGACCGATTTCGTGGACGAGATACTGCCCCCCATCTCCGAATTTCTGAAGAAACATATGTACGAATAAAGAAGAATGCAACACTGGGGTGCCTGACACCGGAATGTTGCATTTTAAAGCG
>Ga0180433_10003794_pt1 | contig 21901 bp, 17 predicted proteins | sample SS_ome_8_FD_132980 | JGI IMG/M metagenome (GOLD analysis project Ga0180433, IMG submission 132980) | Hypersaline lake sediment archaeal communities from the Salton Sea, California, USA - SS_1_D_1 metaG | ecosystem: Environmental > Aquatic > Non-marine Saline and Alkaline > Hypersaline >... | reverse complement strand
TCTGTCGAAAAAATTAAATCAATAGGCAGCTCGAAAAGTTCTGAAATTCGAAAAGCTAAGTCTAAACTTGGATTATATTCTTCACGTTTCTGGAACGTGAAGAATATAAGCTAAGTCTAAACTTGGATTATATTCTTCACGTTCCAGATACCCGATTGTCTGAAAATTAACTCCAATCTTTTCGGCCAAATCTTTTCGGGAAATGTTTTTTTCCTTACGAAGAATTGCAATCCTATTGTATATTTTTCGACTTTCCATATTGCAAAGATAAAACAATATATTGTAAATATACAACAAATAGTATAAAATTATTTTGTTAATTAATTAGCTTGTGACGTCTTTGGGGGATTGAAAAGTAGTGTTAATCGCTGAAAACAAGTGCGCAAACGGGTGCCCTGTGATTATGTAGTGTTTGTAGGGATTTGAGAGTTAAGGGGTTGCGGAAACGGTTCAGTCCCTCCTCTCTGCCAGCACAACCGCTTGTTTATGGAATTGGTTATTATACTGCAATAGGGTTTAATATACTTTGTTTATTGCAATATCGTTTTGAACAACCAACACTTTTATGTGTATTTTGTTGGTTGTATAAAACGTTTTGTTTATTTTTGCATTATGGAAAATCTCAGAAATAAATTTTTACGACTTTTAGGTCAGGTCAATTTTGAATACCGAAGGTATTTATATAACCAGGTAAACTGGGACGACAGACTTGTAATAATCAAAGGACAGCGAGGTGTTGGGAAAACTACGCTGCTTTTACAGTATATACAAAATGAAATTATGGATATTACAAAGACTCTGTACATTTCACTTGATGATCTTTATTTTTCAACTAACAAACTTTCTGATCTTGTCGAACAATTTACCCTTAATGGAGGCAAAAACCTGTTTATTGACGAAGTTCACAGATATCCTGGCTGGTCAATTGAGCTTAAAAATATATATGACTTTTATCCTGAATTAAGAGTGATTGCGACCGGTTCGTCAGCCATTGGCATTGAAAAAGGAAAAGCAGATCTGAGCAGAAGAGCTTCAGTTTATCATTTGCATACGCTTTCTTTTCGTGAATATGTTGAAATGTATCATAATGTGAAGCTTGATAAACTCACTCTTTCTGAACTTGTAAAAGAACATGAGCAAAAAGCCATTCAAATAAATAAAAAGATAAAGCCGCTTGAATTGTTTAATCAATATCTGAAATTTGGTTCATATCCTTTTGCTGACAGCACCGACCCATTATTCTACGAAAAGCTGAAAGCAATTGTAAATCTTATTATTGATAATGATATTCCTTCAGTAGAGAATATCAGCTATGAAACCAGGATAAAAATTAAAAAGCTACTGTTACTGATTTCTGCAGCAGTACCATTCAAACCTAATATTGCCGAGCTTAGTCAGAAAGTAGGAACCAGCAGGGATGTACTGTTGAAATACCTTCATTTATTATCAAATGCAGGTATTATCAACTTACTCTCACAGGAAGGGAGTGCAGGATCGATCCTGCAAAAGCCTGAAAAAATATATTTGAACAATCCTACCCTGATGCTTGCTCTTGACGAAGGTGCAAATACCGGAACCCTGAGGGAAACATTCTTTATAAATCAGATTTCCGTTGACAATAAAGTGACAGCTCCTAAAGCAGGAGATTTCTTTGTTCAGGATTTGTACACATTTGAAGTAGGAGGAAAAAGCAAAACTCAAAAACAGATAGCAGGTATTGAAAAAGCCTATACCGTAATTGCAGATATTGAATTTGGACAAGGCAACAGGATTCCTCTCTGGATGTTTGGTTTGCTGTACTAATTCTAAAAATATGGTTCTATATCAAATTTCTTTTTCCCTCTTGTTTATGGAGTTGGTTATTATACTGCAATAGGGTTTAATATACTTTGTTTATTGCAATATCGTTTTGAACAACCAACACTTTATTGTTTATTTTGTTGGCTTCATAAAACGTTTTTATCATTCCCTGGATCATGGAAAATCTCATATAATGGGGGACAGCGACCTTCTATTTAATCTTATTGATTTGTTGCTTTTCACCCATAAATTATCTACAAAGGTAAGCTGTCCAAACACTGCTGCAAAGGACATCATGTCCTTTACTTCTATTATACCAGAATGTTTTGTATTTATTCCAAATTTATGAATTTATTATCAGACAGAATAATTATTCAACTAATTACCAGTCAGATTTTCCGGAATTCCCTACGACATTGGAACAATAGTTGTTATATTAGCTTTTATCTGATTTATTCAATAAAAGATCAAAATGTCATATAAAATAATAGGCTTTTTGCTGGTACTGTTTATCAGCCCAATGATCTCCGGTGCTCAAAATATTGAAGTATATATAACAAATATCCGGTCAACCGATGGATCTGTAATGATCAGCATTTTTAAAGACCAGGAAAGTTTCAGGAATGAAAAGCCATTTAAGGAAATTAAATTTAAAAAAACTAAAATGGTTGAAAATGCCATGAAGGTAAAAATCACTCTTGAACCCGGAAGGTATGGTCTTACCCTTGTTGATGATGAGAATAATAATGGTGAGATGGATTATAATTTTCTTGGTATGCCTAAAGAAGGTTTTGGCTTTTCAGACTTTTATCTGTCCGGATTATCCAGACCTACCCTGGATGATTTTGATTTCATAGTTAAAAAAGATGAGAAAAAGAAAATTATCATGAAAATAAGATATCTGTAAAAAACAGGCATAAATAATTTTTATTTTTACTAAATTGGCTGCATAAGGATACTTTACAATAATATTTTTAAACAAACTATTTTCAAAATGAAACAGATATTACTATTTATATTTTTATCAGGAATGATCGCATCTCCTGCCTGGTGCCAGCAAAATGGGGAGCTGACGCCTGACATCATGGATGAGATCAGGAGATCTTATAAATCAGATGATTATGCAACAGCCATGACTAATGCTGTTTCTGCCAATGACATAAGGAAACTGGCACTTAACAGGGACAATATCGGCAAAACGGATCACCACTTTAAGCACCGTGTTGAAGTAAAAGGTATTACAAACCAGGAGCATTCGGGACGATGCTGGATGTTTACCGGTTTGAATGTCTATAGACCAAGAGTGATTGAAAAACTGAACCTGGAAAGTTTTGAATTTTCCACGAATTATCTTTTCTTCTGGGATCAAATGGAAAAGGCTAATCTTTTCCTTGAAGGGATTATTGCAACAAGGGATAAGCCACATGACGACAGGACAGTGGAATGGCTGTTCAGAAATGCAATTTACGACGGGGGTGTGTGGAACTTATTTACTGACCTGGTTCAGAAATACGGGCTTGTACCAAAAGATATTATGCCTGAAACCAATAGCAGTGAAAATACTTCCCTTATGTCCAGGCTGATCCGGAGAAAACTGAGAGAGGACGGGCTGCAAATGCGGAAAATGGCAGGGGAAGGCGCTGATACGGAACAACTACGTAAGAAAAAAACAGAGATGCTTTGCGAGATATACCGGATGCTGGCTATTAACCTGGGCGAGCCACCTGAAAAATTTTCCTGGCGGTATAAAAATAAGGAAAATGAGATCAGTGAAGTAAAAGATTATACTCCTCTGAGCTTTTTTAAAGAATTTGTTACTGAAAAACCGGATGATTACGTTCTGATGATGGATGATCCCACACGTGATTATTATAAATTATATGAGATAGAATATGACAGGAATATGGTCGAGGGCAGGAACTGGAGGTTTATTAACCTTCCTGCGTCTGAGATAAAAGAATATGCTAAAAAATCTATCGATGCCAATGAAGCAATGTATTTATCCTGTGATGTAGGCAAACAACTCAACAGCGATGAAGGATTACTGTCTGTTGAGAATTATGATTACGAGGCGGTGTATGGTGTAAAGTTCGGAATGGATAAAAAAGACAGGATCATGAGTTATGAGAGCGGATCGTCACATGCCATGGCTCTTGTGGGATATGACGAAAATCCCGACGGTAAAATAACAAAATGGCTTTTGGAGAATAGCTGGGGAGCGGAAAAAGGTCATAACGGATATCTGACCATGACGGACGAATGGTTTGATGAATATATGTTCAGGGTGGTAGTGAATAAAAAATTCGTGGATGATAAAACACTTAATCTTCTGAAACTTGAACCTGTGATGCTTCCTCCGTGGGATCCGATGTTCTCGGCTGATATGTAATATAATAGCATCTATCCTTTATTTTTTGTATTTTTGATTAAAAATTAAAGAAGAAGAAAGATGAAAAGAATTAACCTGTTAATGACCGTACTTATGTTAGCAGTATTGTGCCATGCACAGAATACCGCTATTACTGACGACGATTCATATACTGCCGACCCGTCAGCTATGCTTGATGTTAAGTCCGATGACAAAGGAATACTGATCCCCCGTATTGATTTTAACAATAAACCTGCTGATCCTGCTTCAGGACTCATGATATATGTCACTGCAAACGGCCCTGAAGGGAATAATTGTTACTATTACTATAATGGAGCAGCATGGAAAAGGATTGAAACTACAGTTACTGCAGGTGACGGTATCGTAATTGAGGATAATGAGGTAAGTGTACAAACATATTCAGTTGGTGATTATGCATTCGGAGGTGTGGTATTTTATGTCGAACCCTGTGGCACCAGGGGACTTGTTTGCGCCATTAATGACCTTGCAGGCGGTGCAGGTGTAACCTGGAGATCGGGTGACACATACTATGAGACTAAAGCAACAGGCAAAGGTATCTATGCCGGTAAAATGAACACCTCAATAATAGTTGCAGTACATTCGGCAAAAGATGATCTCAACAACTGTGCAGCATACGTTTGCGCAAGCTATAACAGCGGGGAATATGGCGACTGGTACCTTCCTTCACGGGAGGAGCTGGCATTACTATACCAAAATAAAGATGTGATCAATACTACTGCCATAGCAAACGGTGGAAGCGCTTTTGCCGAAGATGATTACTGGAGTTCAACAGAGACCAATCACCAGTATGCGTGCGGATATGATTTCCAATGGAACGTACAGTTCGATGGCGGTCCCAAGCTCGGAGCAAACAAAGTACGCGCTATCAGGGCTTTTTAGTTTTACATCATTTTTTCCTGACAATATTGTCAACCTGCGAATGAAGTGTCTTTAAAATAATCACTCATAAATACGATCTTATCCTCTTTAAAATGTACCAGGGTCATGCCGCTGTTGGAGTATGCCTCACCATCATTGCCCGTGCCTTTATTTGTCCAGACTGCACATGCCCTGTCACCATCAATAAGTATTTCCGATACAGTAAAAGTAAGATCTTTATATTTTCGCGTAAGGACTTTGAGGAAAACCAACACACGTTTTTTCCCTTCAATCCTGTCAGTTCCGGGAAAGTCAAAAGCAATATCATCAGACATATACTTTTCAGGTTCTGAAAAATCTTTTGAATTCATTGCATCGAAAATGCAGTTAGTAATATTTATATAAGTATCTCTCATTTTAAGAACTTTCTAAATTGTGATAAACAGATCAGTCAAAGGTAAAAGTAAATATTTTTACTGATTATGCTCGTAAAAAAATTCTTACATTTAACAGATTTATGAGAAAATACTGCAAAATATACTTGTTAATATTCATCTTCCTCCCGCTAATTTGTTACCCACAGGAAGAGTGCGAATGCAGCAAGCTGAAATTTTCAAAAAAAGGTGTTCTGCAAAAAGGAAAACCATTCACAGGCAAATGTTATAATTTATATGATAACGGTGAACGGAGTTCGGAAAGGTCGTATAAGGACGGAAAAGATCATGGTCCTTTTATCACATGGTATAAGAACGGCGAAATGAAAAGCGAATACTCTACCTATGACGGTGTAATAGATGGTAAATACACACGATGGTATGAAAACGGGCAAATAAAGGAAAAAACAACATATATAAAAGGTGTCAAAGACGGAGAGTGTATATCATGGTATGAGAATGGCCGGAAAAGCCTGGAAGAAACATTTGTCAACGGAAAGCTTGACGGTATATTCAGACAGTAGTACAAGAACGGGCAGATATCCAATACAATATATTATAAAAACGGTTTAATACACGGAACAGTAACAACGTGGCATGAGAATGGCCAGGTAAGAGAAGAAAAAAACTATGAACAAGGCCAGATGAAAGGCAAATCACATTCATACAGTAAGAACGGACAGATGATAAGTGAAATTAACTATAAAAAATATCAGGCGACAATTACATATTGGTATGACAATGGTCAGATTAAAGAAAAAGCCTCCTATACCGGGGCGATAAAAAATGGTCCGTATAAGTCATGGTATGAAAACGGAAATCAAAAAGAAGAATCTGTTTATAAAGAAGGAAAGAGGATTGCACCTTATACTACCTGGCATGAAACAGGAATAAAAAAAAGTGAGGCTATAGTACAGGACAGCCTGGAAGTATATACAGGATGGTATCCCAACGGACAAAAAAAGGACTACTACGCTCTTTCAGAAGGAAAAAGGACAGGTACAGACAGTGCATGGTATGAGAGCGGGAAAATAATGATGGTAATAGAGAACAGGGGCAATGAAAGGATATCACATAAATGGTATAACACAGGCAATAAGCAGTATGAACTGCGACACAGGAACGGGAAAAAATATGGAATACAGAAAGTATGGTACCCTAATGGTGATATATATTCGGTTGAGTATTACGATGAAAACGGTAAAACAGGTACATGGATATACAGGAGTATGAAAGGAGGTATTATCAAAGAAGAGAATTACTTTAAGGATCAGAAAAACGGTTATTGTAAAGAATGGTATGTAAACGGGCAGAAAAAAAGCGAAGAAATATATAAAAGCGGCAAACTGACAAAAAAAACATACTGGAACGACAAGGGCGAAAAGATAAAAAAGCCCTGATACTACAATCATAAACCACACTTGCATTTATCTGCAACATGTCGTACTTTTGCTCATTATTAATATAAATAATCAGAGAGTAATAATAAAAAACAATTAACCATGAAAAAAAGATATCCTGTTTTCCGTCTAACAGCTATTTATCTGACAGCAATAATTTTGTGTACTGTCTCATTCACTTCATTTTCACAGAACGTAGCGATCACTGATGATGATGCATATACGGCAAATCCGTCAGCTATGCTGGATGTAAAATCCCTTACAAAAGGGATGCTTGTACCGCGTCTTACAACAGTGCAAAGGGAATCCATAAGCAGCCCGGCAACAGGATTGTTGGTTTTTGATACGGATGAACTGAGTTTTTATTTTTACAACGGGGCGCTCTGGACAAACCTGTCATCAGGGAATCCCAGCGACCTGTGGAACCTGTCAGGGTCGGATGTCTATCTTTCAGACCCGAATTATAATGTAGGAATAGGATCATCCACACCGATAGGGAAACTGGAAGTAAAAGGAGATGTATCATCCACTGTAGATGAACCATTATTTGAAGTAATAAATTATGCAGGAGATACTGTTTTCGCTGTTTATCCGGAAGGTGTACGTATCTGGGTAGGTGATGACGGAGCAAAAGCATCCAAAGGCGGTTTTGCAGTCGGGGGGTTCAGCTCAGGAAAAGGTATCACAAATGAGTACCTTCGTGTTACACCGGACAGTGTAAGGGTATATATAGATGATGAGTTTGCAAAAGCTTCAAAAGGGGGTTTTGCAGTAGGAGGATTCAGTTCAGGCAAAGGTGTTACAGATGATTACCTTTTTGTTGAGCGTGAGGAAAGCCGCGTATATGTTGATGGCGACGGAGGGTTTGCCGTTGGAGATATATCTTCAGGATCATCAACAGACTATCTGGACCTTACTCCTGAAAACTACCTGATAGGACACCAGGCGGGACAGAATATCACAACCGGTCTTCATAATTCCTTTTTCGGTTACCAGGCAGGATTCTCAAACTTAAAGGGATCAGATAATATATTCATAGGATATGAAGCGGGATACAACAATACCGGAAATATCGGATCCGACGGGTCCAACAATATCTTTCTGGGTAACAGGGCGGGATACAACAATATAGGAGCATCCTACGGGTATAATAATATATTTATCGGATATGAAGCAGGATACTCAAATGATGAGGGAGTTAAAAACGTATTCATTGGAAACCTTGCAGGACATAGTAATACAGGCACATCCGGTGACAGGAACGTCTTTATAGGGGATGAATCCGGTGAAAGCAATACATCAGGCGAGTCAAACGTATTTATAGGTGTTCAGTCAGGAGAATCCAGTACCACAGGGGGAAGTAATGTTTATATCGGTAACCAGGCTGCAAAAAACACTCTTGACGGTGGTGCTAATGTCATTGTAGGCAGGATGGCAGGATATTATCTGCAGGGCAGCTCCAATACATGCGTCGGTGATGGCGCCGGAGGTGCAGAGTCTAACAGTCATGATGTTGACTACAACACATTCCTTGGAAAAAGCTCGGGGAAAAATATTGTTACCGGAAATAATAATGTTATGATCGGAAACGGTTCAGGCAACTATATGGATGATGGAAGCAATAACGTATTTATCGGTGCGGAAGCTGGCAGGGGCTACGGCTCAGGCACGAACAACCCCGGCTCAGATAATGTGTTTATCGGTTACCAGGCAGGTTACTATGAGACCGGTTCAAATAAACTATATATTGAAAATTCTGATAACAGCTCCAGTTATTCATTGATATACGGAGAATTCGACAATGATATGCTGCGATTCAATGGTGACGTCGGTATAGGAACCAATCCGGGAACAGTATTTGCTATTGCCGGACTTACAGGTACTTCCAGCGGAGCAAATCTGAGAGTTTATAATAATAATATCTATTATCAAAGCTCATCAAGGAGAACAAAGAAGAATATCAAGCCTCTTTCAGAAGATTTTACAAAGATACTCAAAGCTCAGCCTGTATCTTTCACAGATAAAGCAACAGGGGAAAACAATATAGGATATATTGCCGAGGATTTTGATGAGATAGGTTTAAATAACCTTGTTGTCTATGAAAACGGAGACCCCAAATCCCTGAGTTACGAGCTGGTTTCTTTATATAATCTTGAAATTATCAAAGAACAGCAAAAGGTTATCCGGGAGCTTCAAAAACAAAATGAAGAGTTCAAGGCGGAAATAGATGCCATCAAAGGTACACTGGAAGGGATGGTAAGCAGGGAGTAGTTGCAAAATTAGCTCGTAGCTGGTAGGGAAGAGATACCGGGTACCTGGTATTGAGTCAATCGTAATTATTTTGAAGTTTGAAGTTTGAGGTTTGAGGTTTGAGGTTTGAGGTTTGAAGTTTGAGTTTTGAAGTTTGAAGTTTGAGGTTTGAAGTTTGAAGTTTACTCCACCTTCACCCTTATCCCTTCAGAGTGGGAGGTAAACTCAGGTGCATACATGCACTGTATGGTAGTTATACCATTTGAAAAATCACCGCTGTGGCTCACCCTGAGAGGGTATTCAAACACATACGTCCCTTTGGGCATATATCCCATAAAGAAATTCGTTGCAGCATCCCTGGTGCTTTCATAGTATCCCAGTCCACCCTGGTACTTATACCTTGATATCACGTTGATGGGTTCAAATCCTGACGCACGCATATCTTTCATGTGCACATATTCCATCATCCTGTCAACACGCAGCTCAATCCTTACAATTATCTTATCCCCCACCTTAAGTTCTGTATCATCTTCAAGCGGTTCCATTATTTTTCCACTGTCAGAATCCCTTTCTATAAAAAGTTTCTTGTTCAGTTTCAGTGGTGTCTCATGCGGTGTGATCTTGTCGAGCTGTTCAAAATACTGCCAGTACAATGCTCCCCATGCAATACCCTCGGTGGTCTTGGTAACCGTAATATCTCCCATGTCAGGAGTGATCTCTCCCCTGTCCCATGATGTTTTATAGTATCCTGTTCCTGCTTCGACCTGCACATCATCCATCTTTTTCGGATCCACATCTATTGTTCCGACCTTAACCTGTACCAGTTCATCTGTTGCCAGCCAGTCCGTTCCTTCGAGCAATAGTGCATAAACAGCTTCGACAGTAGCTTTTGTAGTCCGCCAGTCCTGAGTTTGTTTCTGTTTCAGAAGCCATACTTTCATATCATCAACAGACTTTTTATCATCAGCAACTTCGTGAAAGACCTCAATAAGCAATGCCTGTGTTTCTATGGGCGCCTGGTACCAGTAATAACCGCCAATCACATCCTTCCAGCACATGCCCATTTCTTCGGAATGAAGGGCATGCTCTTTCAGGGACTTAATGATCGCAGCCGGGGTTTTCTGATTACCAAACCTGTGCAATGCAAGCGCTATCATACCCTGCATATATTTACTGTTTGTCAGCCAGTATTTTTCTGCCTGTCCTTTATAGTAATCAAAAGCTTCTTTATTCTTTTTCTTTATTTCAAACATATCGTAGTAAAAGCTCCTGGTATAGAGGTAATGAACTTGTGTATATCCCAGGTGGTTTTTCTCAAGTTCGTCACCTTTATAATGCTCCAGCAGATATTCATAGTCCTCCCTGACCCTGTCATCGAGATAATATACAGCTTTCTCTATCATGCTACGAATCTTTTTATTCTCTCCGGAATTTTGCACTCCCAGTTTATCAAGGTGTCCGAAGCCGCACACTATATGCTGTGTTATATAACGGCTGTCGGGCATTCCTTTGAACCATGGCCATCCCCCGTTCGGGGCCTGCAGTTTTTGTATTTTTCTCATTGCGCTCTCCAGCTCGTTTGCCATCCTGTTCAGGTCAAAGAGAAGAGCTACACGCCGTTTTCTTTCAGTTTCGTTCTGAGCGTTGAGCACCCATGGTGTTTCTTCAAGGATAAGGCTCTTCAGCTCCTGATTTTTCTCAAGGTTTGACAGCAGGGCTTCAGATCCCGGGGTATTCTTCCAACTGTCAAATACACGTTTTATCTTAGGGGACGAATTTGCTATATGTGAAGCCAGCTTGTTAGCATAATACCTGCTGAATACCTGTTCCGAACACTCATAGGGATATTCCATCAGGTATGGTAATGCCTGCACTGCGTACCATGCCGGATTGGATGTAAATTCCAGGGTCACCTTGTGATGACGCAGGGTTTTCGATGATCCTGATCCCTTTAATTTTTTAAATTCAAAGGTTTTTGTAGTTTTTCCTCTTACCGGAAGAGGAAGGGATTCGGTAACGAGCATCCTGTTAGTGAGAACCGGCACAGCATTCTCCTCGCCATCAGAAAATTTGTCAGATTTGGCAACAATTCTGTAAGTAACAGCGCCAAGTCCTTCAGGAATATCAAGGTTCCATTTGACAACCGCATTCTGCTTTGCAGGTATTGTAAATTCCTTCTCTTTCTCATCATTAAGGATATTACTTACAGGCTTCATAGTGATAGCATCAAAAAACTCAACAGTTGCCTTTCCTGTGATCTCCTTTTCCGACACATTACTGATCTTTGCTGGCAGGACTATCTTATCATTCTCCCTGAAGAACCGCGGTATATTCGGTAGTACCATCAGCTCTTTCTGAGTGATAAGCTCATTTTCCACAAAACCGTATTTCAGGTCCTTTGTATGAGCCATCCCCATCATACGCCATCGCGTAAGGGATTCGGGAATAGTGAATTTAATGATCACTTCGCCATCCTCATTTGTTGTGAGGTGGGGATAGAAAAATGCTGTTTCCTTAAAGTCGGTTCGCACTTTTGTCGGTGGCATACCTCCGGATTCTGTTTTTTCAGCTATCTGATTTTCAAGTTCTTCATCTTCGTCATCACCATTCTTACCCTTGTCCATTTTCTGCCCTTCCATAACCGTTTCATCCATAAGCGCGCCGTCAGTCTCCTCTTCAACCATACCAAAATCCATTTCTGTCGCTTCCGGCTCTTCCAAAGCCATAGTTGTCTCCGTCATTTTCACTCCTGCACTCTTTGTTGCATACCTGTAATGATACATTCCATAGTAATTAAACCCGAACCAGTTCAGCATATCATACTGATCCTGAGTATGATAATAATAGTCATGAAAATTCTGCTCAACAGTATATGAAGTCAGTGTGCTAAAAGTAGAAGTAGTCAGATAAAGAGCTGTGTAGTATCTCTGGTAGATATCAAAATTCCAGTAATTTTTGGCAAACTGGTCCAGGGAGGCATCATATAGCGTTGCCATCATTTCCGCAGCTATCTTGTCGCCCTTCTTACCTTTGATCCGTATTCTCCACTCTTCATCCTGGCCCGGGTATAACTTATTCCTGAATGTCTCAAACTCAATATCAAGCTCCTTACTCGTATAAGGTACTTTTATCACTTCGGTATGCTTATATATCCTGTTATTTTTAATAAAAACGAAATGCACGGAAAAATTCCCCCTGTATTTCTCAACTATAGGCACTTCGATAAGCTTCTGCCTGTCAGACAATGCCATCCATTCCTTATGAACGATCTCTCCTTTATGTTCCACTTCATACAATATCTTCACATCCTTTTCGCTTGTACCTATCAGGAATTTTGCAAATTCTCCGGGTTCTCCTTCGGATTTGATAACCGTAAACCAATTAATAGCTGTCAATGGCATTTCTGTTCTCTTTTGTGAAAAAGCAGTAAAAAATCTTTTATTAAGTATGTCATTACCAAAGGCATCTTTCGAGGATATCTCGGCAACATACCGTCCTGCTTTCCAGGATGCCAGATTTTTCATCTTCAATTCCCTGCCGGTTTCCGTATTGAATTGTGCAGTATATACCTTCTCAAGCTTTTCAAGTTTCAGCAACTGGTTCTCATCCTTATACACATTTCCCGGATACAATTTTTTCCATTCCGCTTCACTGTATATATATTTATCAGGTCTTACCCATTTTCTTTCCCTGGCAGGTTCTTCCGGCTCTTTCAACTTATATATGATCACTTCGCCTTTAGCAGGAATAAATTCGCCATTAAGGTTTTGCGTTGTTATGTCAAATTCATTCTCTGCATCCATATCTGTTTTTTCGGGAATATTAATATCCACCTGCAATGCCACGTAACCGACAGTGATATTTTTTTCAGTGCTTTGGGTCTCGCCGTTTATATCGGTAACATCAACATATATCCTGTAATTAAAACTTACATTATTATCCTTTGGGATAGTAAGGTCAGGCACGGCATTGAAACTAATTTTGTATTCGCCTTTTTCATCGGTTGTTGTCTTGCCGTTAGCTATTTCCACATCAGGTGAGTAATACCAATAATACCACCATCCTCTCCATACCGGGGTTCTTACTATTCTGTATGTCACCATAGCATCGGTAATATTCGATCCGGCATAAGCTATAGCCTGCCCTTTCACTTCAACATCATCATTCAGCAAATAATTACCATCCAAAGGAAGCATTTTGACCTCAAACTTAGGTCTCTTGTATTCTTCCACTGATATATATTTCGAGCCGGAAGGGGTATATATCTGCATCCGCCCGTTAAGCAGACCTGTCGGGATATTAAAAGTGCCGCTGAATGTGCCGTATTCATTCGTTGTCACATCAAGTTCAGATATCTTCTGTGAATTGACATCATAAAAAGTAACTTTTGTGGAATAATTTGCAGCAATATCCGATCTCTGTTCTTTTCCTTCCGTTGTAATGGTAATTCCCTTGAAATACACTGTCTGTCCCGGGCGGTATATTGCCCTGTCGGTATATATATAAGTCCGGTATTCCCTTCCCGGGTCATATTCTTCATACCTGTATGTATAAAATGAATTTCTTGTATTCAGATAGTCATTACCTTTTCTGAATTCAAGATAAAAGCTCCTTGTATTTTCGGCTCCAGAGGGTATTTGGAAATATCCGTTATCATCGGAAGTATAGACCCCTCCTTTTATTGTCTGGTACTTTCTGAGTGTGTAATTATACTTACTGTACCATGCCTGTGCACTCACTCCGCTCATGGGTTCCCCTGTTTCCCTGTTAAGCACATAAAAATCAAGCGACCCGTCCTGATTTCTCCTGTTCACATAGCTGATAGAGGATACAGTAAACATCTGATATACTGAAATATTTTCTTTATGTGAAAATTTTTCATTATTAGATAATATCAGTATATATTGCCCGCAGGGAAGACTGTCAATAAGATATTCCGTCGAATGACTGTTATAATCTTCGTCAACCGGCAGATCAATAACATTCTGTTTCACAACCTGTGACTCCTTTAACAAAACCTCATACAATTCCCTTCCGTAATGCTTTTCCTTTATTTTCTTAAGATCGTCCTTATCAATACTGTTTACCCTCATATATAATTTCTCAAAACTCTTATAACGTATCATTGCAGCTAATACTTTTCCGGGCAGGTTCACATCAACGATCTCGAATGAGAGGTCTTTTCTTTCTATCTCTGTCAGTAAAGATTTGCATTTTTCCATTCCGCTCGTACCCGGGAACTTTTTAATAATATCCTTACATATTGTATATGCTGTTTTATTATCATTCTTATATCTTGATGTAGTTTCATTTAAAGGATCATATTTATCTGCTCTTGTATTATAATGCTTTGCTATATAATATGATACCTCTGATGAGTATGGTATATTGCTGAATTTCCGTTCCAGTCGTTTCAGTGCTTCGAGGTACAGGCTGTCCTTCAGTTCATTTACAGATTTCTGATGTACCAGGTTAAGCCTTACCAGGTCTGCATCTATCAGAGCATCAATGCTGTCACTTTCAAGCCTGAACCTGAGGATGTCCTGTAATATCTTAATAGCATAGAAGTGCAATGACAATGTATCGCCGGTTTTGATCTCCTGTCCGGCAAATTCCCGTGCATCTGCGAAATAAAAACCCTCTTTAAGTTCAAACCTGTCAGCGGGCTGTGTTAGAGTCAGCTCTGACCTGGAAAAGAAAGAGACAGCTCTGTGAGCAAGAAAATCATATAATGCAGGTCTCAGGTTCGCAGGTCTGTTACCTTCTTCAATAAGTGCATCAAAGCAGGTAACAGGGGTGCGTTGCAGGCTGTCTGCCGGTTTAAGCGACAACCTGTAATGCTTTATCACTTCCCCTGCAAGCTTATTCAGTGTCCAGGTCTTTATATCTTCAGGATCAAAGCCCACTGTTGTTGTTCTTTGCAGGAATTTCCACCTGTTATTCTGATAGTACATCCAGTACAGGTCTGCAAGGATCGAATGTAATACGGGACGGGCAGGATATTTTGCTTTATCTATTTCCGTTTTCATATCTGTAATAAAGCCTTCAAAGGAGTCCTCTTCGACATAATTTTTCAGTTTAGCCCTGTACATCACAGCTTTTATGAACTGATCGGTATTATTTTCCGTTCTTGCCTTTTCGTATATCTGCTCCACTATTTTCAATGCAGATTGGGGCAGTCCCAGTCTTTCAAGCGAGTCAACCTGCGCCCATTCCTTTTCATAATTTTCTCCTTTGGGGAATTTCAAAGGATCTTTATCCTTTACGATCTCAGCAAGAGATAAGCCTGTGATTATAACCAGGCTTATGATCAATAATAGAAAAGAATGTTTTATCTTCATCAGATATAATTTAATTTAGAAAGTATTTTCATTTTATTTATCCCGATACGCTATGCTATCGGGATTAGTTCAACTTGCCAATTTCAATTCATTACGTTCTTGGAATTAGAGTTTCACATAATAAAGATACATTTTGTATTACAATTCCACATCTTTTCAGTAAAATTTTATACAAATTGTGAAGCTATTGATATCAAGTATGATTTACTTGCACATACAAACCATTCCTGCTATCTACAAACCTGACAGGTTGAAAAAACCTGTCAGGTTTGATCTATTTATTCAATGTATCTTTCAATATCTGAATATTTTTTTTAAAGTTAGGTGAGTCATAGAAAGGATCATAATCTTCATTCAGCACTTCCTCTCCTGTTTCTGTGTTAAAATACCCTTTGATATATTTGTGTGGTAGTGTAAATATTTCATTTTCCTCGTCATCAAAATACGGTTCTTCATCCGTAAGCACCTGATATACTTCCACTCTGCTTAATGATTGGCCTTTCAGCTCCTGAATATATGATCTTACAATGCTAGTTGAGAAACTTATAACAATTATATATTTACCATAGTAACTTCTTGCCCTTAGCCAGAATCTCAGGTAATTTGGATTATTAACAACTTCATCGGTGGTTTTATGAAAGGAATCCGTAAAACGAAAGCCCTCCCCGATGATCTTCTGAGCAACCTCTATCCTGTCGGTCCTGTGTATATAATTGGTCACTCCTTCTTTATGTGAAACCAGAAAGCTTTGTAATTTCTCATCCAGGATATTGTCTTCAGTATTCATATAAAATATCTCCGACAGTAAAAAGATAGTCACTAATAGTAATTACAAAATTAATAAAATAAAAAGAAATTTATCGAATAAACTAATGCACCAATACTAATGTATGAAATCAGGTATATTCGTATTATTAGTATATTTGCATAAATAGTGCCTTGAGTAAATGGAGTTTTTTAACTTTAAGTACTTTAGGCACTTAAAAAAACAACCTATGCTAACATCAATGACAGGGTTTGGAAAAACCCTTTGCGAGCCGGAGAATAAAAAGATCACAATAGAGATCAAATCACTGAACAGTAAACAACTGGATATCAGTATCAGAATTCCTGGAGCTTATAAAGAGAAAGAGCTTGCTATCAGGAATGAGATCGCAAAAAAGCTTATTCGCGGTAAAATAGACTTTATTTTACTGTTTGAAAATACAGGCAACGGATCAGCACCGGAGATCAATAAAGAGGCTGTTAAAAGTTATTATTCCCAGCTTAAAGAAATATCGGCGGAACTTGAAATTAATACTCCCGAACAACTGGTACAAACTATCATGCGCCTGCCGGATACTTTAAAGACAGATAATGACGGAATAGACGATAAAGAATGGAAGATAATATTCACTGCTGTCAGAAAAGCTGTTGATGATCTGATAAAATTCAGGAAACAGGAAGGGAAAGCCCTGGAAAAGGATATAAGATCACATATAAAACAGATCACTGAATTACAAAAAAAGATAAAGCCCTTTGAAAAAGGAAGGCTAAAGAATATCAGGAATAAACTAAAGCAAAGCTTTGCTGACAACCTTAATAATGAAGCTGTTGACTCTAACAGGTTTGAAGAGGAACTAATTTATTACCTGGAAAAGATAGATATAACAGAAGAACAGGTAAGGCTTCAAAATCATTGCAGGTATTTCATGGAAAACATAAAAGCAAATACGCCTGTTGGTAAAAAGCTGGGGTTCATTGCACAGGAAATAGGCAGGGAGATCAATACTATCGGGTCAAAAGCGAATGATGTTAATATACAAAAGCTTGTTATCCAGATGAAAGATGAGCTTGAAAAGGTTAAGGAGCAGTTGTTTAATGTATTATAAAACCAGTAGCCAGTAGGCAAGTGGCAGTCGGCAAAATAAAATATATGACAGGTAAACTGATAATATTATCAGCACCTTCGGGTGCAGGGAAATCGACAATAATACAGCACCTGTTAAAGCAGGATCTCGGGCTGGAATTTTCTGTTTCCGCAACAAGCCGCAACAGCAGGAAAGGGGAAACTGATGGCAGGGACTATTTCTTTCTTTCTGTTGATGAGTTCAAAGAAAAAATTAAAAAAAATGAGTTTCTTGAGTGGGAACAGGTGTATGAAAATATATATTACGGAACATTCAAAAGTGAAGTTGAAAGAATAAGAAATAAAGGAAGCAATGTGATATTTGACGTTGATATAGCAGGGGGTTTAAGCATAAAAAAAGAATATGGTAAAGATGCTCTTGCCATATTTATTATGCCTCCTTCAGTTGAAGAATTAAAAAAAAGACTTATTGCCAGGGGTGATGGTACAGAAAATATTGAAGAACGCGTGCAAAAAGCAGAAAAAGAAATAAAATATAAAGATAATTTTGATATAGTCATTATAAATGATAAGCTGGAAGAGGCATTGGAAGAGGCGGTGAAGGTTGTAAGGGGATTTTTATACGAATAACTCCGATGCCAATATACGAATTCATGCGAATTATACTAATATTGTCAATTCGTATAATTAGTATTGATTAGTATATCAGCATCGGGGTATATATTATAAATAGTATTATTTTTTATGAAAACCGGGCTTTTTTTCGGATCGTATAATCCAATACATATCGGGCATCTGGCAATTGCTAACTATATCCTTGAATATACAGACCTGGACAGATTATGGTTTGTCATCAGCCCTCATAATCCGCTTAAAGAAAAAAAATCCCTGCTCGCCAACCATCACAGATATGCATTAGTCAATATAGCCATTGAAGATCATCCCGGATTTAAAGCGAGCGATATCGAATTCAGGCTTCCCCAGCCTTCCTATACAATAGATACACTTACTTATCTGAAAGAAAAATACCCTCAGAATAATTTTGTGCTTATTATGGGATCAGATAACATTGAGACACTGGATAAATGGAAAAACCCGCAACAAATACTTAACAATTACCGGATATTTGTATATCCCAGGCCCGGTATGAATCCGCAAAAGATAAGAAAACACAAGAACATAAGTATCGTAGATGCTCCCCTGATAGAAATATCCTCAAGCTTTATCAGAAATGCCATAAAAGAAAGAAAAAATATAAGGTATTATCTGCCCAAAGGTGTTTATGAATATATCATTGAGATGCATTTTTATGAAAAATGATGATCAATTTGGAAATTTGATAATGAGTCAATTTGGAAATTGCTGTAGAAATTTCAGGCCGAATTGTTAATATTTAAGAATATAATAAATAAACATAATTTCTTTTTTTACGTATTTTACAGCATGTCTATGATAAGAACCTGTATTACAGTAATAATAATTTCATTACTATTAACAAACAGTTGTCAGGCACAGGATAATTCCTCAATCACTTCTGACAAAATCATCAAAAAAATAAGTAAAGGTGATGACATCAGTTATATTAATTCGACTATTACAGGAGATCTTGACCTGTTCTCTGTACAAGAGGTGAATATCGAATCACCGGGGGAATACAGATCATACATTAACTCATCCATTACTTTTGCAAACTGTATTTTTAAAGGGAAAATCTCTGCTTTTTCAAAAAAAGACAATAAAAAATACAGTGTAGCATTCTTAAAAAACCTCACATTCATTAATTGTAAATTCATGGATGACTTGAATTTCCGTAATATTGTTGTATCAGGACTTGCAAATTTCAGTGGCAGCACTTTTTCCGGTATTGCGGATTTTGAAGGCGCATGTTTTAATTATAAAGAAGCATATTTTTCGGAATCTGTTTTTAAAAAAGACGCTGTTTTTCACAGGGTTGTTTTTAACGGCACTGCAGGATTTCTCAAGTCTGTCTTTGAAGGTAATGCAGGATTTCAGATGGCTCGGTTTGATGGTGATGCACAATTTGGTGCAGTAAAATTTAATAAATATACTGATTTCGGGGGTGTAAAGGCAAACGCAGGTATATTCTTAAACTATGCGGAATTCAAAGAATGCGTCACATTCAGCAGCTCACATTTTACAGGAAGGACAGAATTTATGGAATGCAAATTCAATGGTAAAGCGTTATTTAAGGATATACATTTCGGAGGCGAAACGAAATTCAATGATTCTGCGATAAACTCTGTATTTGATCTCGGCAATTCGTTGTTTTTAACAGGCAAACCCCGGACAGACGGGATCAAAAAGCAGGAAAGCGCTAAGATCAAACTGGATAATACTGTTTATACCCTGCAGAAAAATATGGAGATGAAAGACTTCTGAAGGTATAAGGGTATAGGGGTATAAGGGTATAGGGTATGTAAGCCGGCTTTCCAAAACCGGCATAAACAATTAGGATATATTTAAAATACAAAATGATACATTTTAAACATTTAATAATGAAAAGGACATTAAATTATCTTTTACTTACAGGTCTGTTCCTGACTTCTGTTTTTATATTTCCCCGTTGTGAAGACCCTGAAGATATTATTGATACAGTTATTGGCGGTATGGGTTGGTTTGGGGATACTGAAAACATGGAAGAGATAGAAACAGATATTAATCTTGGCACAGGGGAAGTGCCTGAACAGGTTGATCTTTTAAGCAAATTCCCTCCTATAGGCAATCAGGGCAGTTACGGGACTTGTGTAGCATGGTCGGTAGGTTATAATATGCGTACTTTTCTTGATGCCTGTGACAATGAATATTCCTCCACTCAACTTGCACAAAGCGCCCATCAGTTCAGCCCCAAAGACCTCTTCTGGTCAATAGGCTTGTCAGATAAAGGAGAAGACTGTAACGGCACATCATTTGAATCTGCTTTTGACATGATGTTGTCAAGAGGTATAGCAAGGATGTCAACCGTTCCTTATGAAAGCCTGGGTGACTGTTCTTCCAGCCCTCAGACCTCATGGACAAGTGATGCTAACGACTACCTGATAGAGAGTTACAGAAAGATCAGTATTGATGTTGAAACCATAAAATACTACCTTGCACAGGGGCGTGCAGTTAGCATTGGAGCCAAACTTGGTGATGGCTTTATGAACTGGAATAACAGTAATGTGTTGGTTTCCGATAATGATACATATAACGGGCAGCATGCTTATCATGCCATGATACTAAGTGGTTATGATGACTACCAGGGGCCTAACGGAGCTTTCAGGGTTGTCAATTCATGGGGAACGAACTGGGGTGATAACGGTTATATATGGGTTGATTATAACTTCTTTGTAAACACATTTTGTTTTGCAGCCTTTGTAGCTAAAACACATACTTCCGATCCGGATGACGACAATGATAACCAGGTGGATGATGACGAAATAGTGACAGGAAATATCGACCTGATAGGGTGGGAACTTGAAGATTATGACCATCCTGACTATACGGATCCCAGAGTCAGGGAGATAATTTACAATGTTTTCAATACCGGGGATGAGACAATATATGCAAGCAATGACTGGAACATAGTGTATATCTATTACAATGCTTACGATGCGAATGAATGGGATATACTACTTTATGATTATTACACTGATGATTATGATGATACTGATCATAACGGACCTTTGAGCGACTATCCGGAAGCTTACCAGCCGGGTCTGTCAGATAACTGGTGGAATAACATAGATATACCCGGTGGTGTAAGTGTTGCACAAGCGCTATACGGTGGTGAAGATTCAAGATTCGTATGGGGATATATAATGCCTGAATATGTAAACGGTCAGTATTATCTTGCTATAGTTGCAGACGGTTTTGATGATATCAGTGAGTATGATGAAACCAATAATTATTATTTCTTCACGCAGGATAACGGTGATCCTCTTACGATCAACAACGGTGTTATTGACGACAGTAAGATATCTTTGAAAAAGATCACACAGCAAGCGGAAAAGCCTGACAGATATTCACAGGCACCTTCTTCTGATCCGAGGTCAGAAAAAAACAGGAACACCTATTCGCCGGAAGAGATAATAAAAATGATTGATCATCACAGGGAAACCGGAGCTTTGGCAAGTAAGGTAAAGAAATTTAAAGAAAAGTTAAAGAAGAGGTCTTTGTATTAATACTCGATCATTTCAAAATTTATCCCAAAGTGCTTGACATATCTCAAGCCTGCTTTTTGCATGTCAAGGTCGCCTTTTTCATAATGCCACCTGATCACAACATCTGCTTTTTCAGCAAGTTCTTTCAACAACATTAACAGTCTGGCTATCTGTTTGGATGAGGAGGAGGACAAATATTCAAACCTGAAATCAATAGTAGTTTTATTATTGGGGTTTTCCACATATTCGCCGAACCAATCCAGTACAGGTTGGTAAAATCTTATTGCATTCTCCGGCAACGAATTACCCATAAGGGAGAACAATTCATTCTGCGGATCAAAATTAATTGCCGGTGTGGATTCTGTTGCCTCAACTATTAATGGCTTCATCTCAAATGTA
>Ga0180433_10003793_pt1 | contig 21901 bp, 40 predicted proteins | sample SS_ome_8_FD_132980 | JGI IMG/M metagenome (GOLD analysis project Ga0180433, IMG submission 132980) | Hypersaline lake sediment archaeal communities from the Salton Sea, California, USA - SS_1_D_1 metaG | ecosystem: Environmental > Aquatic > Non-marine Saline and Alkaline > Hypersaline >... | reverse complement strand
TACCGCTCAGAATAATCTTGCGGCCATCCACATTCCCATCGACAGGGCCTGTAAAGTCGTATTGATTGATGGTAGCACAACCAATAGCATTCGTCTGTACCTCGGCGTATGTCTGGGGGTCCCCTTCACAGAGGCACACACGATTAACCGAGATCTTTAGAAGCTCAAGGTTCTGCTCCATCAAATCGGATTTAGTGTAACCCATGGGTCACCTCTTAACTACATGCCTGGCCAGGAAGTGTCAGATCAAACTGTGAGCACAGGACCGGTGTCGTGGTCTTGATGGCCATGGTTGTCACAATAATATCGGCGCCTGATCCGGATAGTCCAACGCTGCCCATGATCCGCGGCGAGACCAGGTTGGTACTGTCGTCACCGGTAATGAAGGCGTTGTCATAGAACATGCCCCAGTATGCGTCTGCATTGGACAGGCCAAGGTCCTCACGCCAGGTCTGCGTGCTGAGGATCGAGATCTTACCGGCCGCATCGAATTCAAACTGCAGGCCGTTGGTTGGGCTTCCTGGAGTGAACGCACCACCCCCATCGGTAAGCTTGGCCAACATCGTTGCACTCTCGGCGCCGTTAATGTCGCTCGGCATCGGAGATGCGTACAGACAGAACACACCGTACCGGAAGATATCCAGCCACGACATTCCATTCTGGGCCATGCGGATGGTCGGTGTATCAGTTGCCGCGGCCTCTGTCACAATTGTTGACTCGACAGTGGTGATAACACCAGAGGTAAGAGAAGATACTGTGACGTACTTGGCCGTCTGAGTGGTGGCTCCACCATCAACAATCTCAAGGACCATTCCTGGCCGGAAACCCTTTGTAAGGAAGTCGGCCTGAGTGGTGTTAATAAGATTTGGAGCGGTAAAGCTGATCTGAGAGCCTGCATCTGTGACGGTAGGCTTGTACCCGGCGTTGAGATTGATAGCTCTCGTTGAGTAATACAGTGCCATTTGAATCTCCTTGGCTACTTAGAAATTGTCAATATTAAGCGCTCATCATCCATGACCATGGCAGCCCCATCAGTTCCATCAGGAAGGTAGCTGTTTCCCTTGCGTCCAGAAAGACGAGTGTATGTTAAATTAGTGAGGTTGCCATTGTCGCCTGCAAAGACAATCCCCTTTGGCGTATAGCACAAGTACCCCTCACCAGGAGCATCTATGCCTACGTTACGGTGAAGAGTCTTGGTATACATGCCGGGAACAATATAGCTGTCAAAAACCCGTCTAAAGCTGAGAGGATTAATTCCCTCACCAGGGAGGATGTCCTCACCGGCCAAGAAAGAAATCTGTTTACCGTGGCTCACATAAAGTCCGCTGGCCACCGCGAAGATCGCATGGACCGGGCCATTGAAATTCATTATGCTTGTGGCATAGTTGAACTTGTGGAAGTCGGTAGGCTCACTTGCAACAACCCTTGACACATCAAATGCTATGTACATCCGCCCATTAAACAGGGCCAGTAAAAACCCATCGTCAGGTGGGCCTTCGAGAGAGTCGAGTTCATCGACCATAACCTCTTCGGTCTTATTCCAGGTATAGCTGGTCCTGCTGAATACCCGGCCACGCTCGTAGCCATTCACGTAGTATGTGAGGTCCCTTGACCCGTCCCAAGCTTGCTCGTAATATACCCGGGCGCCGGCCGTCATTCCAGTACGGACAGCAGTCTCATTCCCTTCAACGTCAACAGCGTAAAGGGTAGTGCCTTTCATGGCAAGGGTATACCCGCCACAATCAAATGGACACATGGAATGGTAGTCCCCAGCGACAAGCTGAGTATACCCCATGGACCGCTTGATCATTCCGGACGGGTCCACATCCACATTGACCGCTGTCGTCAACTCGCTCACGCCTTCTTCTCGGTCATAAACATGGCGCACTGGGTCAATGTAGTTGTTGAGACCTGCAGACTTTTTATATAGAAGAGCCATTATTGATAGCTCTCAGCCTCTTTGAGTTTTTTCTTGTAGTCCTTGATCGCCTTGCCGGTGGGATGCTTGGGGTTAAGAACGATTTTCTTTTTCTTTTTCTTTTTCTTGTCACCACCAGACAAGAAGTCTTGGAACATTTGCTTCAGGCCCATAATGTCTCCTTAGATCCTAAACTTGCGTCTCTTGATAAACGCGGTTTCTCTGCCAACATTCGGGAACCAGTCACTCAATAGTTTTAGTCCCCCGGAAAATTCTGATCGATAGAACTCCCAGTTAACCTTCCTCTCGACCATCCCGTCTTCAATTAAGGTATAGGCCTTGTCCGCCACCCGGTTCACAAGGACCTCCTCGTGTAGGTGTGCAGGCATAACTGCGCATGTTGGGTCTGTGGCGAGCGTTGGACAAGGCTCTTGGTACCATAGCTTGATGACTTGTTCGCTGAGCGCTTGCTGTGGCAGGTACATAGTGCTCCCCTCTACGGCCACATGCTGGTTACTTGCATACTTAGATGTGGTGTAACCATACTCTTCGAACATGTTTTTAAATGATGGCCAGATGGTGACCTCCAAATCGTCGGTTGTATTCCAAGCGCTATGGGGGTTCCAACTGTAGTCGGTGGGCATCGCGTGAGATTGTTCATCAGCAGCGAATGTAACGGTACCGGAGGTAAGAAGGTCGGGGAAGGGAAAGATGGACGCAACAAACTGGAGGGCCGCTTCAAGGCCTGTATTGATCCAATCGTGGTCCTCGAAAGACTCATCTTGTAGCCGCTTGGCTACAGCCGCGTTCATCTCTTGAAGGTTCATTTTAACCTCGTGAAAATACCTTGCCCCCGAGGCTGGGGGGCGGGGGGAGCGGGGGGCAACCAACCCCGAGAGCAAGGCAAGTGTTATACGTAGACTTAGTCTACCTCTTCGCCATCAAGTGCGCCCAGCACTTTGTAATAAATGACGAGGACCAACGCCTTGTCTTGAGGCCAGGTATCACCCAGCACCTTGGCGTCGATGGTGTCATCGGCCGTATATTCCTTTGGCCAGATGTATGCAGCGTCACCGTCAGTTGCCAGGTCAAACTTGGCAGCAGAGGAGACATCGAGGCCGTCGAAATACCGGTCTACCAGGTCGCCGTCTCCAACGTCCACGGTACGGCCGGCACCGAATGCCTCACAGTATACGTCCATGTTAAGGATAACGAAGTCATCCTTCACAGGGAACATTTCAACAACGGAGTCAGCAGCCAGCGCAGCACTGGGAGCGTACTTGGCAATCGCAACTTGCAGTTTGCCAGCGTCCAGCATGTCTGGGGCGTGTCCGTTGATTACAAGATCGCTCTGGTTAGCCATTGTAATCCTCCAAATATGGAAAGTTTAAACAGCCCTGCCATTAAGGCAGGGCGCTCCTACAGACAGTCGCTTACGCATTCAGGTCGGTGCAAGCCGTGTCGACAGAGAAGACACCGAAGTCTTTGCTGTTGAAGCGGGTTTTCTTGCAACCATAGATTGCTCCAGCGGTGATGGCCAGTGCGTTACCACGGTCATCTTTTTCCTCGTTCCAGCTATAACGGCCATAAGTTCCGCCACCACCCCAGGCAATCATTCCGGCCTGGCCGCCAAGGAACAGCGCACGGGCGCCGTCAACAGCGTAGCTGCCGACAGTGCTATCGAAACGCACAACGTTCCGGTGCTTATGCAGGATAACGCCTGCGTAGTCACCAAGGGCGTTCTGGTACAGAAGTGAATCCATACCATCAGTGTTCTTCCGGATGTCAACCCAGTCGTTGGTAGACACCGCTTTACGCAGGTCATACGCCTGGAAGTTGTGCATCAGAAGGACGAACTTATTCTCTCCACCCTTCATAACGACAGGCTGGAGCATTGGGTCAACAGTTTCGGCCTTGGCAACCAGACGCTCGATCAGGTCGAGATCCATGGTATCGTTGGCGTCGATGGTTGCAGCGCTGGTAGCATTACCACCATAAACCAGGTGGGCGCTATCGGGGGTCTGCAGGCTGTTGTTCGCACGACCGGTCCAGCCAGTTGAAACATGGCCTGCGGTGATCCCGCGCATACCGGACAGGTAGTAGAACAGTTGTTGATCATAATCCTCACCGTACCATACGGAGAGGGCGTTACGGCCCTGGAGCCGCATGTTGTAAGGAACACGTTGTTCAGACATCTTCCCTTTGGACTTGGTACCCTTCCGACGCTGATCAATGAACAGCGAGTCGCTGAAGAATTCCAGTGCTTCCTCTGCGCTGGTACCTTCGATCACGTTGTCACCTTCAGTACCGTCACCGGCCAGCTTCTGGCGGAAACCAACGATGATCTTTTCACCGGCTTGTTTGTTAAGCTCGGTCTTGATCTTGATGATGTTATTGTCGCCAGTACCCATGAACTTACGAAAGTACTGGTATACCTCGGCCTCAATGGCCAGGGACAGGGACCAACGTTGAACTGCAAGCGCATGTCCCAGAGGAAAATCAGTAGCAGCCATGATCTACCCTTTCTATATACCGGGTGCGCCCATGAGCAACTCTTGCCGCTCTTTCGGACTCAGCTTCATGAACTCGGCTTCACTGAGCGGTGCAGAGCCACCTTCCGGCTCATTGCCTGTGCTCGGCGCATCCTCGATTGATTTAAAGTTGGAAGATTTCTCTTCCTTAAATTTCTTGACAAGTTCCGCTTCGATCTCCTTACGAAGTGTAGCTTCAGTTTCAGACTTCATTGAAGAGGTCTTCTTCATAACGCCGTGGAGCAGTAGGAGGAAATCAGCGGCGGCCGTTCCCAGTGGACGAGCCTGGCCATTGCTGTCAACCACCATGGTCGACGGGTTGGCCATTTCAAGAAACACCTTGGAGTCAATACCAAAACCATCCGCAAAGTCTTCGATGTCGTCCGCGATGGTATTGTCCTCATCTGCAATCTCGGGCAAGGCATCGAGAACCTTCTCGTATCCTTTTTGGATGTTGGTCTTGATAGAGGCCTGGCGCTCCTGTACTGCACGCTCGTTCGCTTTAAACTCCTGGAAATCCAGCCGGTACTGCATCGCAGCCACAGGATCTTCATCCGACAAGGTTTCATACTCTTCTTTGGTAAGGACTTTGAAGCCCTTTTTCAGGGAAGACTCTGGTTCATAATCCTTATTCTTGTCTTCAACCTGGTTTTCAAGAGCGTCCCTTAGCTCAGATACTTCCTGCTGTAGCGACTTTCTTGCATCGCGCTCGCGGTGGAGCGCTTTAACGGAGACGTAGCCTTCAGGTGGTGTGGTCTTTTTAGGATCTCCCTCGTCAGAGCCATCCTTATCGTCCTTGTCACCTTCGTCCTTGTCGTCCCCATCCTTATCGTCGGCAGCATCGTCGTCTTTGCCTGTCGGGTCCGCCGAACCCGATTTGTTATCGACGGTGGCTTTGTCGTCGTCGTTGCTGTCGTCGTCAGAATCTTTGTCGTCGTCGGGCGGGTCGCCGCCCATGAGTTCTGCCTCAGTAACTTTCTCCCCAAACAGTGATGTGTCGAGAGTCAGCCCCGGAGACTCGTCAGGATTCTCCAGGATTTCTTGGTCCATCATGTTAGAGGCATGTGTCTCATCTCCAAAGTGGTCACCCATGTTATGTCCTTTCTTTTTACGTCCGTAGACGAAGCGAGATTTTTAGCTTCTCGAAAGCTATATCCCAGCCCCTGGTGCATCCGGAAAGATGCGGTCAAAGTTATTGCGGTATCCTTCATCATTCTCATGGAACCGCATTACATTCCACAGGTAGTTCCGGCCAGTGGCCAGTTCCCTGTGGCTTCCATACTTACCAAACTCTTGCCGCGCACGTTTATCGATCTGTGCGTCGCTCAACTGTTTAATCTCGTTGCCCACTTTGCTGCCCCTTCCCCATTCGCTGTTCGCGAATCTTGAGCACAGCCTCGGCAAGTTTAGCCCTACGCTCTGCTTCAGCCTGTTGTGCTTGAGCAAGATCCTTCTGAGCGGATGCGTTGTTACGGTTGATCTTAGACTGTTGCTCATCCTTTTCAAGCTGATGCAACTCGTCCTGTTGTTGTTTCTTGATCATAGCAATGATATCCTCAAGAGACATGTCATCGGCATCAGGGTTGAGGCCAAGCAGAGGACGTAGCTTCTCAAGGATTTTATCCTTCTGTGGTATGTTGGACAATTCAATGCCAAGCTCGAATAGGACAGGAATCGTCTCTGGGGGAGCTCGTTTGATCCACTCAAGGATAAGGTTAAGGTTTTGTTCACGCACAGTGTCCGTATGCTGCGTCTGTGCGATCACAACGTCAAACCGGTGCTGTGTTATGTCATTAATGATTTCGACGCCACCACCGGCCTGTTTGGACACCTGGTTGATGACCATGATTCTATCTTGGCCGGTAAGCTCGTCCGTAACCCGGAGGACCTTCTCGTCAGTCCAATGCTGTTTGATCGATGCTTGTGTCAATTCACCTATGCGTCGATGGGACCGACCAAGGTTGTCAAATATCTTGGCCTGCATGATATCCGAACGTCCGACCTGTTCCTTTAGACTTGAGCCTGAAGTTTCCCGGCCAGGATCATATCCCATGGACGGGTTGTTGACTCCAGCAATTTCCTTGATCTCATTCTCACTCTGATCAAGGATCGCTTGTTGAGCCGGCGCAAGCTCGCTTGCCTCGGATACCTGGATGTTTTCAAGCTGCCCAGCCTTAACGACGATGAAGCCGTCAATCTTATTGGCCTCGTCATGAACATTCTGCAGGTCGGACTGTGTGTCAACGATATCCTCCTCGGCAATCACCCGGGCCGACCGGAGCATAGCCAAAGACATGGACCGCCTTGCATTGACCTCCTTATCCTGTTCACGGATCTGCCGCGGTACCCCATAGGGGTGTTTGAACCTGTCAACGTAAGATACGAACGGGACAAATGGATAGAGGTCGTGTTCGAATGGGGTGTCGGCATGTTGTAGCTCAAGGTCTCCAATAAAGGTACAGACCTTCATCTTCTGAACGTTCGCTCGGACCACCCGGTTTGATTGTTGAATGATTTGGAATTGTTGGCGCGGGTCCATACCTTCGTCGAGCTCAACGACCATCTCGTTAGGCATCACCGCGAAGAATGATTTCTTCCACTCTGGGTACCACATCTCGACTGGTCGGACTCTCTTCCGGTCGCTGTCGAGCCAGTGCTTTCCACCAAACGTAGCAGTGCGCACAAGCTCTTCACGATACCAATCTTCATCATCAAGTTCAGAGTAGTCATAGTCATCGGACCTTAGCTCTTCATAATAGGTCCCAATCTCATAGGCCTTATCCGGAAAGATCGCTTGCAGGTTTTCCACGTCCATGTAGACCTGTTCAAAGATGTAGCGTGTCTCCCGGGGGTTCCACCATGGTGTTGAGTATGGGTCCCACCAAACAGTCTTCCAATCTTTATGGCGCCAAACAACTCTCTCTTGCCTTGGGTCAGGATTGTTCGAGATCTTCATGCACCCAAACCCGGGTACGATCTGATCATTCCATGCCTCTGATATGAGGGACATGCCATCGCACTGGTCCATAACAAACTTGATGGACTCGGTCATGGCCTGGCCAATCTCATTATCCTTGGAGGTTCGCGGCTTAGCGATAATGTCGGTACGGTTTACACTCTGCAGGCCAAGCAAAAGCTGGACCACAGGAAAGGTGCGGTTGATAACCTTCGGGTCTACCCCGATATCTTTTAGGTTATCCAGTTCTTCTGCTGTAAACTGGGCGCCATCATACATCTCGCAGTCGATCCACGACTCCCGGCGCCAGTCCTTGGCTCCGAGTTGTGCCTGATACACCCAGGATATTAACTGTTTAAGGTCTCTCATCACCTTCGCCTTACTTTAAAGCCTGCTTTTGAAGACCCGCCGGATATGCTTAACCCTCTCACGAGTGAACGCATAGCTGCTTCCGGATCTGCCGTCCAATCATGGAGCGGATGGTCCTTCCACATGCCATGCTGCTCGTCCCACTCCTTACGATATTCCTTAAGTGCTGTGACAAGCCGTGTCGTGTTGGCCTTGTTGAACCAACATATCGGTAAGAACATTCTGACATCGTCAATGTCGTCAGCCAGGTTCTCTGTTTTTGGAATGACAACAAACCGCTCGCCGGGCATGAGCTTTCGCATAGTCTGGATTCGCTTCTTGCCAGTGCTGAGTTCTCTAACCATAATGTCGTGCGGCAGGAAGTGCCGGCCATATATGTACGGCTTGCTCTTTAGCTTCTTGACATAATGCTTCAAGCCCCTACCGTTGTTGTGATAATAATCAATAACGCGATGCTGCCCACCATACTCCTGGTGGAAAATAATCTCTGTCTGGTCGTTCATCCCAAGGTCCCAGGCTGTGTTGACTTCAAGCGCAGGGTCATACGGGACTATGGTTATACGATTTTCCTTGGAAACATTGTACATCTGTTTGGAATAATAGGCCCCCTCGATAGGAGCGTTGAACGCTTCCTCCGGTGTGGACGGGAACTCCTGCCACATCTTGTCGCCCATCTTCTCAGCCTTCTTTGTGTACCAGGCCTTCTGATTGGACGACAGCTTCGAAATCTCTTTGCCGTCTGGATCTGTTATACCCTTGACAATCAACTCTTCGAAATATTTTTCGAGCTCCCGGGGAACAATCACACGCTTAGTGTCTGCATTGGACAAAGAGTTTTTTGTGTCCCAGTACCATGGAAAGAAATGAAACTTCCAGTCGAGCATTGTAAGCTCTTGGTCGGAGTCCGTTATCGCCCGGGCATCTTGACAGAAGTTATAGAAGTCACCGGTAGAACCCTCGGCCGTCGACTCGATGAAAACCAGGTTGCCTTTATGAACAGCGTTAAGGGACCCTGTCCGGATTTCCTCTGCCTTGATAGGATATTTCTTACATATCTTGGCGTGCTCTGATATGTGCAGGCGTTGAGCCGTACCAGAACGGATCGATGTGGCAACGTATATGCTGGAGTCGTTTGAGAACCGCAACTCTTGTGCGGACTTGGTTGGCCCGATCATAGCTTCTTTCAGGCCAAGGGGAAGTTGATCGAATGGGTAGCGGACTTTACGGTGGAAGATCTTTTGCGCATCGCCGCGGTTATGCGCAATGATACCTGCCTCTATGTTCCTTGTGAACAGGCAGTCGTCAAGAAAGAATAAGTCAATGAAAGTTGTGCCGCCGAACTGCCTTGCCTTAAGTACAACGTTAAGGTACCAGTAATTCTCCCACAGAATCTTCTGTAGAGGATTCATGCGGAACTGTACCTTGCGGCCGTCTTCGTCGACTATATAGTAAAGATTATTTAGGCGCCACTCTTTACTTTCATAGTACTCCTTTACTGTTATTAACTCCCGCTTTTCTTTCATGAATTACTATCCCCATATAATCCCCCCATCTATTTTTTTGTTGACTCTCACGGTATATTGTCTCTGCCCATGTTCCACGAGTCTGATCTATTACGATCTCATCATTATAAAAAATTAAATCAATACATTCTGTATCTGATTCAACCGGTATTAAAGGGGTGATACACGCAGCCAATATTAATTGTATAAAGCTTCGACGATTCATATTCCCCCCGAAATATTATTGGAAGAGGCAGTTGGATTTGAACCAACAACCCCCAGAGTCAAAGTCTGGTGCTCTACCGTTGAGCTATACCTCTGAGTTGGTTGGGAAGGTTGGATTCGAACCAACGGCCTCTCGATTATCGGTCGAGGGCTCTGCCGCTGAGCTACTTCCCAATGGCTGGCGAGGTAGGATTCGAACCTACGGTCATCCGGTTAACAGCCGGGCGCTGTGCCACTTAGCCACTCGCCAGAAAGATGGTGAACCTGGCGGGATTCGAACCCGCGCCAACAGCGTGAAAGACTGATTGCCCTTACCTTTTAGGCATACAGGTTCAAGACTGGAGGAGGGTGCTGGATTCGAACCAGCGGACGTGTTACCGTCATGAGTTAGCAACCCACTGCATTACCGCTCTGCCAACCCTCCATGGAGGAGGGTAGAGGAATCGAACCCCCATGTGTTACCATGCCATCGGGTTCAAACCGATTTGCCGCCCATGCAGCGGTACCCTCCTAAGATTGTTTCAGCGAAGGACTCCCTATCTTAGGAGCCTGAGTCGATGTACTGGAGGATTTGTCCTGTTCTGTATACACTGGCTTCCCGTCTCTGATCACTCCGTTGTAAACATAAGACCTTATTTCAACGCAACCAGTTCTTGACTTGGTACCGGTAGCATTAAAAGGTGGGTGAAGGTCTACCATAACAGATACGTCAACCTTTTCAGGTAGAACAAACTTCCCCGGGGAAGTCTCAAAGGCACGTATTGGTACAGCCTCTTCACGGCCATCTAAGCCTCGTAATAAAACTTCATGCACCCCCATATTATCCCCCTTGTTTAGGCTTAAATACAAATGCATCATCTGATTCAGTAATCAAATCAAAGCACCGATCTCCATTCAAGGTCTGATCTCCAAAGGATGGAGAGCACTTCATATGTTTCTCAATGAAGTTACACACCTTCTCTGGAAACCAAACACCATGCCCTAACGTAGGATAGTATTTAGCCAGAGACCGCTGCTCCTTACAGTGCCGGCACTGAATAAAGATGTGATCATTCGCCATGCTTCCCCCTTAGTTGTTGGCAGACGCAGTAGGAATCGAACCTACCTCATTGGGTTTTGGAGACCCTATCGCCTTGCCTTGGTACATGTGCGCCTGTGATTGGTGGACCAGCCAGGGACTCGAACCCTGAGTGCCTGCTTGCAAAACAGGAGTGTTCCCAGTTACACCAGCAGCCCACTGGGGTGAGGGACGGGACTCGAACCCGCTAACGCCAGGGCCACAACCTGACCGCTCGACCACTTTGCTGTTCCCTCAACATAAAATGGCGACCTTGGTGGGATTCGAACCCACGCCTTCCAGCGTGACAGGCTGGCGCTCTTGCCACTAAGCTACAAGGCCGTTGGTCTGGGTACCTGGAGTTGAACCAGGAATCTCAGGCTTCCAAAGCCCACATGTTACCATCAACACTTTACCCAGATAAATTGGTGCGCCGGGATGGAGTCGAACCACCACAGCCTTTCGGCGGGAGGGTTACAGCCTCTTGGGCTCGCCACTTGCCCAGCCGACGCATGGAGCCGGTGGGAGGACTTGAACCCCCGGTCTGTGCTTTACAAGAGCACCGCTTTTCCGACTTAGCTACACCGGCTTACTCGCTGATGAGGCCTTCACCTATTGCCTGTGCAAAAGCTTCAACCATCTCATCAACAGTCACGATACCTTTATGGACCAGGTCGTCAATTTCCCCCACGGGGAGGTTGGCATCTTCCTTACGATCATAATAAAGGAAGTCCGTTGCCAGGCCTTCTATCGCGCCAAAGATAAGGTCTTTCTTTCGCTCTATGGTTGTTTGCTTAGCCATTTTGGTTTTCCAGTCTGTCTGAATTGTCTTTGGTAACATTGTTCATAAGCTCGGCCCATGGGTCCACATTGGCGGTGAGGTTGACATCCCTTCGCTCCTTCGGAATGTATCTCTCTGGCCGGCAGATCTGAGCTCGCCACTGAAGTGATTTAATCAGTGCGTTGGCGACAGGCGCCGTGATAACTCCCTCCCGAACGTCCTGCTCTATCTCAAGGATCTTGTCCAGGGCGGCCTCTGCCTGGCTCTCTCTGGCCAACCTATACTTGGTTACGAAGTCAGCGTAAAGGTCGTCAGGATCATCAAGCCGACGCTCCCCCTTGTGTATCCAACCAAACACCATGGACGGCTGCAGCTTCTTGATCCTCTTACAGATCTTATCCATGCTGTCACCTGCAACCATCCGGTTACAGATCTTGTCTCCTATTTCAGGGGTATACTCAAGCATCTTGATCCACCAAAGCTCCTCGGCTCAAAGCCTCTATGTTTTGTTCATACACTCGAAAGTTGTAGCGGCCATGCTCCTTGATGATGCGCTTCCGGATCTCCTTTGCAGACGCAGGGTAATAATTCCAGTTGTCGACGCCTACGTCTATCGACTTCCCTATCCCGGGCAGTCTCCCATGGGAGTGGCCATGAAAGTGATACGTGCCGTACCTTTGCATCGGCCAGGTGCGCATCGGCCAGTGCAGGCATACGTAAATAAATCTCGGATCTTGAATAGTGTAGAAGTGAGCATACTTATTTTTGTTCAGCCACTTATCATGATCCCCTATCAAGAAGATGTGTTTACCCTTCAGCTTCCGGACGTACCGCTCGGTCACGGTCTTGCGTGACGGGAGCAGGCTGAAGTCTCCAATATGGACCACGAGGTCACTCTTGTTGACCACAGAGTTGTGGCGCTTGATCAAAGCAGCGTCCATCTCCTCGACGGACCCGAACGGCCGGTTACAATAATCGATAATACGTGCATGACCATAGTGCTGATCCGCGGTGAAAAAGATCTTGCTGGTCTTGCTAATGTACCGCGTCGAGTCGCTACTTAATTCTCTTGAGTGTCTCATTGATCACCGAGATTGCACGACAGGCCGCATCGACCTTCGATATTTCTGGGATGTTGCTTGTAAGCTGGTGGCCGATATATTCTGCCAGGACCTCAATATGTATCTTGAGTTTCTCTGACAGTTGGATGTCGTACTCCCTCTCACCCGCCAGAGCTTTGATTCTCTCTTTGAATGGTACGTCTTTGCTCATATTCCCCCCTGTGCTTCTTATATTTGCATGTGGCCTCGCAACACAGTTGAGGCTCACGGTCAGCCTTCTTACAGTTACGGTTTGCCGCACGCCCCTCGAAGAATGCATATGCAAAACAGGATGGCCGGCCATAATAATCAGCCCTTGCTGGACAATCTATCTCTGAGCCCATTTGGTAACTCCCCATACAAGTGGAAACATTATGCCTATACCAATAAGCTTCATGACGTAGAGTCCCATGTACCCGGGGAACTGGCCAAGGAAGAATATCCCTATGGGGTTAAGCTCCTCAATCAGCCCTGTGCGCAGCAGGCACTCTGTGTGCCATGCGTCCAAAAAATAATATGTGACCATTCCAATGAACAGCGCCCAGATCATTACATTCTTTCTGGTCCAACAGAATCGATATCGCAACCACTCAATCATCGTTCCCCCAGACGTTCAAACCCATTGTCCCTAAGAAAAGCGTAGATGGTATCAGTGCAGGCCCCAATGGATATGGACTTCACCAAGCTCATCGTTGGAGCGAATGGGAACTGCCCCTCCAGGTCAAACGGCACGGCCAGCAGTATTCCAACTATGTAGCCTTCGTCATCATAGAACCCTGTGCCGGATAGGCCCTTGTTGCCATAGCCATGCACCCACATGGTACATTCGTCATCCTCGACGCTGAACTTAATGACATATCCTGAATTTGTCATCTTGGCCGAGCCGCGGTAGCTGTATGCGATATGCACGGCTTCATAGTGCTTTGGCTGGGAGCCAAGCGGCGCCGGCCGACCGACATTGCCATCAATCATAAACAATGCCAGATCAGACTTAACGTCACCACTTAGCAACTTCATGGGATAGTCGTCTGCAATTATCCCACCGGACCTACCGTTAGTTTCGCCACGAGGGCTGACGTAAATAAACTTGGCTGTCAGTGGACCTTCCTCCGGTGCCTGTACGAAGATGTGGTTCGCTGTCAGCGCATACGTCTTATTGAAGCTGTGGCTTATTATTGCACCGTGTCCCAGCCACTCATCGTCCTGATAGATTGCAATGGTGCTTTCCGCTACCATCTCCTCTATGGTTGGTATGACAGGCGCCTCTTCGTTATAAAGTGGTCTTACTATAGACCTGGCACCAAAACCAACGATTAATATAAGACAAGCAACCAAAGAAAACAGTAAGGCATCTGATACGCTTTGATTGTTCATAATCCCCCCCAAGGATTAATTGGATGCGGAGGCTGGAATCGAACCAGCGTGGCACGGCGTATGAGACCGTACAGGATACCAGCAACCTCTCCGCATTATTTACGTTGGTTCAATACCCTATCAAGCTCGTCCATGATCGGCATGTCTTTAGCTTTAACATTGAAGAACAACGTGTTCACCGAGTCAACACCAAATTCTAACTGTATCGTATCCTTATACTTATTATAGATATAACCAACAAGGAAACGAAGGTCGGCCCTCCACTTTGCGTCCGAAGTTTCAATAGTTAATATACTGTTTTCAACACTAAAGCTACAAGTCTTGCCTTGGTATTTCACCGGTCCCCCTCCACTGGTTGCCCCATCCACTCCCATTTAAGGTCGCGCTTAACAAGCTCCCGCCGGGCCTGGAAGTGGTCGAGCCCGACGAGGAACTTGGTCTTTATTGAGGACAGGTGACAGATCCACAGTGAACCTTCTTTCTTCCAACCGCTATAGGCTTCCCACCCGGGACCTGTCACTTTAAGCATACGTGCCATACATCACCTTATGCAGGAGTGATCTCAATTGTGAGGTCACAAGGAATGGCGTTGGTGCTGGCGCCGTCCGTAATACATTCGATTGCACCACCCGCGGCCACCGTGTTAAGCGCGGTCGGAGTCGCGGAGTCGACATCACCCGCGGCGGACCCACTGTAAGCGACTGTGATACCACCGCCGGTAATCGCTGTCCCACCAAGCTCAAAGGAGAGCCCGGCGTCTGCAGTTGCAATGGTGCCATGAATCACGCTCCAGATCTTGGTGATGGTACCCGCAACCGGGCTGACCACCCAGTCGCTACCGGCCGTTGAAATGTCCGGGATACGAACGTTCAGGTAGACCTTACCCATCGCAGAATAGAATAGCTTGCCGGCGCTCTTGGTGGACTCGTCGAAGCATGGCACGTAATCGTCACCTGCTGGGGTAACTGTCTTGGCTGGATCAATTGCGGTTTCAATATCAAACAGGGCCATCGGGTTCTCCTTTTGGACTTAGGGGTTGCATAGTGTTTAATATTCGGCCGGCCGGGCTTTTACACCCGGCATCCTCTGGCACAGGACAACGGCCTCAGCAAAAACAACTACGAAACAATTGTTATGTAGCATACAACTTGTATTACGTCAAGAAATAAGCGAGAGGTAGTTTCTGTCGGGCTCTTAAGCCCGGGATGTCATATGAGAGGAACCTCATCTGCTTGTGGGGGGCTGTGGAGCGAGAGCTCGGATTCGAACCGAGAGTTATCTGCTTGGAAGGCAGAGGCCATACCGGGTTAGGCGACTCCCGCTAATATTCAAAATTGGCTGCGAGCCTATGACCACCGTTGTCATCAGGAACAATGGCGAGCCCCCGGCCAGGAACAAATGTGAGAGCTTCGGCTACGGCATAGGACCCGTCCGGATTTCGCTGCTGGGTGGTGACCTGGATAACGGTTCCCCCGGGAACCAGCATCGCCTTGGTCGATTTCATCCACCCCTCGCGTTCACTCGACGCTTTGAATAACAACTTGAACTTATCCCCATCACCGACAACCTTGAGGTCGGTTACGTTCTGGGCGGCGCCGGATACGGTTGAGTTGTGTAATGTCTTCGCTACGTGCTTCATGCTCCCCCTATTCGTTACATGCAATCGATGCGTTGGCCCACATCACCACCTCGCGCAGCTTGTCGATGGCGATGGTCTTCTCGTGTGACTCAGGGCAGAAGGCTTCGATGGTGCGGCTAAAGTTTAACCCCATCCATCGAATGGTCTTGTACCGGTCGGCCTGGTCGCCCTTGGGCGGGTGATACTTGAATACCTTTTTGTTTTCAGACACATTCATTTCTAATCCCCGCGACATTGAGTAAGACTTGAACCCCACGGCTCCAGCCGAGCCATGTATCGAAACGAACAGTCGGGACATCCATATCGTCCTCGGCGGCCATGGTATAATCACCGTCCAAAAGGATTATGATGTCCTGTGGCTTTTCCTTGAGCAGCCACGCCCACTTTGCTTCGTCTGTCGGCAGAGCCTTTAGTGTCTTAAGATTGTCGTTCATTTCTCCCCCCTTTGGATTCACGAAAGAACCATTCGGTTTCATGAAAGAATTGTCCCTGAGAAAGTTGCCCGGGATCATAACGCTATCTTCTTTATGACTTCAAGGATACCCTTGAGTGCGTTCACATTCAACCCGATAGCCACATCTTGTATGATGTTCCAAAGGATCACGAGTGTGAAGATCACCTGGGCTATCATGTCGCAGTATGCGAACCAGACCAGAGCGAGGAGCGAGATCCAGACGGCGACGGCTATACATCTGACTACAAGCTTATTCATCGTCGCTCCACCCCGCAGGAACACGCTTGTCAGTACTCTTTCTGAACAGTTTATGCATAGCATCGATAACGCCGCTGTGTGCAGGGCCGAAGTCTGCGTTCATACGAAACCATGACAGGTATTCAAGCTCGGTCGCCTCTTCCATATAAGATGCGTCTGAAGCCTCTTCACAGTCGATAGCTACACAGTTCCCGTCACACCAGGCGTCGTCGTAGATTATTTTTCCATTCAGACAGTTCTTCCTGATGTATTCCGACGCCACACGCAGCATGAAGTCTTTACGGTCTTCATCCTTACCCTGTTGCATACTCCCCCCCTAAAAGAATATTGCTTTGAACACCAATACGAACGCCCCGCCGAGAAAGCACCCTAATAGAATGAGCGCTAATATAATGGCCGTTACATAATACCCTGCGAACGCAAACGCATCAGACATAATCCCCCCTTAAAAGGCCAATTGGAAAGCCAGTGTACAAGCGATGCCAGAGATAAAAAAGATAGAGGCAAAGAGTATTGTCATCAATATTTCCATACCGCCCCTGTTTGATTTTGTTACAAGTGTAACATTATTCGGTGTCGAAGTCTTCGTCCTCGTCGGGGACGGCCGGCACCATCACACTATCCATCCACTCGTCGAGACCAGTCGCAGCATCCTTGAGAGTTTCGACCTGCTCCTGCAAGAGATCGAATGTGGCCTGCTCGATCAGCCCCTCGCAATGCAGGGTCATGGAAATAAGATTCAGGTTGGCGGATGTCGCGGCAACGTCGATCATGTAGTCTCGAATGTCAGGCATAGTGTCCCCTCTATATAAAGATGAAATAAATTACGAAGCCATAAAAAATAAGCAGTGCAATGTATTCTCGATCCATAACACCCCCCTTTATTTTTGAACATAACAAATCAGTTGTCTGATGTCAAGAAAGATCCGGCCAAGGAAAGAAAAGTAATTCTTTTGACGTTGAGGCCTCAGACAATTTAGTGATAGAATCGGTCGGTATTACACAGGCCGTGGGATGGAAAGAATCTTCAATGATTTCAAGGGGAGGCCATTTGTAACGCCTTCCCCCTGAATAAGTCAAATGAGTACAGAAAAAAGTAAAAATCCGCACGCTATATATGACTTGTGTTCTCCTCGCTCAGGCCCTATCCGCTATATAGTGTAGGTAAAATCATTAATGATTTCAGGGCGTTAGGGGAGATGAGTTTGGAAAATTTGGGGAGGGCCGGGGGTGTGTGGTTATGTATATATATATGATCGAACGACCCTCGACCGGATCGACCCCCCCTACCTTATTTATGGACCCTCTTTTGAACCTTTATGTGACCTACCGATGATCGACCGATGATTGACCACTGGCTGACCGCGGGTTGACCAGTGGTATGCATGTGGTTGACAAGCGGTTGACCATTGATTGATGAGATGCACAATGCAACATAATGCAACGCTAATGCAACATGCTATCACTACCCATCACATACGTAAGCCACCGTAATCATTGGATAACCGATGAAAGTTTACATAATAGATCTTATCAGACCTAATATTTATTCCTTTAATATCAGTGCCTTACGAGGGCCATATCCCTGGATACAGGTGTTGCAAGGCTCCAGTGCAGCATATCAGGCCAGGACTCTTATCTCATGCCGGTGCCGCCTGGGTTCAATATATATGGTGGGGCCGCCTACAGTCCGCATGGGGAAGCCCATCTTCTCACTCCATGTGGGGCAAGGCCCGTCATTAAAGGTTTTTTTGAACGTGCCGCATATGACTAAATGTTGATCCTTGGCCACAAAAGTAGCACCACAGAGGCCTCCACGAGCAACCCTAACTGTCTGTAATTTATGGACATGCCCGTATAAGAATAGGTCCGCGTCCCAGTTGGCGCACTCCTTTTCAAACTTGGTGAGATCTCCCCCGGAGGTCCTACTGGAGCCGCCGAAACCGTGGTGGTAGCGGATGATTACAGAACGAGAATTTTTTCCGCCTTGTTTAAGACATAGGTTCAACAGCCCCGAATAACCCAAATCCCGTGTCCCGAGCATTTCATTCAGTCGGCTCGCAGGGCTTGTGCCGTGCCTCTTCAGGATCTCCCACTCATGATTACCCCAGCCCAGGCCCAGGACCTTATCGGTATACGGTGACAACAGATCCGCGAAGCCTCTCAACTGGTGGTCGACTATGTCCACTACGCTTCCGGTCATGCCAGGAAAATATCTCGGGTCGCTTGGGATGATCATGTCCATATAGTCCCCAAGACCGATGAAATACGTGTGTTCGTCGCTGTCCGCCAGGTATCGCTTGAAGGCCTTCTCGTCGCACTGCTCATCCCCCCAGTGGATGTCGTTTATCGTCTTGAGCTTGATGCCTTTGCCGTCATGCTCCACGTCAATCTTGCTGGTTTGCATTCACCCTCCCCTGCTGTCTATCCCCTGTCATTACCTTGCCGCCCTGCTCTTTGTTTCCGTTCCATTTATAACGCGAGGGGGAACGCGGGTCAATTTGCCGTTCGTCATCACGTACTTTATCGGACTATTCCATATATGCAGTGAGATACTCTCCGCCATGCCTGGACCGGGTGCTGTGCGGGTCACATTATGGCCACATTCCTGGCAGGTTATCATGGCTTCGTAACCGGTGAGATACGCTCCAGCTTTCATCTTCGCTTTGCCCCCGCAATATCGACACGCCCTGATCTCTTCCGGATGCCACCCTATGCGGTTACCGTCTTTATCGTATACGGCTGGTGCTGACTCCAGGTGGGTCTTGAAAGCCTTGTGCGCTCTTTCTCTGGCCAGGGTATTATCCATTACCAGCCCTCCGGGAGTCGATAGTTGCGCCGGACAAAAGCCTGTCCGAGTAACCACTGGGCGCCGTCCTTGTCCTGGGCGACAAAGTCACCCGGCTCTGGCTGCACGCCTGTTGGTATGCTAACCCCAGGTAAGGATTCCCCTGGCTCTAAAGGCCTGATCAATAGCGAGCCTTTGCGGCGACACATTACAAAACGTTTATCAATCTCCGGTGGTTTATACTCTCCCGTGCTGATACCCAGATCCTTGTACAGACTCATATGTCCCCCCTGTTAAAATTGTGCTGGCCTGGAGTGCAAACAGACCAGCTTGGCGGTAGCGATACGCCAAGAAAATTATCCTCAAACTGTTGACAAGCCCAGCCCTGGTGCCTATTTTAGGTCTCGGCCACATTTTTACCAACCCCAAATAAGGAGCAACAAAATGGAACAAAACCCTGTATTTAACGCTACTTACCTCGCCGTCCCCACTGTTGATGGATACAATCTCACCGCCGGAAAAGCTTACCCGGTACTGGAGTACCACCAATATTTTCCCGAAATAATTCCCCTGTTCGAAATCATTGATGATTGCGGCAGCCGCCTGTCGTGCCTTGCCCAGGGTTGCGGCCACCTGGATGGTGCTGACTGGATCTTGTTCAGGCATGAGCCGCACCGGGCCGCTTAGCTTTTACGGTAGCGCCCATCCCTCGGTGGGCGTCTCCGCAAGCGCTTAGCGCATAACCCCAAACCAAGGAGTGATACACCATGGCAAGAGTTTACATCAAGAAAAACGACTGGGATGAGTATGAGGTCCGGATCGTCGGACAGCCGGACGCAACCTATTACACTGATGATTACCATGACGCCCTGGCCACCAAGACCCACATGCAGATCCACCAGCAGAAACCCCAGCCCAAGACGCTGGAATTGACATTTTACACTGACCCCGGACACGGATGGTTGAAGGTCCGCAAGGCGGACGTTGATGCCCTGGGGGTGCGGGTTTCTGGATACTCTTACATCAGCCCCAAGGGATCTTACCTCTACCTGGAAGAGGACTGCGATGCACCGGCTTTTCTCCGGGCCGCCGAGGGTGCTGGATGGACCGTGATCCATGAGCATAGCATCCACTCCAACAGCGACTCTTTCATCCGGCGCTATCGCCGCACCGTTTAAACCCATACCAGGAGGTAATATGATCAATCAGGTTGAAACTTCGAAGTCAGGCGGCATATTTGCCACCTATGAGCACGGTGCGGAACATCGTATGTCCCTTTGCGATGCCTGTGCCGGCCGGCTGGGAGCCGAGTATCTGGCCCCTATAACCTTTGGGTCTGGCTACTGCGACGAGTGCCTGACCTATATCAGCGATGGGGAGGCTTTATGAAGACTGTACACAGAGTATTTGTAGGCGAAAATCAACTGAATAATGTTGTCATGACCCTGGCCAATAAACCATGTTGGTTTACAGTCGAGCCGTGCTCGGAGAGTAATCAATGGCGGGTCATGGTCAGGCCTAAGAACAGAGGATTTTTGAATAAAATCTGGCGAACATACAATAGCCTAATCGAAGGTATGGTTTGCCCTAAATGTGGCCACAATAAAAACTTTGTGATTCAGGCTAATACTGCCACTGTTATTGTTAATGCCGACTATGTGGCCATCCATAACGGTAGTGTAGACTGGGACTATGCATGCGAGTGCGTTTGCCCAGCTTGTGACCATCATGACCTGGTGGTTGATTTTATAAGGAAATACGATGAATAACCCCGGATACATCTACCATATGACCAGTTATAACCTTATGACTGGTAAGCAGTATGTGGACAGCCGGGTCTTGTGCGAACAGTGCGCGGCCCTGGCGCTCATGCAGCCCCACCAGGAGGTGGCTTGCCTTGGGTATTGCAATACCGATATTAATCCGACCTGCGATGGTTGCGGGTCACATTTTGATAACCCTGGCCAGGGAGGTAATCATGCTTGAGCGGTAATCACTGTCTGCCAACACTAACAGCCGGGTCACCAAGGAGGTGGCTCGGCTTTTTTTATTAGGCCCTGGCTTTCCCGTTCACAAACTACCTTATGGATCAGCGGCCAGAAACCCCAGTCTCGGCGGTGATTAAACACATGCCCATCTGGCAGGTTCCGAGACTGCACTTTGTAATTGCCCCACAGGGGCCTTTCGGGGTGGCTGAGGTCATTGGCTACGGTTATCTGGTCCAGGACCTTGGCTTGATCTTCCTGACCGAACGGGACTACCTCTATTGTGATTCTCAGCATATCCCCCCCATCGTCTGCTTTAGTTTGTTGATATGATGGTCAATCTATAAACGACACCGGGCGCCCCCGGTTAAGAACGGACCATTGACTGACCACCATACCAACAGACTAAAACGACTGCAATATTTTTATTGCACTGTCTCATTTCTACCGAGACACAGGTGCAATATTTTTATTGCACCCCAATCCGAAATTCAAACAAAGAACGGTTAAGATCCTGTAATCGATCCTTATTCTTTCAGACCGACAGGATGCTGGAGTGTTCTTTGCCGTCTCCGCGACGAACGGCCTGACCATTTTTGTTCCTGGCCAGGGGACCCAACGAACAGACATACACTTTATCGACATGACTATTTTTCGACCGCCACCAAAGTCGCCTTCCCTGTCTTCAATCGGTAGGGATAACCGCACCAACGCACCCTGGTTGCCCAGGTGACCGTGTTTTTAACCTAAAAAAACTCAGGCCAGCTTAAAAGGTATGGATCTTTAACGTCGTTTATCCTGGCGTTGTTGGCACTCTGCCAGAGGTCCGTCCTTAAAGACCGTGTATGTCGTACTGACTGCTATAAACCTTTGGAAACACTACATAAAAACCACCTTTCGGCAAGATACATTGCTCCGATCAAAAAAAATACTCTTTACCCTTAGTCGGACCCTAAATATAGCG
>Ga0180433_10003789_pt1 | contig 21905 bp, 20 predicted proteins | sample SS_ome_8_FD_132980 | JGI IMG/M metagenome (GOLD analysis project Ga0180433, IMG submission 132980) | Hypersaline lake sediment archaeal communities from the Salton Sea, California, USA - SS_1_D_1 metaG | ecosystem: Environmental > Aquatic > Non-marine Saline and Alkaline > Hypersaline >... | reverse complement strand
CGGTATACGCAACAACCTCAAAAAGCTCGAAGACCTGGCAACCAATGATACCGCCGTATTGTTCCTATCCGGTCACGGTATTGCCATTGACGGTCAATGGTATTTTCTGCCACAGGAAGCGGCGTCACTGGAAAACCCCTCTCATATTAAACAGATCGGAATTTCCGGTGCAGAACTGGCTGAAGTGATCATCTCATCGCCGGCCCAAAAAATATTGCTGGCTGTCGATGCCTGTCAGTCAGGTGCAGTGTTGAATGATTTCCAGACATTCACGCAACGCAAGACCCTGCAAAAACTTTCTGAAGATACTGGTGTGCATATCCTGACCGCAACACGTGCCGACCAGCTGGCACCGGAATACGAGATTCTGGGGCATGGCCTGTTTACCTATACGCTGCTGAAAGGCCTGGATAAAAGGAATGGAATCTATAATGCCGACCGCTGGCCCCAGGACAATAATCTGACCGTTGGTGAATTGAAAAAGTACGTATTACGTTATGCTCCATTGCTTGCCAGAAAACTGAATGAACGCGGCCTGACAATGACTGCGCAAAGAGGTAGTGAAGAACTCGAGGTACTGATTACGCCGGCACAGTTAACGACGGGGACCGATTTCAAGCTCAACTAGTGCTCGATCATCTAACCAATAACACCATTTTTGTGGGCAAATTAATACTTGACTAATTTAGTAGGGTAATGGTTAATATACAGAAGTCGAATATATGTTTACACCTTTACTGATCTGATTGGCGACCAAGGGTAACGGTCAGAATCTTTCATCAGAAACAATGAGGCTATGGATATGTTGAACGATAATCTGAAGCACCACAGTAATGAGATGATCAAGCAGTTTCCCATTGTCAGAGAGCTGGACAGCACCCGTTTTTTTGTTTTAGCTAACCTGGCATCCATCATGGGTTTTCCACGTTTAGCAGGCAACAACAGGATGTGGGCTGCCATTGAAAGGAATGATTACGAGGATGCGGCAAACGAGATACTCGATTGCTATTGGGATGGTGAATGTAATGAATACGCCGTTGAATGGGCTGAATTGATGAGATCAGGCGTTTAAAAAAATTGTCCTGAGGTTTTGCTGATAAGCGCTCGGAACAAGTATCTGATAATCTATTCTGATGAAGAAAGAGATTATCGGTGCTGAACATGAATTCCATGATGAATCCTTCGCACAAGGCTGGGCCGACCGTTTTGTACCTACCCCAGAGCGCATTAGCCTTTTCGACCTGATCCTTTCTGAAATACAATCAACCATTGTCACCGGTGGTTGTATTGTGGAATTAGGAATCGGTCCTGGCTATTTAGCAAATCACATTCTCAGTGCTATACCTGAAGTTAACTATGTCGGCATGGATTTCTCGCAACCTATGCTTGATATTGCCAGTAAACGACTCAATCAATATACAGAACGACTGGAGTTGGTGCGTGCTGATTTGGTTCAGGATTCTTGGCAAATGACTATACCGAAGCCTGTTCATGCTGTGGTAACAACCTGGGCATTGCATGATTTAGGATCTAAAAACAGCATATTCAAAGTCTATGAAAAATCCAGACAAGCCTTGAATGAAAGCGGAATTTTTCTGAACGGTGATTTTATTAAACCCGAAGAAACGTGCCATGAGTTTGAAGGTGGGCGTTTTGAAGTATCCAGGCATCTGGATATGCTCAGAGAAACTGGATTCAGGGAACCAGCTTGCCTGAGTTTATATGAAATAGAAACAGACAATCCTACAGCAGCACAGAATTATGCATGTTTCAAAGCGCTTAAGTGATTTAAAGGTTGATGACAGCTAATACCACAAAAGTATGAGACAGGCTTCCAGGAAACCTTTTTGATGAAGGGCAGGTATTAAGCAGGTAAAAGGCGTTTCATTAATAGAATAGGTCCCGTCGCTTTCAATAGCCGCGACAGCGAGTAAAATAATCGGTGTTGACCATCAGAAAGCTTATTGACCGGACTGCCAACGGGCAACGTTTAAATCACTTTCATTTTCTGCCAGTGGCTCAGTACCTTCTGTTTTTACAGATAGATTCATTGCATTGAATTATTACCACCAGACATCCGGGTAGCGTCGTGTTGACGACAAATTGTTTACCAGCAATGCGACAACAAGCAGAATAAGAGGTCCAAGCGTGGCAGGAATTAAAACATAGGCAAAGCCTTCTGCATGTATTTGCTCCGAGCCAATAACTGCTATCAGTGCTGTTGCTCCACCGGGTGGGTGCAGGGTGCGAGTCACGTGCATTACTGCAATGGAAGTAGCAACTGCAAAGGCTGAAGCTAGCCATGGGACATCACCTAACAATTTCCAGGCGATGACACCTACTAAAGCCGATACTACGTGTCCACCAACCAGGTTGCGTGGCTGGCCAAGTGGGCTGCGCACAGCACCGTATACCAGTACAGCTGATGCCCCGAAAGAACCTATAAGCAGGGTCAGATCGGTTCCTTCAAAAAAGAATTTGTGAAACCAGCCAACTGCAGATATACCAATAAAGCCACCTAACCATGACCAGATAATCTCTTTGTTACTAACCCGTAGCGATGTGCCACGTGTTGTTCCGTGCATCTTTTTTAAATACTCTTTGAACGTCATTGAATTTAGATAGGTGCTTAAAGGAAGGCTGTGAATAAGAATGTTTTATTGGCTTGTGTCAGTTCAAACTTGTATCAGTTCAAAGGGGAACAAATATTGATGTTCGTTCAACCAGTATTTCGTAAAGCTTCGACCAGGGCAGTTGAAGCTGTGTGCTTTTGAACTATATCAAGTAATACTTCATGGTCCTGCTCATCTATCAATACACCGGTAGTGTCTTTGTTCATTGTAAAAGGCAATAACATGGTTCTGTATATCTCGGCACGGTGTTCATTAAATAAAGCTAATTTATAGAAGGAAAGACTGCAAGCATCGTAATGAGCTGACTCCTTTCTTTCTGCATCCAGACTTACAAATTCTTTATTTAATAGATCATCAATTTCCCTGATTTGCTCTTCAGTAAAGTAACAGTAATGCTTTGTTCCACCCATGTTATTCATCTCCATATTCGAATAAAACTGTTAAACATCAAGCATTAATTTTCTTGGTTTGCGCATGCCGGCAATCTTGCAGGCCTGCTGGCCATATCCACGGGGGAAGAGTTTATATAAATATCGTCGAGTAGCTTTTTCTTTCCCCCATGTTGACTTTAAATGTTTCAGTAAAGTTCTGGCTTCGGGTACGGCATAATTGTTATCAAAGTAATCTCTGATGTAATTAATGATTTCCATGTGTTCTGCGCTTAACTCAATATCAGCCTCTTCAGCCAACGGCCCAATCAAACCTTCATGCCAGTGACTGGCATCTAGCAAAAAGCCTTCTTCATCTCTTTCCAGTAAATTTAAGTCCGTTATTCCAAACTGCAGGTTTTGTGTTGTCTGGTACATTTTGAGCCCCAATAGATAACCTGTAAAAATTCTAGTTACTTAGTCTATTATTAGTAAAGAGAATATTATTAATAGTTAATATCGAAAAAAACGATATAAAGGATCTTATGGATATTGAACAGGCAAAAACATTCCTGGCTATTATTACTCACGGCAGTTTTCTGGAGGCCTCTAAACATCTCTATGTGACTCAATCAACTGTCAGTGCAAGAATTCAAAGCCTTGAGAAATACCTTGATACAAAGCTGTTTGTTCGCAATCGTGCAGGCGCGACCTTAACGCTGGCTGGACGCAGGTTTTTGACGCACGCAAAAAACCTGGTGTTAACCATGGAACAGGCACGGCACGATATTGGATTGCCTTCAAGGTATCACAGTAGAGTCCGTATCGGGGGGCGTATCGCTTTATGGGAAAATTTTCTTCCTGCCTGTATCGGAAAAATCAGGGAGGAAATACCAGATTTATCAATTCTGAGTGAAATTGGGTTTGAGGAAGACCTGGTTAATCATTTGGTTGAGGGAACTCTGGACATAGGTTTGATGTATACACCTCGACATGTTCCTGATTTACTGATCGAAAAAATATTTGATGAAACACTTGTTTATGTAAGTACTGACTCTTCACAGGTATTTCCAGATGAAAACTATATCCATGTCAACTGGGGGCCTGGGTTTTATGAAAAACACAGGGAGCATTATCCAGATCTGGACATTCCTGCCCAGGTTGTCAACATCGGCTGGTTGGCAATCCAGTTGTCATTATGCAATGGCGGCTCATGCTATCTTCCACGAAGAATGGCAAAGCCATTGATTGATCAGAATAAACTTTACGAAATAACTCATGCTCCTGAGTTTAAACTGCCTGCCTATATGGTGTTTTCTCGTAATATCAGTGATGAATACATACATAGAGTGATTGAAATCATCAGAGAGATGAGTGATGGTGTTGAGTAACCCTGGATAGTCTGTTTATTGATAATCACTGTCAGTTACATAGCTGTTAGTTAAACACAAAGGCTCTAGTTATTCACCCAAAATGAGGCTATGTCTTTATTATCAAATAACGCAAAGTTTTTAAACTGATATACGAAGGCGAATTATTTAAGATGTGACGCTCGCTCATTGGCCTTTTTATGACCAGCATAAATAGCAACTTTTGTATTTATAAAAACCTCTTTTTTGTCAGAAAATAAATCACAAAAATTGTTTTCATTACTATCTTGATATTTATTCTCAAGATTGCTGACGTTCAGGAAAATGTTTAAAGAAGGGTTGTCTAAGAGCACCTTAACAAGCTTATCAATTATCTGAACTCTTTCTTCAGAAGGAGTTGAATCATCACATATTACAGTGACCAGGTTTTTTGACTCATCAATTTTAAAAGAAAAAGCCATTAAACGAATCCATGTTTGTTAAAGTCCGTATCGAGTTCTTCAACCATGACCTTATTACGTTCATCATTTTTTGCATGGTATAAGGATTTGTCGGCATTTTTTAAGGCTTGTTCTATGGTGGAGGCTGTTCTTGTTGAGGTAACTCCAATAGAAACCGTGAGTGGCCCATGTTTGGCTGTCCAGCCAGGAATATAAATTTTCTCTACTATTTGACGTATACTTACTGCCACCCGATGTGCAGCATCACGCGTATAGTCGGTATCTGTCAGTAAAATCGCGAATTCCTCGCCTCCAATTCTGGCCACTAAATCTGTCTCACGTACAGAACTTTTGATTGCTTTTGCTACTGCTGCCAGTGCCTTGTCACCTGTATCATGCCCTGCTATATCATTAACTTTCTTGAAATAATCAATATCTATCATCATTAACCACAAAAACTTTTTTGACCGATAGGATCTTTTTATTTCGCGATTTCCATCCTTAAAAAATTTTCGACGGTTGTATAATTGTGTCAATGGATCAACGTTTGCTGCCTCTATGAGTTCCTTTTCCATATTGCGGCGTTCATGGTCTAGTTTCTCATGGTAAATAGCCGAGATACCCACCAGCAAAAATATCAACCAACATAATGTAATGACAAATAAGCCAAAAGCATTTTGTATATCCGATACCTGTATTGTTTTAATAAACAGGTATCCGAGAAAGACTGGAATGGATATACCAATTACAACCTGGTATCTGGAAAACTTCCCTCCAATGTGCGGACTCAAAAGGGCACGTAACAAACCGGATTCAACGGTAAAGGCTAATATTCCCAGCACCAGGGTATAACCAATAGTTGCCGTAATTAATGACATTTGGCCGTAGAAAACGGATTCACCATAAGCGACACCGACGAATGTCATAGTAGGGAAAAACAGTGCTGCAAATCCCAGTGTTTGTGCTATTAACGGCCTCTCCAGGGTGTGAAAAAAAAATGATAATGTTGCAAAAAATAGCTTGATGGCTGTATTTACCCCCATGGCATTTTGTTTTCCAGACTCCAAATCCAGTTGCACCATGTGTTGAAATGGCGTGAAAACATAATAAACATGTGTATCGAAATAAGCATCAAGGATACGGACACCCGTAATTGTTATCACAACTATCACAAGTAATTTCTGAATAAGAAAATTTTTACCGATGGCGTTGGTGAAAATGGCATAAACCAGTAGAAAAAAACATAGTGCTGTTAATGGATTAGTTGCCGGCCCATTAACGAGTGGACGATAAATGAATTCAAGTTTCAGGTAATAAGATAACAGCACCAGCAAGCCAAACACTGCTGCTACTGTACCTAATGGTATAGAAACAGCTTTGATGATCGCCACATGCGACCAGGAAGGCTTAAAGTTAAATAACATGTTTTAGTATATCCATATAAACTAATCGGGTTAAAAACCCATATTGCATAGCCTGGAAAATAAAATTATAGAACTCATTGAGATATTTCCCAGTATTTTAATCAGTTATTGATATTGAGAAGGACTGATAATGTGAACCCATTCACCACGGCTTTATTAGTAAACCCGATTATTAATTTGGCTTATTACGATCACGATTTATTAATGGTTAAGTTTATTAATTAAAATCTTAAGCTTATTCTTCTATCAATGTTTGTATGCTGCTCAGCCAGTGTGACTGGTACTCTGATTGGCGATAGTAACGGTGAGGATATATGGCAGTAGTTTTTATTACTTTTAGTTCATCAGCGACTTGATATACCGTGCTATAAACCGGGTAAACCGGATGGACTATACGGTAAGGGAAGACGCAAGCGTGTGACCGAGCTGACTTCGCCGTTTGAAATCGATACGATTGATCTCTACTGGAACGATAATCAAACTTTCAGGTACATCGCGACCATTAGTCCTCCCGACATCAATGTCAGCGAGCCAGAAAGCAAGAAAACCAGCAAGAAGCAGTCAGTCAGTTTGTTCACTAGAGCAATACAAGAGTGGCCAAACCAAGAAAACTCAGGAAACCGATAACATCCGTAGCCGTTGTTAACACAACGCCACCCGCCAGTGCTGGATCAATACCAATGCGATGCAACGTAAATGGTACGAGTGTCCCTGCTAAAGCACCGGTAATCAAATTAAGTATCAGTGCTATCCCGAAGATCATTCCAAGCTGCGAATCACCAAACCAGAGTACAGCGATAGCCGCCACAATAAACGCCCAGAAAATACCATTGAGCAGGCCCTGTGCAAGTTCACGCTTAAGTAAGCGCCAAATATTTTTCTGGCCAATCTGATCCAGGGCCATCCCCCGTGTCACCAGGGTTAATGTCTGTGTCCCTGCGATACCTCCCATGCTGGCAACAACTGGCATAAGTACCGCCAGGGCCACGATTTTTTCAATGGATGATTCGAACAACCCAATTACCCAGGCCGCAATGAAAGTGGTCAGCAGGTTTATACCCAGCCAGATAGCACGCCGACTGGCACTGGTTACTATTGGAGCAAACATATCTACCTCGGTGGTTAAGCCAGCTCGACTCAACACGGCCTGCTCAGCCTCTTCCCTCATTACATCAACTACGTCATCAATGGTAATTCGTCCCAGCAACCTGTCGTTATCATCTACTACCGGGGCCGATAAAAGGTCTCTGTCTTCAAAGATTCTGGCGACCTGCCTTGCTGAAGTCTTGTCAGGTATACCCTTGAGATCTGTGCTCATGACATGTCTAACGGTCATGTCCGTCGGTAAAGAAGCTACATCTCCCAAAGAAATTGTGCCCAGAAAAGTGTTGTTTCGATCAACAACCATCAGACTGTCCAGATGCTCTGGCAAACTGCCAAGCTGATTACGCGTTCTTTGCATAAATCTCAAAACGGCTTTCATGTTGACATCAGCGCGTACCGCAACTGCATCAATATCCATCAAACCACCTGCCGTATCATCCGGGTATGATTTGACAGCCTGATAGCGTTCTCGGCGGGATGTATCCATTGCAGCCACCATGGCATCCACCATCGATACCGGCAAATCATCATCAAGATCAGCGATTTCATCCAGTTGAAGCAACTGAAGTGCCTGTAGCATTTCATCATCCGAAGTGATGCTGATAATCTGCTGCCTTACCTCGCCATGCAGGCTCAACAGGACCTCTCCCATAACGCTGATATCCACCTGCTTCCATACAAGCTCACGCATATCCCGCGGTATTGCTTCTATCACATCGGCAATATCCGCAGCATGCAGACTTTTAAGGTACTGTTTTATGTCAGTCCAGTTACCCTGGTCGAGTGAGTCTATAAATTCGTCGGTAATATTTTCATGTTGTTTTAAGAGATCAGTCATAAGCGGTCTTCTGGATTAAGGGTTAGGCGCGACACTTTGTCAGTCTTTATAACCGACTGCCGTTATCACCACAACTCAGACATCTGCTAAATTGCTCTGAACTGCCTTGAGGGAAAGTAGGATGTTATTGCTGATTTTTGAATGACTGGATGCTGAATAGAAAAGTAAATATTATGGAAGGGAAGTCTGATTTACTGTCAGGTGGTATATATGTCTGAGGAATTATTGTTGCTGCTGGCTGCCGATGCGCTTCTTCTTATCCATGTGTTGTTTGTTGCTTTCGTGGTGGTTGGGCTGGTTTTGATTTACATCGGTAAGTGGCAATCATGGGGCTGGGTGAGAAATTTCAGATTTCGGATTTTACACTTGGCAGGGGTTGGATTTGTTGTGCTCGAGGTTTGGGTTGGAATGCTATGCCCCCTCACGGCATGGGAAATGGATTTACGCTCAATGGCCGGCGACACCACCTACAGCGGATCATTTATCCAATACTGGCTGCAAGCCATACTCTACTATGAAGCGCCAGAATGGGTGTTTACAGTCTGTTACACTCTATTCGGCGGGCTGGTTTTAGCAAGCTGGTTTATTGTTCGGCCAAATATCCAATCGCGAAAATAGTCAGCTAAAAAAATAGTTTGTTATTACCTCAGTTGTTGTCGTTCCGCTCCAGTTGTTTTCTCAATTCATCCAGGCGCTGTTTATATTCATCTGCATCGCCATAGTCGACAAAATTATCGGTCAGTTGATGAGGTTCTGGCGTGCGCCGGCTGTGTTTTATCGGACACCAGTACTGTTCGGTGCGCGCACCTATCTCACGGGTATAGGCAATTAGCCCGTTAGCATAGCCGCAGTAGTTGCAATTAATTTTTTCAATCAGGTTCAGGTAGGCAAGGTGCTGCCTGTCAATAACGATATAATCACTGCGTTTGACGCGTTCTACTCCATAAATCCTGAAGCAGATATGCTGGTACAGCGTTACCATGATATCGAGCAGTAGTAACGGGATAAACAGGCTGTAAATAACCGGTGCGCTAACCAGATGACCGATGCGCGCGCTGGCCAGGTACTTGATGCTGCCTATTTTATAACGACGTTGCAGCCTGCGCATTTCACGGTCGAAGCGAACCTTGCCCTTGTCCAGTGAATATTGAAACTGCTTGCGTTTTTCCTGTAGCAGTTTGTCGATTTCTGTTTCAAGTTCAGCCTGTAATGAATGCAGGCGTTCAAGAATATTGTCAATCGTGGAATCGGGCATTTTTTTATTTCCGTGGAAGTGTGGATTTCTGCGTTTCTTGATGTCGCCTGCCATAATAACTCAATTCCAAATAAAAACGGCCATCTGTCAGTACCGCCAATGTTTTCCTGAAAAGCTAAGGAGTTTCAGCTAGTCTTTAAACGATAGAGGGAGCTGTTGATTAATGGTTGGTTGTTAAATAAAAAATAAATGCATGCTGCTTGATCCTGCCAAACGCCTGGGCCTTATTCTGTTTACCAGTATCGGTGCAGTCTTTGTGTTGACTGCCGTCACCGTCAGTTTGACGATTACACAAACACAGACATTGCAGCAACACAGTAAGAAAGTGCTTGAGAACGAGATTCCCTATGTGATTCATCTTATGGACCTGGAAAGCCAGGTCTATAAAACGATGAATGGTCTTAATGAATATCTGATTAGCGGTGATTTCGTGGAGCTTTTGAATTTTCGTCAGGATATGATCATGCTAAAGGAGATGATCAACAGCCAGGCTAAACAGGTTGAGGCCGATTACAAGATAACCAGCCTGATGAAGGTGATTTTTAACAAGTACAATACCAAGGCCAAGGAAGTGATCGAGATCAAGGGTAACTATCAGTTGAATTTTATTGGCATCGTCAAGGCAGCAGAATTGCTTAACCCTCTGCACCTGCAGTTCTCAGGAGCTTTGAATAATCTTATCAACATACAGGTTGATGAGTCGGCAGAAACCGACAAAAGAGCGGTGTTGGACAGGCTTATGAAGATGAAAAATACCTGGAACAACATGATTATCAGTTTGAGAAGTTACTTCACTACCAAAAGTCAGTTTGATCGCGATCAATTAAACTTTTTCAGGGATGAAACCCAAAGTGCGATGATCGATCTGCTGGAAATTCGCGAACAGCTGGGTTTTGATGCGGTGTTTATCGATGAGCTTGGGCAAATTTACCGAATTTACATGGAAAATCTTCCTGAAGTACTGGGTTTGTATCAAACAGAAAAATGGCGCATGGACTTTTATGTTACGCGCAATGAAATCTACCCCATTACCGATAACCTGATAAAACTGGTGCGGTCGCTGGTGGAAAAAAGAAAATCACTGACAGCTGAAAATTCTCTTGAGCTGGATAATGAAGTAGATCTGCTGGGAGACCGCTCACGCTATATGCTGATTGCTGCCTTACTTATCAGTCTGCTGGTGTTGTTCATCTTGATGCGCAATATCAGGTCACTGCTGGCTCAATTGGAAATCCAGAGAAACTCATAGGGTTGAAGTTCAAGCGTTTCTCTTGGATTATCAAATTCCTGCGTACTGATCAGGTCAAACCAGCGGTCGAGTTCAATCAGGTTAACATCCTTCAAGGCCAGTGTCTGAGGCTGCTTGCTGATATTGTAAATGCAGAAAATGCTTTGCCTGCGGTCAAGGCTCTGTCTCCAGAATGCAAACAGGCTTTCGCCCAGGTGCAGGGTAAATTGAGTAGCATTGGGATGGAATGCCTTTTGTTTGCGACGGATGGCGATCAGTTTCTTCAGTTGAGCAAATACCTGGTGGTGCAGGGAGTTTTGGTTGCCCAGTTCATTGAGTAATTCATGAAAGTCCCACTGATGACGGTTAATCGCCCTGTTGTGACCTGAAGCTTGTTTGCGTTCGTGATCATTGGAGGTGCCCAGCAGGCTGTGAATATAGAAGGCAGGTACGCCTTCCAGTGCCAGCATAATGGCATGGGCGCAGATAAAACGTGGTAATTGATAATCGTCTTCACCATCGAAAGTTCCTTTCAGGGCATCAATCAGACTGATATTCAATTCGTAGGGCCTGACAGAACCGTCGGGCATTTTTCTGAAAGAGACATCACCACCAAACTGGCGCATCAGAGCCGCAATCTGATCCACTTGCTGTTCACTCAGGATATCTTCCACCGGCCTTAAGCCAATACCGTCATGAGAAGCAATAAAGTTGAAATAGGCTGTGCCGTTTTGTGCCGGTGGCATACTCATCATCCATTGTTTGAGTAGATCACATTTTCCATAGAGAAGGGTATAGAGCACCAGTGGAGGCAGGGTAAAATTGTATATCCAGTGTGCCTCGTTGGCATTGCCAAAATAGGAGAGGTTCTCCCTGTTGGGAATATTGGTTTCGGTGATGACGATAGCATCCGGATTGATGTGCTCGATCACCAGCCTTAGCAGGCGGATGATATCATGGGTCTGGGGAAGGTTTATGCAACTGGTACCGATTTCTTTCCATAAAAAAGCCACAGCATCAAGACGGAACAATGAAATTCCATGGTCAAGATAGTGTTTGATAATACCGATGATTTCCAGCAAGACCTCTGGATTGGAAAAGTCCAGGTCAACCTGGTCATGGCTGAAGGTGCACCAGACATACCTGGTACCATCCAGGGTTTCGGTTTCGCGCAGCAATTCATTGGTTCGCGGGCGGGTAACGTCACTCAAGTCGGTATCGGGATCACAGGTAATAAAATAATCCTTGCCGGGGTGCTTTTGCTGTCTGAAATTTTCAAACCACAGGCTGCGGCTTGAGCAGTGATTGATGACCAGATCTGCCATCAGGTCAAAATCAGCGGCAATGTTTTCAATATCCTGCCAGTTGCCCAGGCCATGATTGACCTCGACATAATTAATCACAGAAAAACCATCATCCGAACTGAAAGGATAAAAGGGTAGTATATGGACGGTACTGATCGTGTCATTCAGTTGCTGGCAGAGAAATTTATGTAGCGTTTTTAAAGGGGCTTCATCCTGCTTGCGGATACTGTCACCATAGGTAATCGTAAGTACATCAGATTCATCCCACAGATTCTTGTGCGCTTCGACCTCAACCGGTGTTGTACCAGGCCCCATAATCTGCATGACCTTTTTGGCCAGTTCGTGATGATTATGATTGGCATAGATCGTCTCAAGATAGTCATGGATACGTGCATAGAGCGCCTGAAACTGCGAGGAGGCTCTTTTCATGATAGTTCCCTGTAATCCTTTTCGACTGCGTCGAGTATCTGCTCAAAAATATCGGGTATTGCACTACAGACGCGACGCCAGCTCGGTATGAAAGGCGCCTTGTCTGTATCTTCCAGAAAGGTTTGGCCGGCATGCTTGATGTTTTTGGCAAACAGTTCGACCATTTTTTCTTCTGTATGGGTTTCGTATTCCAGGCCATTGAATAAAGCGTCATTGCGATAACTTTCGATCAGGTCGAGCGCGATACGGTAATATGTCGCCTTGGTGGTACGCAGGCTTTCTTCGGAAAATGTGATGCCATCGGTTGCCAGTTTTTTGAAAATGGCCTTGGTGATATCAATGGACATTTTGGACAGGCCCTTTTCTTTGTCTTCTGCAGAAACGATCTGGTGCTTGTGATCGTAGTTGTCAGCAATATCAACCTGGCAGATATGACTGTTGGCATAGTTCTTTTTCATTTCCATCAGAATGCCGACTTCCAGCCCCCAGTCAGTTGGAATACGCAAATCCCTGAGCACGGTATATTTCATGGAAAACTCGCCAGCCAGGGGGTAGCGAAAACTGTCAAGAAAATCCAGGTAGTCATGCGGACCGTGCTGGTAATTCAACGCCCGTACCAGTGGAGAGACCAGCAGTCGTGATACGCGACCGTTCATTGAGCCATTGGCAACGCGTGGATAAAAGCCTTTACAGAAATCATAGTTAAAACGTGGATTGGCAACCGGGTAAAGTAACCGGGACAACATGCTTCTTTTATATGTGGTGATGTCGCAGTCATGGATTGCAATAGAAGTTGTGTTGTTTTTTGCCAGCATATAACCGATGCAATACCAGACATTGCGACCTTTGCCGCGTTCAGTTGGTGCCAGTCCCTGCTCACGAAGTTTTTTATCAATGGCCAGCAGGTTGGGGCCATCATTCCATAACAGGTTATGTTGCTGAGGCAGGCGCGAAAAAAACTCCAGGGCATGTTTGAACTGCTCCCTGTCCGCCTGGTCAATGCCGATTACAATCTGGTTGAGGTAGTCTGCCTGTTGCAGTTCATCCAGTATCAAGCTTAAGGCCGGTCTTTCCAGTTCCGAGTAAAGTGAAGGAAGAATCAGCCCCATGGGCTGGCTGGTTGAAAATGAGCCGAGGTCTTTTTCAATATCTTCATTGCTACGGGTGGACATGTTGTGCAGCGTAGTGACACGTCCATTCTGAAAAAAATCACTCATGATGTTTGCTCCTTTGAGATTGTATGCAGGGCATAGTTGATGCCCTCTGACCAGCCTTCGGGGGCGGTTGCTGTTGTTATAAAGGGGGATGAGAGCTGTTGTAATAATGGACTGTTTCCGGGTGACTTCACCACGATGGGGATATCGGCATGCATCAACATGGCGGCATCGTTGGCGCTGTCCCCGAGCACAATGGTCCTGGTCACAGCTTGATAGCAGGAAGTCAGTACTTGTATGGCCTTGCCCTTGTCACAATTTCCCAGCACATGCAGAAAACGCCCGCCCTGCAAGGTAGTGAGCCCTTCTTGATGGATGCTATGAATGAAGTCTTCATCAAACTTGTTGCCGTCTTCCATCATCAACGGCTCACTGAATTCGCGCGCGATGGCATTTATGGCTTCTGCAATTGTCAGTCCGGTAAGTCTGCGGGCCTCTTGCGGGGTGCACTTTGACAGCTGAATGAGCCCCGGCATGTTCAGGAAAGTATCAGTCATTTTACTGTGAATGGCGCTGATGGTTTCTCCTGTAATGACCTGCCAGTGCCGGTCTCTTTGAGTCGCTTTTTGTATCGGCTTTTGTGCAAACTGGCTGACCGGAAAATAAACGGCTGATCCATTTTCGACGATGAAAGGAGCCTCGATAGTTAACTGTTGTTGAAGTTCGAGCGTTTCCCTGTAAGTCTTGCTGGTATTGAAAATTACGGGAATATCAAGTGAGGCAAGTTGTTTTAGTGCCGGCAAGCAGTTCTGAAAGGAATAATCATGATGGTTCAGGAATGTCCCATCAAGGTCGGTAATCACCAGCCACTTGAAGTTATCTGCTGTCATGGCGCTCAATTATTGCGGTGATGTTATGCTGGCTGTCCACCGGTAACAGGTAATCGACTTGTGAAGGAAGCTGTGCAAGCGTGTGGCGTGAAATGCGCTCATAATGCTGAATGAATCGCTTCAGCGCATCAGTGTCCATCAACTGGTGTGAATCTGACAGCGTTGATTCACGCAGTTTTTCTTCCTGCAGGTTTCGCCACTCGTAGACATGATCGAAGTCGGGAGGCTGTAACATGATACTGACATCAGTCAGGGAAAACAGCTGTTTCTGGTATTCGCTTAATTTCAGATTGGCGTAGCGACGCCACTCAGTGTTGGGGTCTTCCTCTTTTTCCAGTTGATTGATGGGTTCTACCAGTGCTTCATCTTCCTGGGGCGGGCTTAACACGCACCAGCCTTCGAACAGGATAAAATCTACAGGTTCACTGATGGTTTGCCAGTTGGCCTGGTCAGCACGGTCATCTACGGCCTTGTTAAACAGAGGAATTTGTGTGCTGCTGCCGTTTAACAGGTTATTGAGTACCGACTCCATCAAGCCCAGGTCATGGGTTCCGGGAACGCCACGCGTCTTGAAAAGCGGATGAATCTTTTTAGCCAGGTGCTGGCGCTCTGCACGTGTCAGGTAAAAGTCATCAATGGAAAAAGCCACAGCTGGCTTTGAGCTGAGAGATTCCAGAATCACTTTCAGAAACTGCGTTAAGGTCGACTTACCCGTGCCCTGGGCACCGTTGATACTGATGAGCAGCGGTGCCTGATGCTTTGAGTTCAGCAGCCTGACAGCCAGTGGATAATGGATGTTTGCGACCACATCGATAAATGCCTCTGGCAGGCGTAGCGCCTCAATCAGAAGTTGGCATTGCTGGCTGATCTGGCTTGGAAGTTTCATTCGTTGAGTCATTCATACTTGTTGCCATTGCAAGAGCAGTTTTCGTACCAGAAATACTAAGATGCTGTAATTACTGCCTTCTATTGGTGCTTTTTTTATCAGCGGTGAATATAGCGCACCAAATTGGTGCGCCATGGGGTCTCATATATCGATATCGGTGCAAAACTGTGAGGTAGATCAGTTGATCATCGGGCTGGCAGCTTCAGGAGTCTCCATGGCGGGAGAGTAGGTTACTATACGGCCCCGGCCACTGTTTTTGGCAACATAGCAGGCCGCATCAGCATGCTGCAGGAGCATGTCAACGGACTCATCTTCCTTCATGCGGGTCAGGCCGATACTGGCGCCGACCCGACAGGTGTCCTGGTTCCATTCCAGGGTGAACTGTTCAATTTTTACCAGCAGTTTCTCTGCAATATTTTCAGCTGTCTCGGTATCACAGTGTTCCAGTAACACGGCAAATTCATCACCGCCGCGTCTGGAGAGATAGTCGCGTTGACGAAACGTTTCTTTCATCATTTGACTTAACTGGCGCAGCATTGCATCACCAGCGGCATGTCCCGCAGTATCATTCACTTTTTTAAAGTGATCCAGGTCGATGAACATGAGTACGTTTTCCGATGCCTGTTTTTTGAGCCGTTCGTGAATGACTTTCAGGTGACGATCAAATTCACTGCGGTTATAAAGACCCGTAAGGGAATCATGGGTTGCCTGATACTCGATTTCCTTGGCATAAGCGCGTGACTGTGTGACATCACGGAAAACCAGAACCGCACCGATGGTATTACCAGAACCGGAATGAATTGGAGAGGCATGGCTTTCAATGGGTACGAAATTGTCATCAGATATTTTCAGCACGGGTGCTTCCCGGGTTTCCGAGGTCTGGTTGTTGGCGAGTGCCAGGCTGACAGGGTCGGTGATGGGCTGTAATGTGTCTTCGTGAAGAACCTTAAACACGTCACTGATGAGCCTGCCTGTTACCTGTGTGGCCGTCATTCCGAGTATATGTTCAGCAACATGATTGATGCTTTCAACTTTTTTATGCTGGTCCGTAACGATGACGCCATCGCCGATGGAGGACAGCGTGGTAATGGCTTTTTCCTTTTCGGCATTCAGGTCAGACTCAGTCTGCATGATTTTCCTGGTGACCAAAAGGGCCAGAAACAGACTGATGAGGATGGCCAGCCCACCAAGCAGAACCAAATTGTTTCTGGTTTCCCTGACCGTCTGATTGGCGGATTCCATAACTTCCAGTGAAGCTTTGCTGACCAGTTGAATGAGCTCATCGAGCTTTTCTAGCACCGCGTTCTGGGCAGGAACCGTTTCCTCCACCAGTATTCGACGAGCTTCTTCCAGTTTATCTGCGGCAGCCAGGGCAACGACTTGACGTTGCAACGGCACAGCGATACCACTCAGTTTCCCCTGTGCGTCGATAATCTGCTTTTCCTCTGCAGACAGCTCCATGTCCAGTAAGCTGGTTCGGGCAGTGGCAAAGTCTGCGCCAAATGAATCGATTTCCAGTGTTTTTTCATCGCGTTCGAATGGGTCTTCAATGAGCAGGAAGCTGTGCAGGATAATGGTACGTTGTCGTGCAGAACTGAGCATGGTAGTGACGAGCTCGGTTTTCTTGTTGTATTCAAGCACAATGGTACTGATACGCTCATTTATGAGCCGACCGCCAGTAATACCCAGAGTGATCATGAGGATCATCAGGGTAATGATCAGCATAAAGGCCAGATATAACCTTAATTTGGAAGTGGAGCTAAATATATATATCAATAACTTATAATTATTATCTAAGGTAATTTATTAATATCTGTATGGCTTTAATGGCCTGTTGTCACACCCAGAAAAGCCGTCCATTGCCGGAAATAGTCTTCGTCCAGTGCTCCTACAGCGGAACGCGGTTTTACCGATGGCTGAAATATGGCTTCACCTTCCAGCGTGCAGGCATGACCGCCTGCCCGGCGGAAAATGAGTTCACCAGCCGCATAGTCCCAGATGTTGGAACGGCCGTGCAAATAGACATGAAAACGATTGGCAGCGAGCCAGCACCAGTCCAGTGCTACTGAACCGAAACTGCGTTGCGAACTGAAAGGCTGTTGTCTGACCAGTTTGATAGCCAGTTCAGAAGGCAGGCGCTTGAAATCAACCACGCCAATGGCCCTGGCCAGTTCAGCCGGTGTATCGGTGGGTTTGAGCGGAAAGCCGTTGCAGGTCGCTTCTGATGTATCCGTGGCCGTAAAAGCTTCGTCGCGGTTGGGATCATAGACCAGTCCGAGACGTACCCGACCCTGGTAATACAAAGCAATGGAAATCGCGAAGTAGGGGATGCCGGCGGTGAAATTACTGGTGCCATCCAGCGGGTCAACAATCCACAGGCCATTTTCAGCCTGTGCCATTTGCTGTTCCTGTTGCTGCGCAGTCATTTCTTCGGCGAGGAAATCGAATTCCGGCCAGCGCTTCTTCAGCTCAGTCATCAAGGTTTTCTGGGTCGCCAGGTCGGCTTCGGTAACAATGCTTTGGTCCGCCTTGTATTGTCGTGATATCTGACCGAAGTAAGGCATCAGCTCAGCTGCAGCAATGTCACGTACGATGGTAACCAGTTCGTCGATGTCAGGCAGGTTTTTCAATGTTAATCTCGTATTAATACTAATTGATCAGTAAGGCTTGAAAGCCACCAGGTTGTTGTTTTTTGAGTTGCGCTTGCCATTATCTTTCAACAATTTGTAGAAGGTATCAGGATCCACAGGGCGACTGTAATAGTAACCCTGGCTGAAGTCACAACCCATTTCTTCGAGCAATTCATACTGTTTTTTGTTTTCGACACCTTCTGCAACAATTTTCAGTCCCAGGTCATGTGACATATGTATGATCGCACGCGTAATTGAAATACTGTCCTGGTCGAATGGAATGTCCTTGATAAAACTGCGATCTATTTTCAGATGATCGGCATTAAGGCGTTTCAGGTAATTCAAGCTGGAGTAACCGGTTCCAAAATCATCAATAGACAGTTTTACGCCCAGCTGCTTGACTGCTTTAACCATGAGCATGGTTTTTTCGGTATCTGAGAGTAACAGGCTTTCTGTCAGCTCCAGGTCCAGACAAGAGGCTGGTATACCATATTGACTGGTAATATCGGAAATGTCTTTCAACAATTCCAGTTGCGACAGTTGCAGTGTAGAAATATTGACCGCCATGTTCAACTCAAAGCCCTGTTTTTGCCACTCGGACAGTTGTCTGCAAGACTCTTCCAGTGCAAAACGTCCCAGTTTGAGAATTAATCCTGATTCTTCGGCAATCGGAATAAAGGTTGTCGGACTGACATGTTCACCATTGGGCAGTTGCCATCTCATCAGGGCTTCGGCACCAACAATCTTGCCGGTTTTAAAATCGATCTGTGGCTGGTAATGAAGAAAGAAATTTCTGTCGTGAATATCATTTTTCATGTCATTCAGTAATTTCAGGCGCCGCAGCATATCGGTATTCATTTCTTCACTGAAAAACCTGAAATTGTCTTTGCCGGCATTTTTGGCTGTATACATTGCGGTATCAGCTTTTCTTAGCAGGCCTTCGAAATGAGTGTCGTTTTGAGGGTAAATGGCGATACCCAGGCTGGCAGACAGGTCCACGACATGTTCACCAAACTCAAAGCTCTGGCGTAACACATGGAGGATGTCTTCACATACGCGGTTCACGGTCAGGCTATCGCTCAGGCCGGTCAGACAGACCAGAAATTCATCAGCTGACTGTCGTCCGATAATGTCTGACTCACGGGTACATTGTTGCAGGCGTTTTGAAACTTCTTTAAGGACCACATCTCCCACGTTGTGACCAAGAGAATCATTGATAATTTTGAAACGATCCAGATCGATAAACACCAGAGCCAGTTGGCTATCGTTGCGATTCGCCAGTGAGCGGGCCTGTAAAAAACGTTCCTTGAATAGAGTGCGATTGGGAAGCCCGGTTAATGCATCGTGATGAGCCATGTGTTCGATGCGTTGAGCCGACTCTTTCTGTTCGGTAATATCCTGAACAGTGCCAACGCTGTAAGCCGGCTTATCTTCACTATCGAAACGGGTTTCGCAATGTTCCTGCAAAAACTTTCTTCTACCATTAGGTAATTGGAATTCGTGGATTAAATGATATTCCTCATGATCGTTGAGATGAGCATTAAAAACTTCATGCACCAGGTTATCGCCTTTACTGGAAAGCAGGGACAGGTAGTTTTCAAAGTTCACCTTAAACCTGGAAGGCGAAACTTCAAAGATGTCATAAAGTGTTTGCGACCAATGCATTTCACCGCTGTTATGATCAAGCTCCCAACTGCCTAGCCTGGCAATACGCTGGGCTTCATTCAGCTTGAACTGGCTACCTCTGAGTTCAGCCGTGCGTTGGGCCACAATACTTTCGGCTTTACTTCGCCGGTTGAGCAGCATCAGTATATACAGTGCCACCAGTATTGTGAGCAGAGTTCCAATGTATGGGATATATTTATTGGTTCGGGCAAGTTGTTCATCTACCCAGGTCTGTGTTGGATGAATCTGTAGCTGCCAGTTTTGTCCTGCAAATTCTATATTGCGCTGGTACTTCAAAGTTTCCGGTGCAGACTCATTAGCATAAATATCATCGTGGTTTCCATAGCTGACAATCATTTGCTGTTTGTCGTTATTTGTTTCCAGCAGTTTTATAACAAAGTCAGCTAATTTGTTGTTGGTTAATGCATGATTCATGACGTGCCCTGCACTCATTCGACCAACAATAAAACCTTCCAGCTTGTCATTATCATTGAATACCGGGTTTACCAGTAAAAAACCGGTGGTATCGTTATTTTGGTGTATCAGTGTCAGGCGATCTGTGGCAATAACGCGCTTTTCGTCGATGGCTTTCCTGAATGAGTTGAACCGGCTTTGTTCGCTGCTGAGATTAAAGCCAAGTGCTGACCTGTTTTTTTCGAATGGCTCAACGAACAGTACCGGGGTCAAAAACTCGGGCGCATGCCTGGCCGATGATTTGCTGTGCTGGTGAAAGTTGTTTATCTGGTAATCAAAGCCCAGTTCGTTGCTGGTTTTGAACTCGAAAGACTGGCGCTGATAAGGGTTCACCACAGGTGCCCACATCAATGCCAGGAATCCACCTTCGGGGTTCAGCAGTTCTGAAACAAAGGTTTTGAACTGTGGGCGACTGACTTGCTCAGATGCATCAAAATAGCGGCCGATTGAACTGAGTTCCTCAATACGCAGGCGAAAGTTATTCTGGATGAAATCCGTGTAGGAGTGCGCAAAGCGCGAAAAGTCGCCAGACAGTATTTTCCAGGAGCGCTGCTGGTAGTGTTCATGGACCAGGTGGGTCAGCCCCAGACCGATAGCAGATACCAGAAGGACAGTGAGGACAGATTGAAATTTGGTTGAGGAGGTTATCATTATTGGCCGTAAATCTTCATATCTGAAGGATTAACGGCCAAAATGAATGGAAGTAAAGAACTGTAGTACTTAGATGCCTATCGGGGTACCTGCAGTGTCGGTTTACATGCCCAGGATGTGGTATCCGGAATCGACGTACAACACATCTCCGGTAATGCCGGATGCAAGGTCAGAGCACAGGAAGGCAGCCGCATTGCCGACTTCATCAATGGTGACATTTCTTCTCAATGGAGTCTTTTTCTCGGCTTCAGCCAGCATGGCCTTGAAGTCATCAATACCAGATGCGGCCAGTGTGCGGATAGGGCCGGCAGAGACGGCATTGACGCGGTGACCTTTCGGTCCCATCGAGTCAGCCAGGTAGCGCACATTGGCTTCCAGGCTGGCCTTGGCAACACCCATCACGTTGTAGTTGGGTATGGTTCGAACGGCGCCAAGATAGCTCATGGTGAGCAGGGAGCCGTTGCGGCCATCCATCATTTCCTGTCCGGCCTTGGCCAGTGCGGCAAAACTGTAGGCGCTGATGTCGTGGGCGATGGCAAAGCCTTCACGGGTAACGGCATCGACGTAGGAACCCTGCAACTGGTCGCGCGGTGCAAAGCCTACCGAGTGAATGATGGAATCGAGACCATCCCAGGTTTTTTTCAGCTCGGAGAAAACGTTGTCGATATCTTCATCGCTGGCGACATCCAGGGGCAGAACAATATCAGAGCCGAACTCCGCTGCAAATTTTTCCACGCGGCCTTTGAGTTTGTCGGTCTGGTAGGTGAAGGCCAGTTGAGCCCCCTGTTGGTGCATGGCTTTGGCACAGCCGTAGGCGATGGAGCGGTTGCTGGCAACGCCAACAATCAGGATTTTTTTATCTTGCAGGAAACCCATGGTTTTTCCTCGTGTTTTGTTTTGGGGATAATTGTTCAAATCTACCACATGGCAGAATCGGAGCAAAGCAGGTTGCAGCAGTGCTTTCCAGAAGATGCTGTAAATACGTCCATGTAAGCTTCCATTCTGCATTCATGCAGAATGAGACTTCTGGAAAGCACTGCTGCAACCTGCTCTGGATAAATATGAAGAGTAGAAAAACCTATTGGTGCAGGAACCAAAACAGGATAGTCTTTGTCAAATCAAAAACCTCTAGGACAAGAATAATCACTGCCTCATGCGCTGG